>Ga0070672_100001678_pt1 | contig 13800 bp, 8 predicted proteins | sample KBSM13metaG_FD_66151 | JGI IMG/M metagenome (GOLD analysis project Ga0070672, IMG submission 66151) | Miscanthus rhizosphere microbial communities from Kellogg Biological Station, Michigan, USA - KBS M1-3 metaG | ecosystem: Host-associated > Plants > Roots > Rhizosphere > Soil ... | reverse complement strand
AAGGCGCTCCGCTCGTCGGTGCGAGAGAGCGCGCTAAAATGGGCAGGGCGTGTCGGCGTACGCGAGGGTGACCGCGCCGCGGCGCGCGTGGCTCGCACGATCGTAGAGGACCGCGACGACCACGCCGAGGTCCGCGAGCGAGCCGTACGGGTCATCGGCGAAGAGCCCGACGGTCCGGCGTATCTGAGGACACTCTACCGGCGTCTCGACGAACCGGCGCTACGCGAGCGCATCGTGCGCGTGGTGGCGGAGAGCGGAACGAAGGACGACATGGACTGGATTCGCGGCATCGCGCTCGACCGGGCCGAGCGAACGTCCATTCGCGAGCGGGCCGTACGCGAGCTCGGCGAGGACAGCAACAGTCGCGCGCTGCGCGAGTTGTATGACAAGCTCGAGGAACCGTCGCTCAAGGAGCGCGTGATCCGAGCGATGGCGGATATCGGTGATGCGGAGAGCCGGCGGTGGCTCCGCGACCTCGTCGGCAAGAGCACTGAGCCCGTCGACGTTCGGGAGCGCGCGATCAGGTCGCTGGCCGAGCAGGGCGACATCACCTACCTGCGATCCGCGTATGGTTCGCTGAACGACGACGCGTTGCGTGAGCGTGTTCTGCGCTCGGTCGCCGAGGCGGGTGGAACCGACGCGATGAGGTGGCTCGCCGGAATCGCTCGCGACTCGACAGAGAGCTCGTCGCTTCGCGATCGCGCAGTTCGCTCGCTCGCCGAAGCGGGTGCACCAACCCCGGAGCTGGTAGCGCTGTACGACGCGATCCCGGATCGAGGCGTGCGCGAACGGCTCGTGAGTGTGCTCGCCGAGCGTGGTGATCGAACGGCACGGGACAAGCTGCGCGCAATCGCTACGGATGATCCGGATGAGGGACTGCGGCAGCGCGCGGTGCGGAAGCTCACCGAGAGTCGTTAGGCAGTCTACGAATCTGCTTGCGCAAAGCACACGTGATAGACTTCCGCGCCGGGAGCGCGGCGTGATTCCCGCACTCGTCCACCGATCTGCCTGACGCTGCTCAGCAGCGACACTGCTTCGTCCGGCTGCGTCTGCGTGAGAAAGAGCAGCGCGCAAGGTCGCGACAGGCTGCGGACACGGATCGCTTCGGTCCGACTCCACGTCGACGGCCTGGCGGCTGAGACCGTGTCGTCGCGGACGGTGAGAATTCGTTCGGGCCCGGCATTGTACCACTCCCCGAGGAGCATGTCCGCCGCGAGCGCGCGTCCGCCGAACTTCGACGTCAACTCGGGTGAGCTCACCCGATTCGTGTAGAATCTCCAGGCGGCTTCCCCACCACCAGAGATCCAGACGGGAACACCGGTCGCGTGAGTCCGGTCCGCCTCACGTGCGAGGGCGCGGCTCTCCTGTCGCCCGACGTCAGACTCGAGCCGCATGACAGCTCCCCACGCCGCGAGCACGACGACGACAGCGGTGAGCGTTCCAGTGAGCCAACCGCGAACGCGCACCACGCGGCGGTGCGAAAACGCGAGTTGTGATGCCGCGATGATCAGCGCAGACAGCGGAGCGGCGAACAGAATGAGCCGCTCGGCGATCGGATAGCGCCGCACCGTCGCTGCCACCGCCAGTGATACGATCGGTACCGTCAGCAACAAGGCCTGTGGCGTCTTCCGCACGGCGAGGAGCACGACGACTCCGACGAGAACGGCGCTGACCAGCACGGTCGTCGCGCCTCGAAACGCCGCGTCGCCCAGGAACGTGTTGGTCAACGCCGCCCAGAGCAGCGCGGAAAACTTCGCCGCGAGTCCTGGTGGATCCGGCGTGAGAAAGTTGGCCGCCCAGTACCAGTGCATGTACTTCCCGATCGGCGTGTCCTCGCCCAGCAGCGGTCGGAACACTGTGGCGAGAAGCACACCGAACGTCCCGCCCCACAACACGGCAAGCGCAATGGCGCGCCGACCCCAGACGGGGTCCTTCGCCAGCAATGCGCTCGAGACCATGAACGCAATGACGCCGGCGAGCACGAACACCGATGGCGTGGACGAGACGATCGCCGCGAGCCCGACCAGCGCGAGTCTGCGCCACTCAGCGATACCCGACCGGCCCTGAGCCGCCGCGATGGTCTGGTCGAGAATCAGCAACGTGACGAGCGCGTCGCTCGCGTATGGTTTGACCTCGGCTGCGTAGCGCACGAGCGTCGGTGAGAGCGCGACCAGAGCGACAGCAAGCACCGCCACCGGTGCGGACAGAAGGCGGCGCGCCACTCGCCACATCATCGGCGCCGTCAGGATGCCGCAGACGAGTGGCACAACGCGAAGCGCCCACTCGTTGACACCGAACAGGAGCACCATGGCCCGCTCTGCCCAGAGAAACAGGGGCGGCGCGGCTTGCAGAAAATCGAGGGGTGCTACCAGATCAACGAAGCCGCGCCGCGCGATGTTGAGCGCGAGCGCGGCTTCGTCGTACCAGAGCGATCGGTTCTGCGCGTACGCGGCAATGCGTGCCGCCGCGCCCACGACGCACAAGAGCCATGCGGCGATGCGCCAACGTCGGACTGCGTCCGGCTCGCCGCTGGCCAGCCTCACACGACGATGTTCAGCAGGCGACCAGGCACGAAGATGATTTTCTTCGGCGGGCCGGTGACGAACTTCGCGATTGCCGGAACGGCCATCGCCGCCTCGAGCGCTTCTTCCTTCGTGACATCAGGCCGCACGCGAATCGTTCCACGCATCTTGCCGTTGACCTGCACGGCGAGATCGATCATCTGCTCGCGCGCGACGTCAGCGTCGAACGCGGGCCAGCCGGCGTCGAACACGCTCTCCTTATGGCCGAACTGCTCCCACAGCTCCTCCGCCATGTGAGGCGCGAACGGTGCCACCAGCTGAATGAGCGGCTCCACCTCGTCGCGATGCGGTGTGCGCTCACCCTGCCGCAGCGTGTTGATGTACGTCATCATCGCAGCGATGGCGGTGTTGTAGGCGAGCCGCGAGACGTCGTCGCCGACCTTCGCGATCGTCTGGTGCAGCTTGCGCAGCACCTCGGGATCGGCGGCGCCCTCCGTGGTCGCCTCCGCCGCCGACGCCCACAGCCGGTCGAGGAAGCGCCTGACGCCGGAGATGGACTGATCGCGGAAGTCTCCACCTTCCTCGTACGGTCCGAGGAACATGAGATACGTACGGAACGTGTCCGCGCCCCACTGCTCGTAGTACTGATCGGGGTTGACGATGTTGCCCTTCGTCTTCGACATCTTCGCGCCCTCGCGAATGATGTGGCCGTGCGCGCGGAAGCGCGTGAACGGCTCCTCGAAGGACAGGAAGCCCATGTCGTGCAGCACCATCGTGATGAACCGCGCGTACATGAGGTGCAGCACGGCGTGCTCGTTGCCACCGATGTACGAGTTCACCGGCAGCCACTTGCGCGTTAGGCTCTCATCGAACGGCACGTCGTCGCGATCGGCGCTGGGATAGCGCAGGAAGTACCACGCGCTGTCGAGGAAGGTGTCGGACACGTCCGTCTCGCGACGCGCCTTGGCGTTGCACTTCGGGCACGGCACGACGTACCAGTCCTCGTGACGCGCGAGCGGCGAGATCCCGGAATCATCGGGACGGAAGTCCGGGATGTCGGGGAGCATGACCGGCAGGTCGCGCTCCGGCACCGGCTGCGGCCCGCATTTATCGCAGTAAATGACCGGGATGGGCGGACCCCAGTAACGCTGCCGCGAGATGCACCAGTCGTGCAGGCGGTAGTTCACGACCGCGCGGCCAGCACCCTTCGATGCCAGCCAGTCGGTGATCGCGCGCTTCGCCTCGGACACCGGCATGCCGTCGAACTGGCCGGAGTTGACGATCCGACCGCCACCGTTCTCGGTGAACGCCTCAGCCAGTGGCGTGTGCTCGCTGTCGCTCTCACCAGCCACGACCCTGACGATGGGCAGCGAGAAGATGTTCGCGAACTCGAAGTCGCGCTCGTCATGCCCTGGGACAGCCATGATGGCCCCGGTGCCGTACTCCATGAGCACGTAGTCGGCGATCCAGATCGGAATGGGCGCGCCGGTGGCGGGGTTCGTCGCGTGGCTTCCAGTGAAGACGCCGGTCTTCTCCTTGGTGACCTTTCGCGACACGAGGTCCTGCCGCTTGGTGCGCTCGCGATATGCCTCGACCTCGGCGCGCTGCTCCGGAGTCGTTAGGCTGGCGACGAGCGGGTGTTCAGGTGCGAGAACCAGGTAGGTGGCACCGAAGATGGTGTCAGGTCTGGTGGTGAAAACCGTGATGGCTCGGGAATCGGGAATCGGGAATGGGGAATCGGCACTGCCTCGGGACGCTTCGATTCCCGATTCCCTATTCCCTATTCCCGAGAAAACGATCTCGGCCCCCTCACTCTTGCCAATCCAATTGCGCTGCGTCGTCTTCGTGCTCTCCGACCAGTCAATGTGCTCCAGGTTGTTCAGCAGCCGCTCCGAGTACTCGCTGATACGGAAGAACCACTGCTCCAGCAAACGCTGCTCCACCTGGGTGCCGCAACGCTCGCACGCGCCATTGATGACCTGCTCGTTCGCGAGCACGGTCTTGTCCTTCGGGCACCAGTTGACCGCCGCCTTTTTCTTGTAGGCGAGTCCCTTCTCGTAGAGCTTGAGAAAGATCCACTGCGTCCAGCGGTAATAGCGCGGATCGGTGGTGGCCAATGAATAGCGCCAATCCACCATCAGGCCGGCGCGCTCCAACTGCCGGCGGAAGTTCGCGATGTTCCTCGGGATGAGGCGCATCGGATGCTCGCCGACCTTGAGCGCGTAGTTCTCCGAGTGGATGCCGAACGCGTCGTAGCCTAGCGGCTCGAACACCGTGTGCCCCTGAAGCCGCTGGAATCGTCCATAGATGTCGTTGCCCGTGAACGCGAAGAGGTTGCCGACGTGCAACCCCTCCGCCGACGGGTAGGGGAACATCATGAGCGCGTAGAACGGGCGCTCTCCCTCGGCGAGATCGGTGTGATTCGTACCACGTTCCCGCCATCGGTTCTGCCACTTGGTTTCGACGGCTGCCGGATCGTAGTCGACTGGAGCGCTCACAGGAGCGGGCTCGTGCGGATTGGGTGCAGTCATGTGTTGGGCTGCGGGCGCCGCGCATCGTGTCATCGAGACGCGCCCGGCTGCGGAAGGAATTGACCTGTAGGAATTTTAGCGACGGTCGGAAGCTGAACAAGCCGGACATCACGCTGGCGCCATGACGCTCTCCTCGATCACTTCGACGCACGCAGTCCCTCGCGCCTCGCGGTTCGACCCCGCTGGGCGGGGGCGGACGCCCACGCCAACGCCCGCGACGCATTCGAAATCGCTACAGCGCGTCATCGTTCTTGGCGCCGCCATCGTCGCCGTCGGCATCCTCGGCGTCGGCGCGCTGATCGCCATGCGTACCGCGGCGAATTTCCTCTCGGATCGGGCGGATGCCCGGCTCCGCGACGTCGCGCGCCGAGGCGAGCTCGTGACCGAGCAGGCCCTGCTGGAGCGTGCGCGCCAGGTTCAGTTGATCGGCGCTTCGCCGACAATCGTCGACGCGGCACGCGCCGGAACCGCTCGTGCCGCGCAGATGGGACTCGTGGGTCGCCCGATAGACGCCGTCGAACGCGACATGGCCGCGACCCGGAGCCTCGCCGTCAGCGAATCCGCCAAACGGTTCCTTCAGCGGCAACTCGCCCCGCTCGGTGTGGCCGAGATGTTCGTCACCGATGCGAACGGCTTCAACGCCGTGACGACGGAGATGACGTCCGACTTCGTCCAGAGCGACGAGGGATGGTGGCGCGATGCCATTCGCAAAGGCCTGACGACGGCGGAAGCCGAGTATGATGAGTCGGCCCGACAGACGGTGGTGTCGATGGCCGCCGCGATCCACGAAGGCGAGCGCGAACGCGCCGATGGTGTGATCAAGATCGCATTTGGCATCAGCACGCTCGACGCCGCGCTCGCGAAGGCAACGGAAGTCGGCGTCCGCCTGGACGTCATTGACGGCCGCGGCCGCGTGATCGCAAGCTCCGCCCCGGACGCGGAGCGAATGAAGGGCCTTCCCGGGGCAGAGAGCCTGCCCACGAACCCGGGCGATACGATCGTACGCTTTTCGGGGCCGAACACGTCGCTACGCGCGATGGTGGCCGCCACGAACGCGCGAACGTGGCGCGTGGTCGCGCAGGTCGAGGAAGCAAGTGTACTCGCGTCGCTCCGACAGGCGCGGCCACTCATCGCCATCGCGCTGGTCGCGATCCTCGCATTCATCGTCGCGACGCTGTGGCTGATGAGCCGCTTCGTGGATCGCCGGATCAGCGCGCCGGTCACGGAGCTGGCGACCGTGGCCGAGGCGGTAGCCGCCGGCGACCTGTCGACGCCGATGATCGCGTCGAGCGCGAACGACGAAGTGGGTCGGCTGAGCCGCGCGACCGCCGCGATGGTCGACGACCTTCGGCGCGTGGTGTCGGCACTTCGCGATTCTGCTCGTGAGACGACGGCGCGCGCGGCCGAGATCACGGGCGGCAGCGAGAACATGGCGGCCGCCGCCGAGGAGATGGCCGTGACGTCGGGAGACCTGAGCCGACAGTCGACCGAGATGGCGGACGCGATTCAGCGGATGGCGTCGGACGCATCACGACTGCAGAGCATCGCCGACCAGCTCGCAAGCGGCGCGCACGACGGCGTCGAGCGCAACGCCGCGCTCAGCGCGCTCGCGAGGGAGAACCGCACTCGTTTCGATGCGAGCGCTATCGCGCTCGAGCACCTCGCGAGCGACGCGCGCGCGAGTGCCGACGCGGTGAAGGCGCTCGCGGAAGCATCGGAGGAATTCGGCGCGTTCGTCACGCTCGTGCAGAAGATGGCCAAGCAGTCGAAGCTGCTCGCGCTCAACGCGGCGATGGAGGCCGCGCGCGCGGGCGAGCACGGGCAAGGCTTCGCCGTCGTCGCGAGCGAAGTCCGACGCCTCTCGGCCAACTCGGCTCTGGCGGCGCAGCGCACCGAGACGCTCGTGCGCGGCGTGCTGGCAAAGGTGCAGGAGTCTCGCGCGCTCAGCGCGCGCACCATGGAAACGGTGATCGGTGTGCTCGAGACCACGCAGCTCGGCATGCACTCGTTCGCGGAAGTCGAAGAAGCCGTGCGCGGATCGGAAGCGTGGACGGCGTCCATCGAGCAGGCGGCGACGACGTCGCGCGAGCTCGTGGCGGACGTGACCACGCGTCTCGACGAGGTGGCGAAGGCCACGGAGTCCTACGCGTCGGCGATGGAGGAAGTCGCGGCGTCCAGCGAGGAACAGAGCGCGAGCTCCGAGCAGATCGCGGCCGCCGCCGCGACGTTGGCCGCGGCCGCCGCACACGTGTCGGGGCTCGTCGGTGGCTTCAAGTTGGAGGGGGCAACCGGCGAGATGCCGATCCCGACCGCGCCGTCGAGCGGTGGCGCGCCTAACGCCTTCCCGGCGACGCCGTCATTTCTGCCGGCCTGACGGCGATGCTGACGGCGATCCTGACGGCGATCCTGACGGCGGTGCCGGCGCGGACGGCGTAGTGGTGATCCACCCCGTTCGCCCGTCCGCGGTCTCCACGAGCGAGTAGTCGGCGAACTCGCCGACGACCGGCAGCGATCCACCCGATGCGGTCGCGATGATCGCCGCGTCGCCCGCTGGCCGATCGCGGAGCGGGGTGCCTGACGCGACCGTTGTCCGCCGGACGGCGTTGCGAGTCGATTCGACCAGACGCGACGCCACGTAGCCCGCGGTCCCGTCGGGCAGGCGAACTCGGAACCAGCTGCCGGCCGCAGCGTCGACCTGCAGTGGGGTTGCGGCGGCGATCGTCGTTAGGCTCGGCGCCCTGGCTTCGGGTGCGGCAACGATCGGGGTGCGTGCTCGTGCGCGCGCAAGCGTCCCGAGCTCCGCTGTGGCGGCGGAGACTGGCACAACAACCGCGCTGGACCGGTACACGAACGGATACGGATCGACGGCCCCCTGCCCGCGCCGGTAGATGCCGAAGTGCAGGTGAGGCGCCGTCGTGCGCGCGTTACCCGTGTTACCGACGAAGCCTAACGTGTCGCCGACGTTCACGCGCTGACCTTCGACCACGTTGTGGCGGTCGAGATGCGCGTAGTAGAGCGTCTGCCCGCGATCGGAGTCGGAGAGCCACACGACATTGCCGCCGAGGTTGTTAGGCGAGATCGAGCGTACGACGCCGCGCGTGGCCGCGAGCACGGGCGTCCCGCGCGGCGCGAAGATGTCGATACCCTTGTGGAGTCGCGCTCCCGCGTCACGCTCCGCGCCGAAGAAGCTCTGGACCGCTTTGTTGCTCTTTCCGGAAACCGGGAACGCCAGAGACGGCTCCGTGGTAAGCGTGAGCGTGTACGCACCGCTACGGAGCAGCTCGGGCTGTACGCGCAACACGTACACACCGTCTCGCCGCGCTTCGTGCGTCAGTCGCGCCGATGCAGTAGCGGTGGCGCTGTCGAGACTCGCCACGAGGTCCAACGGATTTGCGGTGTCGGCGGTTTGCTGGAACAGATCGAGAAAGACCGTCAACGGCGCACCGGCAGATGTCTCCGCGGTCGCAACGAGTCGCTGTCCATCGCGGAGCCTGACGGCATAGGCAACGGCGCGCGCTTCCGACGCTGCGAAATAGCCGACCTCGCGGAACGGGACGCTGACTGGAACTGCCTGACGGATGGAAGACGTCGCAGCCGCGAGCCAGTCGCGAGCGAGCGCCGAGTTGGCGAGCCCAGCTCGCTCGAGCCCGTCGGCGTATCGCTCGTGAGCGCTATGGGGCCGCGCCCGCTCGAAAACTGGGATGCCGTCTCTGCAAGCCCCGAGGGAAGCCAACAGGAGGAGCAGGACGGAAGGCGGAAGGCGGATGGCGGATGGCGGCCCTTCCATTAGGCGTTCGTTGCGCATAGGCGAACTAGTACCCGATGCAACCGTTCCGCGTTTCACGGGTGTTCCGCCTTCCGGCGGCCGCCCTCCGCCTTCCGCTACGCGTGTTTCGGCTTTTCCGACGCCTTGAACAGATACGCGCAGTCCACCAGGCGCGCGCCCTGGCTATCGCAGACCGCGAACTTCGATCCCTCGTACGCCGTCGCCGCCGCAATGCGGCCGTCCTTCGCGAGCGCGTAGAACTGCAGGTCGAAGTACGGGCGCCCGCGATCATCGAGCAGACGCTTCTCCGTCATCGCCAATACGCGCTCCATCACCTTGATGATCGACTGCTCGGGCGTAATGCCCTGGCGCATGAATTCGACCGCCAAAAAGGCGCCGCACACCTTGATGTTCGATTCGCCGCGTCCGGTCGACCCAGCCGCGCCGACGGTGTTGTCACAGTACTGGCCCGCGCCGATGATCGGCGAATCGCCGACGCGGCCCGGCACCTTCCACGAGATGCCGCTCGTCGTGGTCACGGAGCTCATGTCTCCGCTCGCATTGACGGCGTTCATGTTGATCGTGCCCCAGGTGTGCGCGATGCCGTACTCGTCGTACTCGAGCCCCTTCCCCGACCCGTCACCCGACGGATTGCGTGGTGACGTTGCCGGCGCCGGAGCCGCGGGCGCGGATCGCTGCGATGTCTCGGAAGGCTCGAGCCACGAATCACCCCTATTCAACTGGGTCTTCCACTTGATCCACTCGGCGCGACTCTTCTCGGTCAGAAGGTCCTGCTCCTTGAACCCCATCTTGAGCGCGAACCGCTTCGCGTCCTGACCGACCAGAAAGATGTGGTCGGTGTAGTCCATCACCGCCTTCGCGACGAGTGATGGTGTCGCGATGCCCTCGAGCGCGCCGACCGCCCCTGCCCGCTTCGTCGGACCATGCATGCAGCTCGCGTCGAGCTGCACGACGCCATCCTCGTTAGGCAGGCCGCCCAGCCCGACGGACATGTCCTCGGGGTCGAGCTCCTGGATGTTCACGCCCGCGATGATCGCGTCAAGCGTGTCGGCGCCACCGACGATCATGTCGTACGCCTTCTTGACGCCGCGGATGCCGTTGGCGGACGCGATCACGACCGGACGCGCGAACACCCGGCTCGACTCGACTGACGTTCCACTGGAGGCAGTCTCGGCCAGTAACGGAGCGCCAAGCGCAACTCCGGCGGCGGCGGTGGCACCGGCAGACAGAAAGTCCCGACGAGAAACGGGCATGGATGCTCCGGACGAGAGAGGGTTAGTCACCCCAAGATGTCACGGGCATCGTACTGGCGCGACCACAGGCGCCGAACTGGCTCAACCGCCCAGGAGCGTCCGACACGCGGCAACGGCGGAGTCTATGAACGAGACGACTTGCGGGCGCTGATCGGTCGCGGCGACGAAGCCACTCGCCGGTAGTACGGCACCCAACCAACCCTCGGTATGCCAGTGACCGCCGCCGGCGACCGGCGGAAATTCGCGCGTCGACGGATACGGGAACGGACCGACGTACCAGTACGGCTCGGAGTAGGAGTCGTCACCAGGCGATTGGCCAATCCCGATCGTCCGACGTACGGTCGCGCCGCCGATTCCAGCGTCCGGAAGCTCGATGAGCGTGGCGATGTCGAAGTGGTGCGGCCAGGTCCGTACCGGCGACGCGCTAGGCGTCGACCGCAGCGTATCGTCGAGCAGGCCCGCAGCATTCGACCAGTACCGTGCGAGCTCCAACAACTCGTTACCGATTCGCGACGAGAACGGTGCGCCGTCGACGACGGCATGAGCCGGTATGGTGTAGTGCTTGCGTGGATTCAGGCGCGCTGCATCCAGGCCGATGACCGCGACAGCCTCGCTCAACCACGAGTAGGCTTCGGTGATCGTCCGCCGCTGCAGGCTGAACGGCTGTACGTTCGGCGCGTCTCCGCCCAACACCTGGAGAGTCAAGTCCTCGAGCCTCACCCCAATCCGGATGTCGCGCTCGACCGTAATCGATTCGGTGGCAAGTGCCCGGGGCGCCGGCAGCCACGTCAGTGCCGTGTGGCTATCGTCCGATCTCGCGGCGAGATAGGAAATGGCAGCGGACACGGCGATTTGCGCGGCGTGATGCAGTTGCAACCGGGCATCGACGAGGGCAGCCGGGGCAATGTCGCCCACGCGCAGCCAACTGGAATTCACGACAGCGGATGTGGACATGGTGTACTCTCCAACCGAGTCAGCGGTTTGATCGAAGTGCCCTGGCCGCGCGGGCAGGAATCGCAGTAACCGCGTCAAGGTTCCCGGTTCCTGTACGAACCGCGGAACTGGATTCCGGGAACGTGCATTTGTGCTCCGCAAGTCGCCGGTCTATCCGGTGGCATGTCCCGCGCATCGCTCAGCCGTAGCCCTACGCCGTATTTCCACGAGAGGAATGACAATGGCCGAATCCACAGAGACGCGCGCGGGTGTCGATCGCGAAGCCCTGCGGATCACCGAGTTGCTTCGCGAGGCGCGTGAGCGAACGGTGCGGCTCATCGAGCCGCTGTCCGACGACGAGCTTCGTCAACAGCACGACCCATTAATGAGCCCGATCGTCTGGGACCTCGGCCACATCGCTCACTTCGAGGAGCTGTGGCTGACGCGGAACGTGCACGGCACCGTGGAGTTCGGTGAGATGCCGGGCATCTATAACCCATTCGAGCATCCGCGACGCGTGCGCGGTGCGCTCGACCTGCCGGGTCGTGATGAAGCGCTCGAGATCATGGCTGAGGTGCGGGAGCGTGTGCTCGCGAAATTCGAGACGCTCGACCTCGAAGCGGGCGACCCACTCCTTCGCGACGGCTACGTGTACGCGATGGTCGCGCAACACGAGCATCAGCATAACGAGACCATCCTGCAGACGTTGCAGCTCAAGCGCGGCGCGCCGTACCGTGCGCCACGTAGTCTCGACGTTCCCGAGCCGTCGTTCTCGATCGACGTCGGCGCGATGATGCGCTTCCCCGGCGGCGTGGTTGCCGTCGGGACCGACGACCGGAGGGTCGCGTATGACAACGAGCGACCGCGGCACATGGTCGAGCTCAGGCCGTTCAGCATCGACGTCACTCCGGTCACGAACGGCCGCTATCTCGACTTCATGGAGGACGGTGGCTATCAGCGGCGCGAGCTGTGGACCGACGCGGGCTGGGCATGGAAAGAAGCCGACGCCGCCAACGCGCCGAAGTACTGGACGCGCGAAGGCTCGGCGTGGCACTCCCGCACGTTCGATCGCAGCGGGCCAGTGGATCCGCGGCGCCCCGTGTGTCACGTGACGTACCACGAGGCCGAGGCGTACGCGCGGTGGGCGGGCAAGCGGCTGCCTAACGAATTCGAGTGGGAAGCGGCGGCGTCGTTCGATCCGGCGACCGGAAAGCAACGCCTGTTCCCGTGGGGTAACACCCCGTGGACGCCCGCGCACGCCAACCTCGACCAGTTGGCGTTCGAAACCGCACCGGTTGGTGCGTATCCGCTGAACGTGTCACCCATCGGGTGCTACGGGATGATCGGCGACGTCTGGGAATGGACGTCGAGCGATTTCCGCCCCTACCCCGGCTACGAGACGTTTCCGTACCCGGAGTACTCGGAGGCGTTCTTCGGCAGCGACTACAAGGTGCTCCGCGGCGGCTCGTTCGCCACGCGCACCGGCGCCATCCGCAATACGTTCCGCAACTGGGACTACCCTATTCGCCGCCAGATCTTCAGCGGCTTCCGGTGCGCATCCGATGACTAGCATCGCCGGTCGGTCCGACGCATCGCTCCATACGGAGTTGCTTCGCGACGTCGCGCGCGGACTCTCGCGCCCGCAGAAGGAGCTGCCGCCGAAGTACTTCTACGACCGGCGCGGATCCGAGCTGTTCGACGAGATCACGCGCCTCCCTGAGTACTATCTCACCAGAACCGAGCGCGCGCTGCTCGACTGCTGGAGCACGACGCTCATGACCGCGCTTCGTCCAGCGGCACTCGTCGAGCTCGGGGCGGGTAGCGCAGACAAGACGCGGCTGCTGCTCGACGCGATGGTGTACGCGGGACACGGCGACGTGTACGTGCCCATCGACGTGAGCGCGGAGTTTCTGGAGGAGTCGGCCAACAAGCTTCGCGCGGAGTATCCGTCGTTAGGCATCGAGCCGCTCGTCGGGGACATCGCGGATCCGCTCGACCTCGATCCGGCGCTACCGCAGCCGGCGCTCATCGCGTTCCTCGGCAGCACGATCGGGAACTTCGATCCGACCGGTGCGCGGACGCTGCTTCGACACGTCGCGAACGCCATGCGGCCGACCGACAGCTTTCTCCTCGGCGCCGACCTGCGAAAGGACCCCGCGATCATCGAGGCCGCGTACAACGACAGTCAGGGCATGACGGCGGAGTTCAATCTGAACGTCCTGCGAGTGTTGAATCGCGACCTCGGCGCGGATTTCAATCTCGCGGCATTCGAGCACCGTGCGTTCTACGACCGCAGCCTGCATCGCATCGAGATGCACCTCGTCTCGACGGACGATCAGACCGTTCACATTCCCGGCGTGGGATCCGTGACATTCGCCGGCGGCGAGTCCATTCGTACGGAGATCAGCTGCAAGTACGATCGCGCGTCACTCGCGGAGCTGCTCGGTTCTGCCGGCATGCGCCTCGATCGCTGGATCACCGACGCAGCGTCGAGCTACGCGTTGGTCGTCGCCTCGCTCGACGACGAGGCGGGCGCGAACGCGTGAGGGTATCGTGACGGCGGCCCCGCGGTACGAGCGGGCATCGCGCGGCGAAGCGCGGTCGGCGGCGCCCGTCGTGCTCGACCGTGAAGCGCTGGCTGACGATCTCCGTCGGCGCGTCTTTCCCGCGGCCGCGTCAGCCAACACGCTGCCGCACATTGGCGCCGAGGTGGAGATCATACCGGTCGAGTTGGCGACCGGACGCCCGTTGCCGCTCGATGCGCCCGGTACGTC
>Ga0070672_100001670_pt1 | contig 13824 bp, 14 predicted proteins | sample KBSM13metaG_FD_66151 | JGI IMG/M metagenome (GOLD analysis project Ga0070672, IMG submission 66151) | Miscanthus rhizosphere microbial communities from Kellogg Biological Station, Michigan, USA - KBS M1-3 metaG | ecosystem: Host-associated > Plants > Roots > Rhizosphere > Soil ... | reverse complement strand
GGCCGCAGTAGCTGCGGCCGTTCGCGGCGGACACGCAATGCACGACGCGGCCGGTGCCGGTCACGTAGGTGGTGCGCTCGGTCACTTCGCTGCGCGTGGTCGGTGCGGGCGTCGGAACGAACTCCGCGTTGCATCCGCCGCTGACCCAGGCGCCGTGTTCGTCCGTGCCCCAGGTCTTCCCCTCGACGCAGGTGCCCGGGGGCTTGCCGCTCACGGTGTAGTGCACGCTCGCGGTCCCGCAATACGTGCGCCCGCTCGCGGTGGACATGCAGCGCACGGACTTGCCGGACTGGCTGACGTAGGTTTCCTCGTGGGTGACCGGGTCCTGCTGCTGCGCGCCTGCGGCGCCGCTTCCGGCGGCAAGCACGAATGCCAGGGCAACGCTTCGCGATATGACGTCCATGTCCGGCTCCTGTCCTGGAACGTTGATCGGTGCGGCTCCATGCCTTCGCTTCGATTATGGTTCGCGCGCCTGAACTTCCATCCAACATGCGCGCTTCGCGCCAGCGGTTCTTCGCGACGCTTCAGGGGAGCTCGGCGCCGTGCGACCGGTACCAGGCGCGCACCGGTTCGGACAGCAACGGGTCGGGGTCGATCGCAAGCGCCTGGTACGCATCGAGCGCACTTTGCAGGGTGCGTTCGATCGCGCGCGCATCGTCGCCAAAGTGGCGCGCCTGTGCGATCGCGGCGAGCGCCTCGTGCGACCACGCGAACAGCAGGTCTCCGCGCGCGCGCAGGCGCTCGCGCAGCCAGTCGCGCGCCGGTGCGTGCACGACGTGACCGCGCACGCCGAGCGAGGCCGCCGCGTCTTCGAGGAACCCGAGCGCGCCGCGGTACCACTCGGTGCCGCCGCCGGCGGCGCTGCGGATCGTCAGCGGTTCCGTCGCGCCGTGCGCAGCGATCGCATGGCCGAGCTCGAGCTCGATCCGGCGCGCGTCGCGCACGGTCTCGGTCTCGATGAGGATCGCGCGGTCGAGGTCGAAGAACTCGAACCAGCGCGGATGCAACGATTGCGCGCGGGCGAGCGGATCGCGCGAGAACCCGAGCTTGAGCAGGTCCTCCCAGACGCAGGGAAGGACGTAGACGAAGCAGAGGCCTTCGCCGATCAGGCTCGTGCGAAAATCGGCCGTTGGGGTTGCGCGCGGCATGCCGTCAGTATCCGACACGCCGGAGAAGTCGCGCTTCAGCATGAACGATTCAGTCCGCTGCTTCGTACTGCTTTACACGAAACGAACGTTTTGCTGAGCGAATCCTGACGATTGCCCGGTTACGCTGCTTGAAAGCGGCGAGGTCGTTCCCACTTCGAGGGTTCGGCGCAGTATGCAGACACATGGCAAAGGGAATGCCGTCCGCCGCGCGTTTCCCCCATCCCCCACGGAGAGACCTGATGAAGTTGCTGCAACGCCTGCGCTGGCTGCTCGTGTTCTGCCTGTTTTTCGCCTCGGTTTCCTACGCCGCTCCCCTCACCGAGGAGCAGAAGATCCAGGCCATGATCCACAGCGTCGAAGTCCTGCCCGGCGCGCATTTCATCCGCAACGGCAACTCCTACGACGGCAAGGCTGCCGCCGACCACCTGCGTTCCAAGCGCAACTATGCGGGCAGCCGCATCAAGACCGCCGAGGAATTCATCCAGGGCATCGCGTCGCGTTCGTCGATGTCGGGACTGCCCTACAAGGTGCAGTTCGCCGACGGCCACACCGAGGACTCCGAGGTGTACTTCCACGACGAACTCAAGCGTCTCGAGACCCCGGCGTCGGCCGGAACGGGCAGCCCGGCGCCTGCAAAGACGGCGCCGTGACGCATCGCGATTCGCGGCAAGGCGCAGGCCTTGCCGCGGTCGGAGCCGGCCGCGGCCGGCCGGCATCCTCGACACTCAGGTCTTCGCCGGATTGCCGACCGTATCCTTCGACTTCGCAGCCGTGGGCGGCGGGGTCGGCGCCTTGCGGTCGATGAGCACGTACATCCCATAGACCCAGGCGATGGCGGCGGTCCAGCCGGCCAGGATGTCGGAGGGGTAGTGCACGCCGAGGTAGACCCTCGACGTGCCGACCAGGAAGACGAACCCGACGGCGAGCACCAACATGGGCCAGCGCCAGCGGGTTGGCCACGCCAGCAGCACCAGCGCCATGCCCAACGTGGCCGATCCCATCGCGTGCCCGCTCGGGAAGCTGTAGTTCTTTTCCGGCGTGATCGACAGCCACAAGTCGGGGCGGTCGCGCGCGAAGTAACCCTTGCCCGCGAAGTCGAGCACCGCCGAACCGGCGACCGCGAGGCCGAAGAACAGCATGTCGCGGAACCGCCGGCAGATCGCGAAGAACAGGAAGATCGCGATGTCGAGGGGAATCGTGCCCCACAGGAAGCCCACCAGCGAGACCGACACGAAGAAGCGGTCGAGCGCGGGTGTTTCGATCGCATGCAGCGCGTTGAGCAACGGCGCATCGAAGAAGAACGCGCGGTTGTCGCGGAGGTTGTCGACCAATGCGGCGAATCCCCATATCGGCAGCAGCAGGCAGACGAACAGCCCGAGCATCTTCCAGCCGTGGTTCTTCAGGAATCGCCCGGCGTAGCCCAGTTCGTCCTTGGCGACCTTCGCCGGTTGTTGCGCAGTCGCAACGACGGTCTCACTCGACATGTGCGCTTCCTTGCTCCGCGTGCCGGACGCCATGGTGCGCCCACAACGGCAAACGGGCGTTAACTCGCCGGGGTGACGGTGCGGCTGTCCGGCGGGCGTAATCCGATAGCATTCAGGCAGGCCACGGAGTGGCCGGATCGGCGCTTCGACGGAGATTCGATGCCTACCATCGCGGTCATCATCAACCATGCGTCCGGCACGGCAAGCGGGATCGACGTGCACGCGATCGCGGACATGCTGCGTTCGAACGGCTTCGATCCGCGCGTGACGCTCGAGCCCGATGGCGCCGCCATCGCGAACGCGGCCGCGCGGGCGCGCGACGAAGGGGTCGATGTCGTCGTCGCCGGCGGCGGCGACGGCACGGTCAATTGCGTCGTCGGGAAAATCCTGGGCAGCGGGATCGTGCTGGGCGTGCTGCCGCTGGGGACGTTGAACCATTTCGCGAAGGACCTGCGCATCCCGCTCGAGCTGGAAGGCGCGCTGCGCGTCATCGCCGAAGGCCACCGCGCCCCGATCGACGTGGCCGAGGTCAACGGCAAGCCCTTCGTCAACAATTCCTCGCTCGGGCTGTATCCGGAGATCGTGAAGGACCGCGACGTGGGGCAACGCAAGCTTGGGTATTCCAAATGGGTCGCGTTCTTCCGTGCCTGCGTGCGGGCCGCGCGCCGTTATCCGTTCCTCGATGTCGAACTGGACCTGGACGGCCGCCGCTACGAGCGGCGCACACCCTTCGTTTTCGTCGGCAACAACGAGTACACGATCGAGGGCCTGCGCGTGGGTGAGCGCAGGACGCTGAGCGCCGGCACGCTGAGCCTGTATGTCGCGCAGCGCACCGGCCGCATCGGCCTCCTCGGTTTCGCGCTGCGCGCGCTGTTCGGCCGGCTGCGCCAGGCGAAGGATTTCGATGCGGTGCTCAGCGGGAGGATCGTCGTGAAGACGAGGCACCGGAAGCAGCGCGTCTCCACCGACGGCGAGGTGTCCGAGCTGGACGCGCCTTTCGAGTACCGCATCCGCCCCGGGGCGATCGAGGTGCTGGTCCCGCGCCTGGCCGACGCGGAAAGGAAGTGAAGGCATGCGAACCCTCGTCCATCTCTCGGACCTCCACTTCGGGCGCGTCGACGAGGCGTTGCTGGAGCCGCTGATCGAGCGCGTCGGCGCCCTCGCGCCCGACGTCGTCGTCGTTTCAGGGGATCTCACGCAACGCGCGCGCAGCGCGCAGTTCGCGCAGGCGCGCCGTTTCCTCGACGCGCTGCCTTCGCCGCAGGTGGTGGTCCCGGGCAATCACGACATCCCGATGCACAACGTGCTCGACCGCTTCCTGCTGCCGCTCGACAAGTACCGCCAGCACATCGGCGAGGACACCGAGCCGGAGTTCGTCGACGGGGAAATCGCGGTGTTCGGCGTCAACACGGCGCGCTCGGCGACCATCAAGGGCGGCCGCATCGGCAGCGAACAGATCGAGCGCCTGCAGGCGCGGCTCGCCGCGGTGGGCCCGGACGTGACCAAGGTCGTGGTCACCCACCATCCGTTCGACCTGCCGTCGTCGTTCGATGCGTCGGACCTGGTGGGCCGCGCGCCGCGCGCGATGCGCATGTTCGCCGAGCATGGCGTCGACCTGCTGCTCGCCGGCCACCTGCACGCGAGCCACGCCGGCGCGACCGCCGAGCGCTATCCCATCGGCGGATTCGCGGCGATCGGCGTGCAGGCCGGCACCGCGACGTCGACGCGCGGACGCGGCGAGGCGAACGCGTTCAACGGGATCCGCATCGAACCCGGGCGCATCGTGGTCGGCCGGTTCGAATGGATCCCCGAACTGGGGACCTTCGATGTGCGCCAGACGCAGGCGTTCGAGCGTGGCCCCGGCGGATGGACTGCTGCGGCACCCGACGCGGCCTGGGAAGTCCAGCCGCAGGGCAGGGACAGGCGGTAACATCGCGGGCTTCGACGTATCGAGGGGCGTACCGATGCAGCGACGCATCCGCAATGGAACGCTCGTGGCGGCCTTGCTGGTGGCGGGCATCGCCAACGCGGGATCCGTGGTGATCCGCCAGCACGAAGACCTGTCCATCGCTCCGGCCGGGGACCGCGTCGCCGACGTCGAGGCGAACGATCCGGGCGACCTTCCCGACGAGCCGCACGGCAGCGTCGTCGTGCACGCAGCCGATGGCCGCGTGATCGCGACCTACGATCCTTGCAGGGCCTGCAGGTATTCCGACACCGCGTGGTCGCCGGAAGGCGGCGGACTCGCCTTCCTCGCCACGGACTGGGCCGCGCACGAGGCCACGCTGTACGTCGCGCGGGACGGTGCGGCGCGCGCGGTGGCGAACGTGCACGGCACGGCCAATACCGTGCGCTGGTCGCCCGACGGCGAGCGCATCGCGGTACTCGCGACGCCGGGCGCGCACAAGCTGACGGGCGCGGTGGAGGCGGGCGCGGCCCTGGTCGGCGAGATCGGCTCGGCGCCGGACGAGCAGCGCATCGGCATCGTGCCGGCCGCCGGCGGCGCGTTCCGCTACGTTTCGCCGGGCGACACCTACGTCTACGAATTCGACTGGATCCCCGACGGCAAGGGCTTCGTCGCGACCGCCGCGAAGGGCGACGGCGACGCGAACTGGTGGATCGCCGCACTCGTTCGCGTGGACGCCGAAAGCGGCGACCTGCGCACGATCGCCGCCCCGAAGATGCAGATGGACCTGCCGCGCGTGTCGCCCGACGGCCGCACCGTCGCCTTCATCGGCGGCCTCATGAGCGACTGGGGACCGATCGGCGGCGACGTGTGGACCGTGCCGATCGAAGGCGGCGAGCCGGTCGACGTGACGCCCGGTTTCCGCGGCTCCTTTCGTTCGATCGCGTGGCGCGGCGGCCGCCTGCTCGGATCGGTCCTGTCCGGCGAGAACAACGCGATCGTCGGCATCGACACGCGCTCGCTGATGGACGAGTGGAACTGGACCGCACCGGTCGGCGTGCACGCGCAGGACTTCGACGGGTCGGTCGTGTTCAGCGCGGATGGGAAGGTCGCGGCGACCGTCGTCGAGGACTTCGAGCACCCGCCCGAGATCGCGCTCGGGCCCATTGCCGCGCCGGTGACCATCACCCACGACAACGCCGGGCTCGGCGCGAGCGTCCAGGCGCGCAGCGTTCGCTGGAAGAACGAGGGCTTCGACGTCCAGGGCTGGCTGCTCGGTCCGCGCGAACCGGACACGAAGCGGCTGCACCCGATGGTGGTCATGGTGCACGGCGGCCCGAGTTCGGCCGTCACGCCGCGCTACCTCGCGGCGAGCGGCCGGCACGGCAGCAGCTTCGACTTCGTCAACGCGCTCGTCGCGCGCGGATGGTACGTGTTCTATCCGAATCCGCGCGGCAGCTACGGCCAGGGCGAGGCGTTCACGCGCGCGAACGTGCGCGACTTCGGCGGCGGCGACCTGCGCGACATCCTCGCCGGCGTCGATGCCGTCGAGAAGATCGCTCCGGTCGACGACGCGCGGCTGGGCCTCTACGGCCATTCCTACGGCGGCTGGATGGCGATGTGGGCGAACACGAAGACGCCCCGCTTCAAGGCGATCGTGGCCGGCGCTGGCATCGCGAACTGGACGAGCTATTACGGGCAGAACGGCATCGACCAGTGGATGGTCCCGTTCTTCGGCGGCACCCTTTACGACGACCCGGCACCGTACCGCGCCGCCTCGCCGATAGAATCGATCCGCTCCGCGAAGACCCCGACCTTCCTCTACGTCGGCGAACGCGACGTCGAATGCCCCGCGCCGCAGTCGCTCGAGTACTGGCACGCGCTCAAGGCGCTCGGCACGCCGGTGCAACTGGTCATCTACGCGGGCGAGGGGCACCGTTTCCGCAAGCCGGAGAACCTCGCCGACCTGCGCACGCGCATCGTCGGGTGGTTCGCGAAATACCTGGAATAGAGATCGGCGGAGTCTAGTCTTCCGGCGCCTCGTCCCGCGGCACGCGCCGACGTTCGCGCCGCGTCGCATGGAAAGCGCCGACGCTGGTCGCGATCAATCCGATCAGCGCGAGCGAGGCGATGACCGGCCCGGCCGGCGGCCGTCCCGACCGCAGCGCCACCGCGAGCGCCATTGTCGCGATGCCCGCCGCCATCGCGGGGCCCAGGACGAACTTGACGAATTGGCTGGCTCGCATACCGCCATCGTGGCTCGCGCGGGGGCCGGCGTCTGTCGGCGAACGTCCCGTCGAGGGGTAGGACGATTCCTACACGGCAACCGCAGGCGCCGCAGGAAGGCCGTTGGACGCGTCCCGCGCAGGATCCTTACAGCAACCGCGAAAGAGGGCGAATGCGGGGCGCGCCTGTAAGGAATCGCGAACGCCTCCGTCCATCAGCGCACATCCGGAATGCCTTCGCGGCGACGCCGGAAAGCGACGACAACAGGATGGGGGACCGAACCGGTGGAATCGAGCAAGCTGCGCATCGTGGTCATCGGCGGAGGCTTCGCGGGCGCGAACCTGACGCGCCTGCTGAAATTCCAGGACCACCGCATGGAGGTCACGCTGGTCTCCGAGGACAGCTACACGACCTTCAACCCCATGCTCGCCGAGGTGGTCGGCGCGACGGTGTTCCCCGAACACGTCGTCGCGCCGCTGCGGCAGACCGTCGGCAAGGCGCGCTTCGTGATGGGCAAGGTCGGCGCGATCGACGTGCGCGCGCGGACGATCCGTTGCGACACGCTCAAGGGCGAAGTGGAACTGGCGTACGACCACCTCGTGCTCGCGTTCGGAAGCCGCGCGCGCCTGGACCTGATCCCCGGCATGGCCGATCACGCCGTCGTGCTCAAGACCGTCGGCGACGCGATGCACATCCGCAACCTCGTGCTGCGCCGGCTCGCGCAGATCGAGCTCGAGAGCGATGCCGCGCTGCGCGCCTGCCTCGGGCGCTTCGTGGTGATCGGCGGCGGGTTCTCCGGCGTAGAGGTCGCCGGCGCCATCGCCGACGCGCTGCGCGAGCTTCGGCGTTTCTACCCGGCCGTGCGTGCAGACGAGCTGAAGGTCACGCTGCTGCAGAACGTCGATCGCCTGCTGGCCGAGTTGCCCGCGCGTCTCGGAATCGCCGCGGAGCGCTCGCTGGCCGCGCGCGGCGTGGACGTGCGCACGATGACCGGCGCCACCGCGATCGCGGCGCGCGAGGTGCGGCTGGACAAGGGCGAACCGATCGCCGCGGCGACCACGATCTGCACGATCGGCACGATGCCCAACGTGCTCGCCGCGCGCATCCCGGACGTGTCGGTCGAACGCGGCCGCATCGTCTGCAACGACGATCTGTCCGCGCGCGGCGCGGGCAACGTCTGGGCGATCGGCGACTGCGCGCTGGTGCGCAACGGCGAGGACGGCTTCGCGCCGCCGACCGCGCAGTTCGCCGTCGCGCAGGCCCGGCACCTGGCGGCCAACCTCGCCGCGCGCTGCGACGGCAGGCCGACGCGGCCGTTCGCCTACCGCTCTCGCGGAATGATGGCGACGGTCGGCCACCTCAAGGGCGTCGCCTCGGTGTTCGGCGTGAAGCTCACGGGCCTGCCGGCGTGGCTGCTGTGGCGCGCCTACTACCTCAGCCAGGTGCCGACGCTCGGGCGGAAGCTGCGCATCTTCGTCGAGTGGACCTGGGGCATGTTCTTTCCGCCCGACCTGACCCACTTCCGCTTCACCCGCAGCCACGAGGTGCTCGACGAGGAGCGCGACGGCGGCGGCGTGCAGTCGCTCGCGAACGTCCACGTCCGCAACCGCCAACCCGTCCCACAGGAGTCCTGAATGAACCTTCGGAACAAGACCGCGCTGGTCACCGGCTCGACCAGCGGCATCGGCCTGGGCATCGCCCGGGAATTCGCGCGCAACGGAGCCAACGTGATCCTCAACGGCTTCGGCGATGCGGACGAGGTCGAGCGCATCCGCGCCGGCATCGAGAGCGAGTTCGGCGTGCTGGCCCGCTACGACGGCGCAGACATGAGCAAGCCCGAAACGATTGAGGCGATGATGGAAAAGGCGATCGCCGAATTCGGCGGGATCGACGTCGTCGTCAACAACGCGGGCATCCAGCACGTCGCGCCGATCGACGAATTCCCGCTCGCGAAGTGGGACGCGATCCTCGCGATCAACCTCAGCGCCGCCTTCCACACCACGCGCCTGGCACTGCCGGCGATGAAGCGCAAGGGCTTCGGCCGCATCATCAACGTCGCCTCGGCGCACGCGCTGGTGGCCTCGCCGTTCAAGAGCGCCTACGTCGCCGCCAAGCACGGCATCGCCGGGCTCACCAAGACGATCGCGCTGGAAGTGGCCGAGCACGGCATCACCGCGAACGCGATCTGCCCGGGCTACGTGCTCACGCCGCTCGTCGAGAAGCAGATCCCGGATACCGCGAAGGCGCGCGGCATCAGCGAGGACGCCGTCAAGCGCGACGTGCTGCTCGCCGCGCAGCCGACCAAGCAGTTCGTCACCGTCGAGCAGGTTTCCGCGCTCGCCGTGTACCTGGCCAGCGACGCCGCGGCCTCGACCACCGGTACGGTGCTGCCCATCGACGGCGGCTGGACCGCCCACTGACCCCCTGGAGAAACCACATGGTTGCCGTAGCGAGCAGGACCCGGGCCTCGAAGTCCCGGCGGGTGGTGCGCGAGCCCGCCTCGGGCATCAAGCCGATCAACCTCGCCCTGCAGGGCGGCGGCGCGCACGGCGCGTTCGCCTGGGGCGTGCTCGACACGTTGCTGGCCGACGAGCGCGTCGCGTTCGAAGCCGTCAGCGCGACCAGCGCGGGCGCGATGAACGCGGTGGTCCTGGCCGATGCGCTCACCGAGGGCGGGCGCGAGCACGCGCGCGAACGCCTCGCCGCGTTCTGGCGCGCCATCGCCGACGCCGGGAAGACGTGGTCGCCGGTCCGGCCGGTCACCGATGCATTCGGGCGCGCGCTGCCGGTCGAGCAGTCGCCGTTCTACTGGATGTTCGAGACCATGATCCGCGTGTTCTCGCCGTACCAGCTCAATCCGCTCAACTTCAACCCGCTGCGCACGGTGCTCGAGAAGCACGTCGACTTCGAACGGCTGCGCGCCACCGAGGGGCTCAACGTCCACCTGTGCGCGACCAACGTCGAGACCGGCAAGCCGCGCATCTTCAACCGCGACGAGCTCACCGTCGACGCGGTGCTGGCCTCGGCCTGCCTGCCGTTCCTGTTCCAGACCATCGAGATCGAAGGGCAGCGCTACTGGGACGGCGGCTACATAGGCAACCCGGCGATCTTCCCGCTGATCTACGGATCGAAGAGCTGCGACGTGGTGATCGTCCACATCAACCCGATCGTGCGCCGCGGCGTGCCGAAGACGGCGCCGGAGATCCTCAACCGCATCAACGAGATCAGCTTCAACTCCTCGCTGATGCGCGAGATGCGCGCGATCGCCTTCGTCACGAAGCTGATCGATTCGGGCACGGTGGACGAGGCGCGCATGAAGCGCATGCTGGTGCATTCGATCCGCGCCGACGAGGTGATGACCTCGCACTCGGTCGCTTCCAAGCTCAGCCCCGACTGGGAGTTCCTGTGCAAGCTCAAGGGCAGCGGCGAGGCCACCGCGGCGCACTGGCTGCGCGACCACTTCGCCGACGTCGGCCACCGGTCGACGGTCGACCTGCAGGAAGAGTTCCTTTAGCGGCTTCGGCCGTCTCCCGCACCACATCACGCTTCTCTAACCTCAACCGGAGCCACCCGTGAACCGCGAAGAAATCCTTGCGAGCCCCTCGATGCCGGTCGCCAGCCCCGCCTACCCGCGCGGCCCCTACCGCTTCGTCGACCGCGAATACTTCATCATCACCTACGAGTCGGATCCCGAGGCGATCCGCGAGGCGCTGCCCGAGCCGCTCGAACCCGACGGCTCCAACACCGTGCTGTACGAATTCATCCGCATGCCCGATTCGAGCGGCTTCGGCGACTACACCGAATCGGGCATCGTGATCCCCGCGCTGTACAAGGGCGAGCACGTCAACTTCACCGCGCAGATGTACCTGGACTGCGATCCGCCAATCGCGGCCGGGCGCGAGATCTGGGGCTTCCCGAAGAAGCTCGCGTCGCCGCGTCTGGGCATAGTGCACGACACCATGACCGGCCGGCTGGAATACGCCGGCCAGCCGGTCGCGATCGCGACCATGGCCTACAAGCACCGCAACCTCAATCACTGCCCGGACCACGCCGAGCAGTGCGACTACCACGCGATCGAGGACAAGCTCGGCAAGACCCAGGTCAACCTCAAGCTGATCCCCGACGTCGACGGCAGCCTCGCGATCGCGCAGCTGGTCGCCTACAACCTCACCGACATCCAGGTGAAGGGCGGCTGGGTCAGCCCCGCTCGGTTGCACCTGATCCCGCACGCGAACGCGCCGGTCGCCGACCTGCCGGTGCGGCGCATCGTCGAAGGCAGGCATTTCATCGCCGACCTGAGCCTGCCCTACGGCCGCGTGCTGCACGACTACCTGAAGGCCGAACGTCCGGAACCGAAGGCGTCGATGCAGCGGATGGCCGATCTCGCAGAGGCGTGACCCGGCCCGGCGGCCCGGGGATCCGGCTCGCCTTCGCGGCGCACGCCGGATCCCGTGGGCGCGCATCCTGCGAAAAGCGAAAGAACGCTCCCTGCGCCCGCCAGGATGAAGTTGCGGCAGGACGCCGGAAGGCCGGTCGCGGTGTGAATGCCCGCACCGGTTGGCTATCATCCATCCCGGAATCGGGAGGCACCTGCCTCCCATGCGCAACGGGAACCCGCAATGGCCAAGACGGTGGCCCATCCGCCGCTCGATTTCGAAGTGCTCGCCTCGCACCGCGCGTATCTCATGAAGATCGCGCGGCTGGAACTGCGCGACGAGCACCTGGCCGAGGACATGGTGTCCGACGTCATCACCCAGGCCTACGAGCACCGCGCCTCGTTCCGCGGCGAGGCCTCCCTGCGGACCTGGCTGACGACGATCCTCAAGAACCGCATCGTCGACCTGCTGCGCAAGCAGTGGCGCGAGCAGCCGCTCGATCCGCTGCCGGCCGACAACGACGATTTCGACCCGCTGTTCGACAACTCCGGCCACTGGGCGCAGATCCCTTCGGACACGCCCGATCCGGCCCAGCTGTGCGAGCAGGACGCCTTCCTCGGCGCCGTGCGGATGTGCGTCGAGAAGCTGCCCAAGCGCATCGCCCAGGTCTTCGTGCTGCGCGAGGTGTTCGGCAGCGACACCAAGGAGCTCTGTAAGGATCTGGGCCTGACCACGTCCAATGTGTGGGTCCAACTCTACCGGGCGCGCGTGATGCTCCGCATGTGCCTGGAAAAAGGCGGTTTCGCTCCACCGGAGGCGCGCGCGTGATCGAACCTGCCCGGACGAAGGACGACGGCGTCGTGATGATCACCTGTCGCCAGGCCTCGGTGCTCCTGTCGAAGCGCGAGGACATGCCGCTCGGACGCGCCGACCGGCTCAAGCTCAAGCTGCACCTCGCCCTGTGTTCGCTGTGCCGCAACGTGGCGCGCCAGTTCGCCGGCATCCGCTTGGCGATGCGGCGGTTGCGCGACGGGGATTAGGGCCGCGCGAAGCTGCGTCCGATTTCGCCGCGCCGTGGTTGCGCGGCACGAGCGGGCACCGGACGAATTCCCGCATCGATCTCCCGGTGGCTGCACAACCGCAGCAGCAGCTCATGCCTTGCGCGTGATGCATGTCGCGGGGTCCCTCTGAGTGGTGGACGCAATCCAATTCGGATCCTCGTCGCGACATTCGGGCAATGTAGATGAACGAAAAAGCTGCTGCCTTCTAACGGCGAATTAATCGCACCTGAGCGATCATGGCCGTACGTGCCTGGACCCGGAGAAGGGATGCCCATCAACGTGATGATCGTTGACGACGACCGGCTGTTCGCCCGGTCAGCCGCGGAACTCGTGCGCAGCCAGGGCGCGTCGGCCCACGTCGCGGGGACGCTCGGGGAAGCCCGCTCGCTGCTGCGTCGCATTCCGATGCAGCTCAGTCTGGTCGACCTCGAACTGCCCGACGGCTCGGGCCTCGAGCTCGTCCGCGGCCACGATCCGGCCGTGCACGGTCCGCTCGCGATCGTCACCGCGAATCCGTCGATCGAAACCGCTGCGGCTTCCGTGTCCGCCCCGGTGCTCGATTACCTGATCAAGCCGTTCGATCCCGAGCGGCTCGCCACGATCGTCCGGCATGCCGTGCATGTCGCGGGAGCAGCGATGCCGATCACGAGCTGGCTGCCCGGCGTGGCCACGCAGAGCGACGCCATGCGACAGCCGATGCTGCTCGCGCGCCGCGTGGCGCCGTCGGATGCGAGAGTCTTCCTGGAAGGGGAAACCGGCACCGGCAAGGAGGTGTTCGCGCGGGCGATCCACGAGGTCAGCGAGCGCAAGGGGCCTTTCGTCGCGATCAATTGCGGCGCCGTTCCGCACGAGCTACTGGCCAGCCAGCTGTTCGGCCATGAGCGCGGCAGCTTCACCGGCGCGATCGGCCGCCATGCCGGCGTCTTCGAGCAGGCCTCCGGCGGCACGCTGTTCCTCGACGAGGTGACCGAGATGCCGGTGGACCTGCAGGTCTACCTGCTGCGCGCGTTGGAAACCGGCACCGTGCGGAGGGTCGGCGGCGATGCGGAAATCGCGTTGTCGGCGCGCGTGATCGCCGCCTCCAACCGCGACCCGCGCGAGGCCGTCGCGCAAGGCCTGCTGCGCGAGGACCTGTACTACCGGCTGGCCGAATTCTCGATCCGCCTGCCGCCGCTGCGCGAGCGCGGCGACGACGCGGTGCTGCTCGCCCAACGCTTCGTCGAGGAACTCAATGCGACCCACGGCACGTCGCGGCGGCTGGCGTTCGGCAGCGCCGCGGTGCTGCGCGCGCAACGCTGGAGCGGCAACGTGCGCGAGTTGCGCAACGTCGTGTTCCGCTCCTGGCTGCTGAGCAATGGCGACGCCGTCGTCGTGGCACCGCCCGACGGCGTGCACCAGGACGTTGCCGAAAGCGCCGACAGCATCCTCTTCCCGCTGGGGATGAGCCTGGCCGAGATGGAGCGGCGCGCCCTGCAGAAGGCGCTTGCCTGGTGCAAGGGCGACAAGACCGCGGCGGCGCGGTTGCTGGGTATCAGCGTGCGCACGGTGCACAACCATCTGGCGCGACTGCGCAGGCAGGACGCGGGCGACGGCGCAGCCGCCTGAGCCTTGCGCCAGGACGGA
>Ga0070672_100001669_pt1 | contig 13824 bp, 12 predicted proteins | sample KBSM13metaG_FD_66151 | JGI IMG/M metagenome (GOLD analysis project Ga0070672, IMG submission 66151) | Miscanthus rhizosphere microbial communities from Kellogg Biological Station, Michigan, USA - KBS M1-3 metaG | ecosystem: Host-associated > Plants > Roots > Rhizosphere > Soil ... | reverse complement strand
TACGTGCTCGGCCTGATGGGCATGACGCGCCGGATGCAGCACTACAACGTGCCGGAATGGCACCCGTGGCTGCTCGTTGCGGCGGCCGGCGCGGTTCTGATCGCCATCGGCATCGGGCTGCAGATCGTGCAGCTTGTCTGGAGCATCCGCCATCGCGAGGCGCTGCGCGACCTCACCGGCGATCCCTGGAACGGCCGCTCGCTGGAGTGGTCGATTCCGTCGCCGCCGCCGATGTTCAACTTCGCCGTGCTGCCGAACGTCGAGGGCGAGGAGGCGTACTGGGCCATCAAGCAACGCGCCATCGAGTCTCAGAAGCTGCGCCCCGAGCCGGACTACAAGGACGTCCACATGCCGCGCAACAGCCCGGTCGGCTTCATCTGCGCATTTTTCGCGACGATCATGGGCTTCGCCCTCATCTGGCATATCTGGTGGCTCGTGCTCGTAGGCCTGGTCTGCGCCTACGCCACCTTCGTCGTGTTCGCCTGGCGCGACGTCCACGAGGAGCCGATCCCGGCAAGCAGCGTCGCCGCGATCGACCGCGAGAACCGGAGCGCGCGCGGACAAGCGCTCCTCAACCTGCAGCCGGTGACATGACGGCCGCCCAAGCCGCCCTGCCCGCGCACGGTGCGTCGCACGGCCAGCAGCACTCCCACGCCGCCGGGCTTTCCGAGCACGAGGCCCATGCCTTCTCGCAGCGGATCGTCGTCGCTTACGGATTCTGGATCTTCCTGATCAGCGACATCATCCTCTTCTCCGCCTTCTTCGCGACCTACGCCGTGCTGAGCGACAGCACGGCGGGCGGGCCGGCGGGGCGCGACCTGTTCGACATGCGCCTGGTCGCGATCGAGACCGCCTGTCTGCTGACCTCGAGCCTCTTCTGCGGGCTGGCCGGCATCGGCGCCCAAGCTCGCAACAGTCGGCTATTCCACGGCGCGATGGCGGTGACCTTCGTGCTCGGTGCGGCATTCCTGGCGATCGAGCTGCACGAGTTCGCCGACATGATCGAAAAGGGGGCGGGGCCGACCCGCAGCGGCTTCCTCTCGGCGTTCTTCGCCCTGATCGGCTGCCACGGCCTGCACGTGGCAGCCGGCCTGCTCTGGCTGTTGACGATGATGGCGCAGGTCGTCGCCAAGGGCTACCGCGAAGACATCCTGCGCCGCATGCTTTGCTTCGCCCTCTTCTGGCACACGCTCGACATCATCTGGGTGGGCCTGTTCAGCCTCGTCTACCTCGTGGGAATGACCGCATGAGCAACATCAAACCGTCCTCGGAAAGCCAGCGCGGCGACGTCGCGCCGGGCGATGAACAAGGCGCCGACGACGTCGGTCGAGGGGTGCGCGGTTACCTGATCGGATTCGTGCTCGCGGCCGGGCTAACTGCCGTCTCCTTCTACATCACGCGGAGCACGCTCGTCTGGACCCCTAGCATCCCGATCGCGCTGTCCGTGCTCGCGGTGGCCCAAATGGGCGTGCACCTCGTTTTCTTCCTGCACATGACGTCCGGGCCGGACAACGTCAACAACCTGATGGCGCTTGCCTTCGGGCTGCTGATCGTCATGCTGGTGGTGTTCGGCTCGCTCTGGATCATGAGCCATCTCAACCACAACATGATCCCCATGGAGAAGCTCATGCAGATGCAGCGCTAACGCACCGGCTGACCTCCTACCCGGTGATCCAATATTGAATCGAAACGGACCAACAGCTTGCGAGCACGCGTTGCGAGCGGCCAGAGTCGCTCGGCAGCGCAACCTTGACTACTCGGGAAGGGCCGCCAAGCGCATGCCGTCAACCAGCCGTTCATTGAGCTCAGGTCTCACAAACATCAGGTGCTTGCGCAGCGCCGTGATCGGGTCGACAGGACCCGGGCAGGTCGCGCAGCGCTGAGGCGCAGAGCTGACGCAACGACCCGCCTCACCGCCTGCGCGCGATAAGGACCCGGCGGTGGCCATGTTCCTCCGCGTCGCGGAGAATCCAGAGATGATCGATTCAGTCGACACGCAGACCGTCTTGGTTGCCGGAGGCGGCATCGGCGGCATGACCCTCGCGCTCACGCTCCACCAGATCGGCGTGCCGTGCGTGGTGTACGAGGCGGTCGCGGAGCCGCAGCCGCTCGGCGTCGGCATCAACCTGCAGCCCAACGCTGTCCGCGAGCTCTATGACCTCGGCATCGACAGCGAGATGCTGGACAGCATCGGCATCCAGGCCCGCGAATGGGCGCTGGTCGGGCGCAATGGCAACGATGTCTACGCCGAGGCTCGCGGCCTGCTCGCCGGCTACCGTTGGCCTCAGTACGCGGTGCACCGCGGCAAGCTCCAGATGCTGCTGTACCGCACCGTGCTCGAGCGGCTCGGCACCGACGCGGTCCGTCTGGGCCAGCGCGTAACCGGTTATCGAAATCGCCCCGGTGGTGTCACGGCGCTGATCGAGTCGCGGGACGGCCGTCAACTCGAATGCGACGGCAGACTGCTGGTCGCTGCCGACGGCCTGCATTCGGCTGTTCGCGCACAGATGTATCCCGACCAACCGCCGATCCAGTGGGGCGGCGCGATCATGTGGCGAGGGACGACTCCCGGCGTGCCCATCCGCACGGGTGCATCGTTCGTCGGCGTGGGCTCCTTGCGGCATCGGGTGGTGCTGTATCCGATCTCTCCGCCCGAGCCGAGCAGCGGCCTGGCAACGATCAACTGGATCGCAGAGATCACCGTCGACAACTCCAAGGGCTGGAGCCAAGGGGACTGGAACCGCCGTGCATCGCTCGACGATTTCATGCATCACTTCGCCGACTGGAACTACGGCTGGCTCGACGTGCCGGCGATGCTGAGCGGCGCCGACGAGATCTTCGAGTACCCGATGATCGACCGCGATCCGGTGCCCAGCTGGGTCGACGGCAATGTGGCACTGCTGGGCGATGCGGCGCACGTGATGTACCCGGTCGGCTCCAATGGCGCGAGCCAGGCGATCGTGGATGCGCGGGTGCTCGGCGCGGCAATGGTTGCGCAGGGCGTCGGGCCCGAGGCGCTTCGGAGCTACGACGACAGGTTGTGCGCCGACATCTCCGCGCTGGTGCTGCGCAATCGGGGCGCCGGGCCATTCGGCATCCTGGGCTTGGTGGATGAGCGCTGCGGCGGCATCTTCGACAACATCGACGAGATCATTCCGGCCTCCGAGCGCGACGCCTTCATGGCGCGTTACAAGGCGGCGGCAGGATTCGCCATCGAGACGCTCAATGCAGCGCCGGCGACGATCGCGCCGGGCGCTCGGGCCCGCACCGCCTAGGCACGCTCGCGTCGGCGACCGGCCCGCCGTGCGGCCAGGCCCATCACTCCTGCAATGATCAGTGCGTAGGTCTCCGGCTCGGGGATGGCAGCTGCCAGGGCGAACTGCGAGATCGTCACCGTCGCGGAGCCGCCGATGCAGTCGCTGCAATTGACGAACCAACCGAACGACGACGACGCCGCGAAGCTGGCCGTCCCGCTTTGCGCGTCTGCTCCGCCCGGATCAGACAGCTGGATCCGCGTCGAATCGACGATGACGCCGAACGGGTCGCCCCCGGGGCCGGCATCGTCAGAGCTCAGGTAGGACCAGCTGAACGAGTACGTTCCCGGTGTATTGATCGTCACTTGCAGCTGGCACGGCCCGAGCGTCTGGAAGAAGCCGCCGCTGCAACCCGGCGAAAGACCTGAAGGGCTGATCGAGTTGCTGCCCGTCATCATGAGCTGCGTCGTGCTGAACGTCGCCGATCCAAGCGTCGGCGACCCTCCGATCAGGCTGCCCGTGTTGACCACCGTCCAGTTGGCGGGTGCCGTCGGGCCGGTGAAATTCGCGGCTGCGGGGCCCACGAAGCCGAGCAGAGCCAGAAGCGCAAAGGCGGCAGATCTCATGGTGTTCTCCGTTGGGGGTCCAGCCACGCGTCAGGGATTGGTGAAGATCAGGTTCTCGGGTGACGGGCCGAACGAGCCGTTCGGCACCACGCCTGTCCGATTGCCGGGCTTCGACCAGTCGCACACGCCGGTGAAGAAGATACGCCTGATCGCATTCAGCTGCTGTGCCGTCACCGGCACGGCGTAGTCCGAAGCGGTCACCGGCTTCAGGTCGCACTTCGGGATGTTGGCCGCCACCGGGCCACCGGCAGCCAGGCGCGGCGCCCTCCACGACGGAAACAGCGCATTGCACGGTGTGTTCGGCGCGCTCGAGAGCGTCTGACGCTCGGCGATGAACGTGTCTCCGTTCCAGCAACCGTCTTCGATCGGCTTGTTGCGGATGACCTTCTCACGCTGCGTTCCTGTGGCGGTGTCGGCCTTGTACGCCGCAACCCATTGAATGAACGCGGTCCACGCCGGGGCCGAAGGAACGGGATTGCCTCTCCACATCACGTGGTTGTCGGCATTTCCGTTCATCTGCGTCATCCGATCGCGCTGCGCGAAGTGGAACCACTGATAGTGGTAGCCGGCATCGTCGTTGTAGATGCCGCTGACGTCGAACACCGGGATCGAAGCCAGCCCACCGTTGCCGCCCAGTTGCAGGCCCGACTGCTGCGCACGGAGCATCGCCCCGGGGTCGCCCGTCGTGCGTCCCAGCACGTAGTTGGCATCCTGGTCGTAGCCGCCGACCAGGCTGTTGAGGAGGATGAACTGATTGACGTCGATGACTCCGGCATTGAGCGCGTCCAGGCCGTACTGGACGCCGACGTTGTCGAAGGGCCGCAGCGCGAAACCCGTTGCGGCGTCGATGCCGTAGATGTTCTTGCCCGCGTCGTAGACGGTGCCGCGAATGCCCTTCGGGTTGGCGATCGGGTCATAGCGAACGCCCACCGGAACGATCGCGTTGAACGGCGCCGAGGCGTACCCGGGATAGTCGACGCGCCCGGGGACCGGGTCGGTGCGGCCAGCCTGGTTGGCTGCGTCGGTAAACGCCTTGACGTTCTTGTAGCCGGTGATCGCCGCGATCTGCGCATCGCTGAAGACGCCGGGGTTCGTCGCGAAGAACAGATGCGTCAGCAAGTGACCGTCCGAGCCGGAGAAGGCGATGCTCAGCGGATCCGGGAAGGTGCAGAGGATCATGACGCCGTCGAACAGCTTCGGCAGGCGGTCCGCGGGCTGGGCGCTGCCGTAGGAGCCGCCCGAGCAACCAGCGCTGACGGTGAAGTCCGGAACGCCGAACTCCTCGATAAAGGCCTCCTTCGACATCATCGCCGCCTCGCTCTCGAGCACGGCATTGCAGTTGTTCGAGGCGTGCATCAAGGTGTTGGCGAACATCGCGTTGCCTTCGGCCAGCCGATCGACGTTAAGCAGACTGAAATCGAAACCGGCGATCGCGAGATTGCCTTGCGCCGCGCCCTGGGTGTACCAGCCACCGGGACAACCGAAGCCTTCGATCGCCACCAGGCGGTGGTTCCAGGCCTTGGGCGGCCTCAGCGGCGTTGGCGCGGCTTCCGTGGTGGGATCGAACAACACGGCGTTCTGGTAGATCCCGCGATTGACGGTTCCGGTCTCGATTCGCACGACGAACGGGACGGTGACTCCGGCGTTCGTCGTCACCATCGCCACATCCGCAGGCAACGCGGTCGGCGATGGCAGGGACTTCAGCGCTCCGCCAGTCGTGGCCCGATACATGTAGGTGATGCGCGTTGCGACCGAGCAGTTGGCGTCGAGCGCCGGGCCGAGGGTGCTTCCGTCGGGCAACAGGAATTGCTGGGTCTGACAGAAGTACGGGGTTTGATGCGGACCGGAGATGATGGGCCCTTCGATCGGCCAATTGCGCACGCTCACGGTGGCGAGGTTGGCGCCGCCCGCGGCCGGGACGACGTCGATCGCGCTGGTTCCCACGGGCAGGCCCTGAACTACGCCCAGCAGAGTGCCGGGCGACACTTGCTGGAAACGGGAAGTCATGTCGCTGCCGGCAGCGACGATCTTGACCGCGCTAGCCGCAGTTCCTGAAGGCAGAGCGACCTGAACCAGCGCATTGCCTCCGCTGACAAGCGAAGGCTCCGACGAGAGGATTTGGATCGGATTCGCCGGGTCGTTTTCAGCGAGCGACACCTTGCTCTGATCAGCAGCGCCTGTCATGGCGCCGGTGCCATCTCCCGACGCTCCCCCGCCGCAGCCGACGAGAACTGCAGCCGCGACGAAGCAGGCGACGCCAAGCGATGCGAGCGCGGACCAGCGGCGAGACGAGAAGATTCCCATGGAACTCTCCTGAGATGGGCGCGCCGTCGTGTGAAGGGACCATCGGCGGGTGCGCCCGACTACCGAAGCTGCGGCCTCAAACGCCGGCGTGCGAAGTAAACGCTGCGTTTCGAAGGGCCCTTGAATGTGCGGCAGCGCCGAAGAAGCAGTCCCGGCTGGGACGTACATGAGCGACTCTAGGAGCGCAATATGCGGTGGTCATCAGGGCTAATCGGGAGCCTTGCACGCACGCCGATTGCTAATAGCGCAGACGGTTCACGCCAGGTTGCAAGGGCGTGCCCGCCCTCCGCACGCAGCAGAGCCGGTCTCCTAGTCGACGCACCGTCAGGGGTTGGCGCAGGTGAAGCTCGCCGCCGCGTCGATGCTGCCGGTGCCGTTGTACTTCGCCACCTGCGGATAGGGACACAGGGGGCGGGTGCGGGTCACGGTTCCGCCGGTGACCTTCGAAGCGACGATTCGATCGGGCGCAACCCCTTGCTCCACCCAGCGCTCCAGCGGAGTCAAGGTGTCGATGGTGTCGGGACCGGCGCCGCCGCCACAGTGCATCACCCCGGGAAGCATGAACAGGCGGAAGAACTTGTCTGCTTCCGGCTTGGTGTTGGCTGCCACGACCTGGTCGTAATAGTCGATGCTGCTGAGCGAGTGGACCTGTTCGTCGGCCCAGCCGTGCCATACCAGCAGCTTGCCCCCGCGCGCGTTGAACGCCTTGATGTCCGGCGGTGCGTTGACGACCGACGCCATGGTCTGCCCCGAGACCAGCTTGTTGTTGGCGAAATCCACATCGCTGTCGAAGTTGAATGTCCGCGAGTCGTAGCTCGGGTTTTCGTAGACCCAGTAGCGGAAGAAGTCGAACGAGCTGCCGCCGGGCGCAGAGCCGGTGTTCACCGTCCACAGCCGCTCGCTGCCGCGGGTGTATCCCGGGAACACCTGCTGGCCGTTTGCTCGCTTGGGGCCGGCATAGATCTGCCTGGCGGTGCTCACCTGGCCGACGGTCAGGCAGGTCGGCGCGTCGGCTCCGGTGCACTGCAGCGGCCCCGGGTCGTAGCTGCACTTGCGCGGGTCGTCGATCAGGCCATCGGTCACGCCGTCGATCGCGTCGCACGCGGCAACCACGGCGTTGTTGAGGAGCGTCAGCTTCGCGGCTGGCAACGCGTCGGCGGCATTCTTGAGCGACGGCTCGCTCGCCCAGAGGCGGCCGGCCATCAGGTTGCTCCAGTTCCAGGCCGGGGCACCGGCAATGATGCCGTCGTAGTCGTCGGGGTAGCGCTGCGCCTCCATCGTGCCGATGTGGCCACCGGCCGAGCAGCCGACGAAGTACGAATGTTTCGGTGCGCTGGTGTAGAAGGCATTGACGATCGCCTTGCTCGCGACGGTCGTGACGTGCTGGGCACGGTGGGCCCAATCGACGATCTTTTCGGGATGCCCGGCGGCCCAGCTCCCGTCGGTGCTCACCGGCACGCCAAGGTCGCCCCGGCTGACATGCCCCCGATCCTGGGACATGGCCGCGTAGTTCGCAACCAGCCCGGTTGCCATCGCGCCGTACTGGATGGCGCCGGTAGAGCCGCCACCGGTGCTGCTGTAGAACTTGCTGTTCCAGCTTGCCGCCGGAGGCAGCCACACTTCGAAATTGATCGTCGAATCGCTCGTCGGGTTGGACACGGCGACGACACGACAAAAGGGCACGGTCACCGCGGCGCCCCCGCCCGGCGGGGTGAAAGGCGGCGTGACCTGCGCTGCGTAGCTGATGGTCGTTGACGCCATCTTGAGGTTGAAGAGGCTCGCGCAATTGCCGCCCGTGACGCCCTGGCTGCTGACGACCGAACCCGTTTCGACCGCCACATCGTCGTCATCGCTGCCGCCACAGCCGGCGATGAGCAAGATGCTCGTCGCGAGAGCACCACCAGCGATCTTGAGCAGCTTGGCATCCATCGATGTCTCCAGGGCGAGTGCAATGTGACGCCGGCTTGGTACCCAGCCGGCAATGCGCGCTGGCATTCGGCATTCCCGACCCAGTCGTCTTGACGCCCATGGCTCACGGCGCACCGATGGGCCGCGGCTCGAACGGTGTGGAGCTTCCAGCGAAGAATCATCGCTGCTCGGGAAGCAGTTCCTTGATGGCGCGAGAGAAGACTTCGTGGGCTTCAGCGGCGACCGGTCGGTGTTTGACTTTCGTGCTGGCGGGGAATTTGCCGAGGTAGTTGTCGCCCTTCCAGTTCCTGACGGGCCGAAACGGCCGCGGCGCGAAGCCGCCGCCGCAGTTCGGACACACGTTGCCAAGAACCTCGGTCACGCACGTGGCGCAGAACGCGCACTCGAAGCTGCATATCCTTGCCTCGAGCGAGCTTGGGGCAAGCAGCTTGTTGCAGTGTTCGCAAGTGGGACGGAGTTCGAGCACGGTGACGTCCGTGTGCCTGGCACCGACTTGCCGACAGGAGGGCAGATCCGGCGCGACGATCAGTGCGTGAACAGTGCGATCAGGATGATGATCGGAATCGGGATGCCGAGCAGCCACAAGAGGATCGAGCGCATGTAGGTTCTCCTGGTCGGGGCGGTCAAAGATCGCGGCGGCGGCCAGCATAGGTCGCGGCGAGGCTCGCGGCAAAGGCGCCAAGGAGCAGCGAGACGAAGAGCCAAAGCGCGCCGTAGGCGCCAGCCTTGCGCGCCTTGTCGGCGGCGTCTTTTGCCCTCGCCTCGGCATCGCGCATCGCCGCCTGTGCCTTCGTGAAGGTGTGGGTTACGCGCCGTTCAGCATCCTGTTGCGACATGGCGGTGCGCTGCGACAAGTTGACCGACGTAGCGCGTGTCATCGGCAGCAAGGCTGCCAGCCTGCAAGCCGCGAACGAAGATCCGGCCGACTTCGGCAACACTCTGGGTCGAAGCCGTCGCATCAGCGGAAGCGGCGTTTGCGGGCAACGGCGCCGAGGCGCCGCCCGCGGGTCCCGCTACCGACGCATTGCCGCGAAACAGCGAGTCGGTGAAATAGCCGAGCCCGGCCACCGACGACGGGGCCCCGCTGTCGCCGCGCGAGTCGGCCGCTGCGGCGACCCCCGCAGACGTCGCCGCCGTGCCGACCGCAGCCATCGTAGCGCCGCCCGCTTGCGCGCCGATGCCGACGGCGGCGCCGATTGCAGACGACAGGAAGGCGGCGCTGACCAGCGTTGCCACAGCCCAGGCGAGAAAGCCATGCGCCGTGTCGCGAAAGTACACCTCGTCGGTGTGCACGCCGGCCCACTTCGTCCGCAGTCGGCCGGCCAGGTAACCGCCGACCGCGGAGGCGACGAGTCCGACGAACGAGATCCAGACAATGGTCGAGGCGCCGAAGGTCGTCGCCTCGATGCCTCGCGACGCCCAGGGCGAGACTGATGCCAAGCCGAGCCCGGTGCCGAGCACCAGCAGGATGAGCGAGAGCGCAGCCGCGCCTGCTGCGCCGACGAAGATCGCTCCCCAGGAGACCGCACTTGTCGCGCTCGGTGCATCGCCATCGGTGTCGATGGCTATCCGGTGGTGCCGAGGGCTTGTCGTGCCGATGTCCTTCATGCTCTTTCTCCGCGATGCTTGGTCTTGCAGCCATAGGCGGAGCCGCGGCCGATGTCCGTCGGACGGCGCCTTTCGTGCGCTCGGGAAACTCGGCATCAGGCCTAGCCGGCATCACGCGAGTCGTGATGATTGACGGGACGGCTATGTCTCAGGACTGGCTTGCTCGCAAAGGCTACGGACGTCGGCCAGCTCGCCGAGCCGCTGACAAGTCGAGATCAAATCGACGGAGCGGGGCGTGCCGAGCACCGGCCCGGCCTGAATGCGGAACTTATCTTCCAGCGCCGCGTCGCTCATCGGCCGCTCCAGGGAACCGACGGCGTGGTCGACACGGACATGGACGCGGCGGCCATCGCGCAAGACGGCAGTAACGTCGGCCGCCGCCTCGTCGATCGCGTCGTCGACCGTCGCCACCACCTTGCGACGCAAGGCGACGACGTCGTCACGAAGCACCACCTCGTCGGCGAACTCGCTTTCGCCGGCGCGGCCAAAAATCAATCCTGCGGCGCAGCCATGGTAGACGCTGAACTTCGCCTGCAGCCCATCGGCCGGCTCCTTCTTGCCGGTCAGTTCGAGCACGAGCGAATGCACGCGGAGCTCGACCTTCTCGACGTCCGCCGCACGCACGCCCCGCTCGCGCAGCTGCACGCTTGCATCGATGCTCGGATGAATCACAATCCCGCAGGCGAACGGCTTGTAGGTATTGAACGAGATCTCGAAGCGCTCACCGAGCTCATCGGTCGCCTCGTTCCAAGCGTGCTTGGTGGAGACGGTCTGCACGAAGCCACGCGGCGCCTCGAGCGCGCTGCGGCTCGCGGTGAAGCCGCCCTTGGCGAGCAAAGCCGACGTCAGTCCCGCGCGCGCCGCCGCACCGGGATGGAACGGCTTTGTCATCGTGCCGAATTGCTCGCGCACCCCGACCGGCTGCGAAGCGGCGATGCCGAGCGCCATGGCCGTGCGCTCGGCGTCGAGTCCAAGCAGCCGCGCGCACGCAGCCGCGGCGCCGAGCATGCCGGTCGATCCGGTGATGTGCCAGCCGCGGTCGTAGTGGTCCGGGTACATGACATTGCCGATACGGCACGACACATCGATGCCGAGCACCAAGGCGTCGACGAGTGCGCGCCCGCTGGCATGGAGGTGCTCTGCAAGCGAGAGCGCGGCGGACGCCACCGGCCCCGCGGGATGGATGATCGTCTTCAAATGCGTGTCGTCGAAGTCGAACGTGTGCGAGCTGATGCCGTTCAGCAGCGCGGCGCTAGCCATGTCCACGCGCTCGCGCCGGCCGAGCAGGGTCGCCTGGGCAGCCGGCTGCAGCATCTCGAGACCGGCGAGCGCCGCCTCGACCGCCTCGTGCCGGGCCGCGCCGACCGCACAGCCGATCCAGTTCAGGAACGTTCGGTGCGCCTCGCGATCGACGGCGTCGCTCCAGCCCCGCGATGGGTGCTCGGCGACGAAGCGGGCGAGGATCTGCGTGATCGGCGGCGCCGCGTGGTCAGCGGCGACTTGGGTGTTGCGGGCCATCTCGGAGGAGTCCTATTCGTCGAGCTGAATCTTGCGTTCCTTGGCGAGCGCCGTCCAGCGGACGACCTCCGCCTTCACGTAGCTGCCGAACTGCTCCGGGCTCATCGGCATCGGCTCGACGGCCTCGCTCGCCAGCTTGCTCGTCATGTCGGGCGCCTTTAGCACCGTGTTCAGCGTTTCGTTGAGGTGGTGCACGATCGGTGAGGGCATTCCCGCGGGCCCGACGACGCCGTACCACTGCAATGCGTCGAAGCCCTGGAGGCCGGCCTCGATCAGCGTTGGCACGTCCTTCAGGGTCGCCTGTCGTTCCTGTCCGGTGACGGCAAGCGCCTTGATGCGGCCGGAACGGATGTGGGGAAGCGCCGCGGCCAGGCCGGGAAACATTGCCTGCGTCTGCCCGCCCATCAGGTCGGTGAACGCCGGTGCGATGCCGCGGTAGGGGACATGCAGCATGAAGGTGCCGGTCTGCTGCTTGAACAGCTCCATCACGAGCTGCGTGAGGGAGCCGGTGCCCGCCGATCCATAGCTGAGCTTGCCAGGATTCTTCTGGAGATGGTCGATGAAGCTCTTGAGGTCGCTGACGGGCAGCGACGCGTTCACGACGAGCACGTTCGGCGTGCCCCCGATCATCCCAATGGGTGTGAAGTCGCGCACCGGGTCGTAGGACAACCTGCGGGTCGCGGGACTCGTGCCGTGCGTGGCGACGTAGCCCTGCATCAACGTATAGCCGTCGGGCGGCGCCTTCGCCGTCGTCTGCGCAGCGATCACGCCGCCTCCACCGCCGATGTTGTCGACGACGATCGTCTGCCCGAGCAGCGCCCCCCAGCGTTCGCCCACCGTGCGACCGACGAAGTCGCTGCCGCCGCCAGCGGCGACCGGAACGATGTAGCGGATTGGCTTGGTCGGAAACTGCTGGGCGTGCGCTGCTCGAGCGCCAAGCCAGAGTGCCGGGATCGAGAGCAGGAGCGTTCGTCGCTTGGTCGTCATCAGATCTCCTTCAGGTACTGCCCTGCGCTTTCATCTCGATCTCCACGAGGCGGGCGTGCGCCGCGGTTTCGGAGAGGTTCAACCGTGGCTTGCATGACGCCTAAGGTCGAGATGAGCGGCGACTGAAGGAAGGCGAAGTCTGCCAGAGGGCGTCTCCTCACGCAGGGTTAGAACCCAGCACTGCGAAACGCGGACGGTGAGACTCCGTCTTCGCCTGGCCAGCCGATTTTGGCGGCATGACGAAGATAGGACTTGACGACGAGTCGATGAAATGGAGCGATGAGTCCGAGGTACCCGCGTCCCAGCGTGTTGTGGCAATGGACGACCGTGGAAAGAACCAAGCGCGCGCTATCTGCGCCGGGTCGCACCGCAGGCTGATAGAGCGCAGAGGCTCTGAAGTCAAGATGCTTGTCGTCCTCGCCCATGAGGACTTCGACGGAGTTTGCCTCGTACACCTTAAAGATGCCGATTCGCGAGCCTGCGGCTCCGACTGAGCTCAGGCTCCTCGCTGTCTTGAGGCCAAGGCCCGCAACGAGCGCATCTCTGATGCGCATGAGGATAGAGATCCATAGGGGCTGATGGGCAAAGACGAACCTGGCCAGCGCCTCAGGACTGCGCGTAGTGCCGGGCGGAAGGTCAATCGCGTACGCGTCGGCCAGGTTCACCTGGGCGTAGACCGCTGCGATGCGCGACTCCGGCGGAAGTGGCACGGCACGCGGGTGGGTGAGAGACATGGACGTTTGCTTCCGGGGTCTAACGTGAGACATGGGGCGCTGGGTCTCAGTGCTCGCATGGGTTGGCACGCTGCCCTTGTCTTGCATGATCTCAGCTGCATCCAAACGTCGCTCAATGCGATGACTTCGGAGGCGGAATCCCAGCGGCGGCGCAAGGGGCGCGAAGCAGCCTTTGGGGCGTGCGCTCGACGGAGGGTTAGGTCTCGGCGTCCAAAGCTCGAGCAAACAGACGGTTCTCGAAGCGCTCGTTCTCGAACTCATGGTAAGTGGAACCCAGCTCCTCATACCCCTGGCTGGCATAGAAGGCCAAGGCGCGAGCATTGCCTACCCAGGCAGTGAGCCAAAGTGTAGATGCCCCCGCAGCGCGCGCCAACGCCTCGACACGGCGTAGCAGCAACGCCCCGATGCCCCGGCGCATGAACGGCAGCTGCACGTATAGCCGACTCAGTTCGGCCGCAGGACGCCTTGCGACCAGCGAGTGGGCCGCACCCAACGTGACGCTGGCAAACGCCACGAGGAAGCCCCCGTGCTCGGCCAGCAGCACCCTGACTGCAGGAGCTTCGAGTTGCTCAAGGAACGCTGCGACCGAGAGTTCCTGCTGCGCTTCACGAGCGATGGCCTCGCGAATGCCCTGATTGGCGTAAGTGTCCAGGAACACCTGCGTCGCCAGCGCGTGAAGGCAAAGCGCATCTGCTTGGCCTGCCTCGCGAAGAAGGATGTCACTGCTCACCGGACCCTAGCGCTCGACACGAGCGGCCAAAGGGCGAGAAGCGACCTTTGGAAGGTACGACCGTGGAATCGCCAGCGCCAGAGTTATGTCCGCTACATGAATGATGGCGGCGAAATTCAGGACGCGACCAGCGA
>Ga0070672_100001666_pt1 | contig 13841 bp, 8 predicted proteins | sample KBSM13metaG_FD_66151 | JGI IMG/M metagenome (GOLD analysis project Ga0070672, IMG submission 66151) | Miscanthus rhizosphere microbial communities from Kellogg Biological Station, Michigan, USA - KBS M1-3 metaG | ecosystem: Host-associated > Plants > Roots > Rhizosphere > Soil ... | reverse complement strand
GCCGCTGACGTGGCGGAACTGCTGGTCGAAGAAGGGATGGGGCAGGTCGGCCTCGATCGCGGCGTCGCCGCTGCCCGAGTAATACGTGAACCCGACGCCGAACCCGAGATGCTTCCACACGCGGTAGCCGACGCTGCCGGCCACCAGCGCACCGCTCTTCACCGGGTAGTCCACCGACACCCGCTCCTGTTCGGTGTAGAGCGGCCGGGTGAAATCGTCGGAGAAGCTGTTCGACACCGGCTGGACGCCGCCGCCGACGCTGACCCAGAACTTCTCGGGCCATTGCGGCGCCTGCGCGGAGGCCGACGGGGCGACCGCACACACGGCGGCGATCGCGAGCATCGCGACGCGGCGCCGCATCAGTTGACTCCCACCGCGGTCCACGCCGCCGTGACCGCCCGCTCGGGGTTGCTGCCGGCGCCGTAGAGATCGCGCGCCGCCTGGATCGTCGCGGCGCGGGCGACGGCAAAGGTCGAATTGGCGGGCATCAGCTGCGTGAAGGCGCGATAGAACACCTTTTCGATCTGGTCGCGGTTGCCGGCGCCGACACCCTGCACCGCCAGTCCCGAGGTGCGGTTGGTGCCCCCTTCGATGGCCAGGTAGAACGCCTGGTTGGCGATCCCGGAATTGATGTGGACGCCGCCGTTGTCGGCGGTGCCGAGGAAGCGCCGCGAGTAGTGGTCCGGATCGCCGAAGACACTCGGGTTCTCCATCGAGCGGATGCCCCCCGGCGTCACCACGTCTTCCCCGAGCAGGTAGTCGGCGCGAAGGCTGCCGCTGCCCGCGGGCTGGAAGAAGAACTCGGCGCTCGTGCCGATGATGTCGGAGAAGGCCTCGTTCAGCGCGCCGGACTCGTTCAGGTAGATCAGGTTGGAGGTGAACTCGGTGACGCCGTGCGTCAACTCGTGCGCCACGATGTCGAGGCTGCCCGAGGTGAAGTTCCACGCCTGCCCCCCGAGCGTGAAGCCGGGCGGCAGGCCGACGCCGTAGACCATCACGCCGCCGCCGGCGTAGAAGGCGTTGACGAAGAAGTCGGGGAAGCGGTTGAAGAACTGCAGCAGATCTGCGGCCGTGCGGTGCACCGGGTTGGCCAGGCTGCGGATGCGGATGTTGGCGTCGTCCAGGCCGCGGCGGCCGAAGCGCTTGAAGTAATAGTCGTAGGTATAGCCGGCGTAGATGTGCGCGTCGTCCACCGCGACGTCGGTCCAGTTGTTGTCGCTGTCGGCGGCGACGTCGGAAGGGCCGAGCACGATCCGCCCGTTCAGGTAGTCGAGCGTGCGCAGCGGATCCCCCTTCATGTCGTCGGTCTCGATGACCGGCGGGCGGAGCAGGTCGCGCGCGGTGAAGCTGCCGTTGCTGCCGGTCACGCTGATCTTCTTCGAGTCGCCGAGCACGCCCGCGGCGCGGCCGACGGCCGCCTGCGACTGGCGGTCGCTGTACTGCAGCAGCACGCCGCCCGACTTCGCGTCGAGGAAGTACTGGACGATGTCGGCCTGCGACGTGACCGCGCGCATCCGCCACGCGAGGTGGAACGCCGGCGACCCGCCCTCGTCGAGCGGCAGGACGACCAGCTCGGGCTCGAGCGACTCGGGCTGCTCGAGGCCGGCGAGCGTGCTGACGCGGCCGCGGACGTCATCGATCGTCAGGTCGGGGTTCGGCGAGATGGCGATGCCGCCGTAGACGTTGCCGAACACCGAGAGCACGACGCCGTGATCGTCGAGCTGCCGGCTGATGTCGGCGCCGTGCACGCGCACGCCGCGGTAGTACTGGTCGGCGCGCTCGGTGACGCGGCCGGGAATCATCGTGTCGTCGCGCACCATCCGCAGGCGCAGATCGCCGCTGCGCAGCATGGCGTCGGTGCGCGAGTCCCACTCGCGCACGGCCTGCGCCGCGCCCGCGGTGATCGTCGTCAGCGTGCCGCGGTTCGACGGCGGGCGCGAGCCCTGCGCCCGCGGCGCGGGGGCCGCCATCAGGACGATCGCCGTGATAAACGCGAGTGTCCGCATCAATCGGTCCTTTCCGTCTTTCTTCCGCCTGAAGGCGGAAGCCACGAATCCGCCCCGGCGGTCAGTTCCGCTTGAGGGCCGCCGACAGCACCCGTCCGTCCGGCGAGGGGAGCGTCACCCCGACGAGCGAGGCGACGGTCGGCGCGAGATCCGCCGGCGTCGCCGGCTCCTCGCGCACGCCGGGCGCGATGCCGGCGCCGTAGAGAATGACCGGGACGCGCTGGTCGTAGGCGTACAGCGACCCGTGCGTCGTGCCGCTGGCGCCGATCAACTCCCAGTTCTCCTTCAGCAGTACCGTCAGGTCGCCGCTGCGTCCCGCGTAGTAGCTCAACGCCGCGGCGCGAATCTGGGGATCGTCGGACGCCCGCGCCGCCGCGGTGGAGATCTCGTCGCTCGTGAAGACGCGCGCGACGCCGCTCAGCGCGTCCGCGTGCTCGATCACCGACTGCAGCCCCCGCGGCTTCGCTTTCAGGCGCTGGTAGACGCCCGGCTTGAAGTAGATGTCATTGGTGGACATCGCCGCGACGAACGGGCCGTCCTCCCCAAGCGCCGTCTTCGCGGCGGCCTCGATCGCCGCCTGGATCGTTGTCCCGGGGACGCGTCCGCCTCCGGCCGACTGCTCGGGGATGTCCGCGACGCCGTGATCGGCGCTCAGCGCGACGACGTAGTTGCCGGCGCCGACCTCCTTGTCGAGATGGTCGAGCAGTTTTCCGATCGTCGCATCGAGGCGGACGAGGACGTCCTGGACCTCGTGGCTGCGCGGCCCGAACCCGTGCCCGACGGTGTCGAGCATCGAGAAGCTCACACCGAGGAAGTCGACGCGATTCTGGGTGCCGAGATGCATGTCGTCGACCGCGGCGGCGGCCATGTCGCCCAGGTACTCGTCGGCGAACGGCGACATCAGCCAGTGCGCGTAGTAGGCGCGATCGCCCGAAGGCCCCAGTGGATGCGGGAATGTCGTGGACCAGCCGTTGGCGCGACGCTCGCCCGGCGCGTCGTCCTCGTACTGGTAACGGTCCACCGGAAGCGTGCGCTCCCACACCTTGTCGGAGTCGCGCGTCACGGGATTGCCCCTGAGGTAGTTGACGAACCAGCCCACCGGCACCCGCGTGAACGCGGTCGACGTTTCCCAGGTCAGGCCTTCGCCGAACCAGGTCACGAAGTCTCCCTCGTGCCCGGCCAGGCCGATCGCCGACCGCGCCTTGATCGACATCGTCGCCACGCGCGACTTGAGGCGCTGGCGCATCGTGTCGGCGAGCGTCGGGACCATCATCGCTTTCGCGCTGTCGCCGGCGCCCGTGGTGGCGCTGGCGGTCACGCTGGGGCCGTAGCTGACTTCCGTGGTGGAGGGATCGGCGTTGCACGTCGGCGACTTCTGCGACTGGCGGTCGTACCAGTTGTTGGCGATCATGCCGTGCCGCCACGGCAGCGATCCCGTCCCGATCGTGCTGTGCCCGACGCAGGTGAGCGTCGTCAGATAGGGATACGCCGCGTTCGTGTACCACGCCCCCTGGGTCGTGAGCCGCTTGAGCCCGTGCCGCAGCAGCGACGCGTAGCGCACCGGATAATCCGCGCGCATCTGGTCCACGACGATGAACACGACGAGCTTCGGCCGCCAGGCCGCCTGCGCGCCCCGCCGCTCCTGCGCCCGCGCCCCCACCATCGCCGGCGCGCACGCCAGCGTCACCAACAGAACCGTCACGACGACCCGTTTCATTGTTCCTTCGTTTCCTTCGAGGTCCTTCGTTTCCTTCCTGTCTACCGTCGGAGGACAGGCAGATAGCATAGTGCGCCGATGTAAACGTCGAACACGGCGCAGCCGATCGCGTACCAGCGCGGCGCCAGCCCCTCGGGCAGCAGCCCGGGACGGTGCGCGACGTCGACGACCGCATGCGCCGCGAAGGCCAGCGCGAGAATCGTGAGGGCTTGCCGCGGATCGCGCACCATGGTGAAGGCCGCGACCAGCAGGAAGCACACCGCCAGCGCGATGTCGAAGCCGACGCCGAGATCGTTTTCGTGCGCGACGCCGAAGCCGAGGTAGGCGCCCGCGGCGAACACCAGCAGCAGCGCCGCCATCTGCGCCAGCCGCAGCTCGTCGACCAGCCGCTGCGGAGACGACGTCGGGATCGCCGAGGTGCGCACCGACTGCCAGGTGAAGCCGGCGCCGAACGCGACAAAGGCGACGAGGGTCGTGCGAAGCGCTTCGCTCACCGCGGCGGGCTCAATTCTCCAGGAAGGTCAGCGGATCGAGATTGAACTCGGCCGGATCGACGGGCGCGGTGACCGTCTGCAGCTCCGTCTCGCTCTTGTCGCGCTGCATCTCCCAGAGATTGCGCTCGAACGGCAGATCGAGCCGCACGTTGTCGGCGGAGAAGAGGACCCGGACGCGCGGCCGATGCGGATCGGGCGCGTGCACCCGCAGGACCACCGCCACCTCGCCGGTGCTGAGGCGGACCAGGTTGCCGGGCGGGTAGATGCCGAGCAGCTGGACGAAGCGCCGCACCAGGTTCTGATCGAGCTGCGCCCCTTCGTTGCGCTTCAGCACCGCCAGGATGCGATCGGTCGGGTGCGCCTGCTGGTAGACGCGCTGCGAGCGCATCGCGTCGTAGACGTCGGCAATGGCGCACAGCATCGAGCCCAGGTTCAGCGACTCGCGCCTCACCGCGCGCGGATAGCCGCTGCCGTCCAGCCGCAGGTGGTGCTCGAAGGCGACCACCGGCGCCAGCACCGGCATCTCCGGCGTCCGGCGGAGGATCTCGGCGCCGTCGACGACGTGTCGGCGCATGATCGCGAACTCTTCGTCGGTCAGCTTGTCCGGCTTGTTGAGGATCTCCTTCGGCGTCCGCACCTTGCCGATGTCGTGCATCAGCGCCGAGATGCCGAACTCACGCAGCAGCTTGCCGTCGATGCCCACCGCCCGCGCCTGGGCCATGGCCAGGATCGACACGTTCACCATGTGCGTGAACGTGTAGTTGTCGTAGTTGCGCATCGCCGTCAGCGCCATCAGCGCCGTACGGTTCTGCGTCACCGCCTCGGCCAGCCCCTCGACCGTCTGCACGGCGGCGGGCGTGTCGGGCATCCCCTCCACTTCGGCCGCCTCGTAGACCTGCTCGGCGGCGACGACGGCGTTCGAGTACATCTGCCGGATCGCGGCGATGTCGCTCTTGATCCCGTCCTGCTTCTTGTCGTCCTCGTCCTTCAGCCGGCCGACCCTGATGTGCGCGCTCGACAGGTCCTTGTCGCGATCGCTGCCCTTGCCGCTGAGGCGTGACAGGTTGGCCATCAGCGCCGACAGCTCGTCCTGGGTGACGCCGCGCTCGAACGCGATCCGCTCGACCTTGCTGTTCTTCAGCTTGCGGATCAGCTCGCTCATCGTCGCGCTGACCTTCGGCATCGGCGTGTCGGCGACGACGAGGTCGCTGCCGACGATGCCGACGGCGATCGACGACTGCTGCTGGTGCAGCGTCGAGAGCACCGCGACCAGCCCCGCCATGTTGCGCGCGACCAGCGGATGATCGGCGGCGTAGAGCGTCGAGTTGCGCACCCCGGAGGCGACGCGGCGCAGCAGGTCTTCGTAAAGGGCGGTTCGGGAGGGGCTCTCGCTCATGCGCTCATCCGAGTTTCTTCAGTTCCGCTTTCGCCGCGCTGCGCACGCCGCGCGGCCCGCGCGAGGAGGACTCGCGCAGCGCGGCCACCGCGGCGGTATCGCCGATCCGGCGCAGCGCCTGCGCCGCCGCCGCCCGCGTGCGGCGCGTGCGCATCGGCGCGAGCCAGTCGCCGCGGTGCAGCGCTTCCTTCAGCGCTTCGACCGCGTCGGGCCCGCCGAACGATCCCAGCGCGTCGATCGCGCCGAGATACACCGCCGGGAACGTCTTCCGGTCGAGGTGCCGCACCAGGTAACAGAACAGCGGCGCGGCGCGCTCGTCCTTCATCGAGCTGAGCTCGCCGATCAGCGTCGCCCGCGGCCGTCCGCTGGCCGTTGTCAGCGCCTGCAGCAGGATCTGCGCCGCCGCGTCGGTGCCGTTGAGGACGAGCGCCTGGATCGCCTCGCGCTGCACCAGCGGCTCGGTGTCGGTCAGCAGCGGCTGCAGCTCCTTCAACCCTTCGACGCCGCCGAACTCGCGCAGCAGGAAGGCGGCGGTGCGCCGCACTTCCCAGTTCGCCGCGTTCATCAGCTGCTGCACCGCTTCGCGCCCCGCCGCGCCGAACTGGACGAGGATGTCGCGGAGCCGCCGCCGCGACCGCGCGTCCTGCTCGAGCGAGAGCGTCTCCGCCAGCGGCGCGACCACCGCCGGACCGATCGCCCGCGACAGCCGGCTGAACCGCTCGTACTCCGCGTCGTCCGCGGTGCGCAGCTGCCGGGCGACGTGCTTCAGCAGGTTGCCACGGGCGAGCCGCTCCAGCACGGTCGTGGCCAGCCCGGCCCGCGAGGGCAGGCGATCCCCCTCGACGGCGACCGCTTCGGCGAGCTGCAGCGCCGGCGAGAAGTAGCCGACGCGGACGAGATCCTCGGCGTGCACGACGACGGTCTCGGCGACGTCGCGCCAGCGCGCCGAGTCCTCTTCGATCCGCAACAGGTCGACGAGCAGCTGCAGGTCGAGCTGCCGCAGCGCGGAGTCCGCGACCGTGCCCAGCCACGTCGCGATCCGCTCCGGCGGGTCGTCGCTCGCGGCCTCGACGTCGATGGCGCGCGCGCGCGCGCCGCTCAACTCGCGCGCGTAGGCGTCGGAGACGAACTTCTCGTCGGAATACGACGTCAGCATCGCCTCGACCCTTTCCCAGAGCTCCTGGAACGCCGTCTCCTGCCAGACCTCGGACGCGGCGACCTGCGGCTCGGCGAGCGCGAGGAGCTGCCGCTGGCGATCGTTGTCCGGCACCAGGGCGTGGAAGGCCTGCGCGAGACGATCGGTCGGGCCGCGCTCGTTGACGACCGAGCCGACGACGAACTCCGTGATCGCGCCGTCGCTCATGCGATGGACCATCGCCGACACGACGTCGACGTTGCCGGCCATGGCTTCCGGCTGCTGGCGGCGGAGCAGCAGCTCGAGCATGCCATCCGCCGTCAGCCGTCCCGCGGCGTTGCCGACCTGGCGCAGTGTCTGATCGAGCTGCGCCGGGTTGGTGCGGCCGACGTACTCGGCGAGCCCGCGCAGCAGGTTGAGGAACGCGCCGACCCGCACCGCTCCCGGCGAGTTCTCGGTGCGCTTCTCGAGCTCCTGCATCAGGGCCGTGAGCCTCGCCGGATCGCCGACGATCTCGAGCAGCAGCCGCATGCCGCTGTCGTCGAGCTCGAGCTGCGGGCTGAGCGCGGCGGTCACGAGCCGCTCGATCGCCTCGGCGTCCCCCTGTTTCTCGCGAAGCACCTCGGCGTAGTCGATCTCGAGGATCTCCATGCTCGGGCCGCCCGCGGTGGACCACAGGCGCCCGATGCCGCCGTCGGCGCGCACGTCTTCCGGCGGCCGCGACAGCAGCAGCAGGAGGGTGCGCCACGACTCGGCGTCGACGCCGGAGTTCAGGGTCAGCCGTCCGACCAGCTGACGGCGGAGCACATCGGAGAGCTCGACGATCGCGGAGTCGGGCTTGGCCGGGGCGGCGTCGCCGACCAGGATCGCCTGCGGCCGCACTTCGAGCGCGAACGGGCCGGCCGCGGTCAGGCCGGCGGTGAGCTCGGTGAGACGGCCGAGCGTCGAGCCGATGGCCGGATGCCCGCCCGGGTAGAGCGACACGGCGCGCAGCGCCGCCTTGCAGGCGCGCGCGAATTCCGCGAGCCGGAAGGCCATGTCGGCGTCGAGCGTGGCGCGCGCTTCTGCCATCGGTTCTACATGTACTCCAGCGGATCGACGCCCGCCGCATCGGGATCGACCGCCTCGACGACCGCCCACGGGTATTCGCCGCGGCTGTCGGGCTCCCACGTGTTGACCAGCATCGTGTCTTCGAGCTTCCCGCCGTCGCGATCGCGGACGATCTTCACCTGCGGCCGGAACGGATCCGACGGATGCTCGTGGGTCACGACCCCGATCTCCTCAGTATTTAGCCGTACTAAGGTGCCGATCGGGAAGAGACCGATGAGGTTGATGAAGCGGCGCAGCAGTTTCTGGTTGAACGCCGGGTCCTCCTTCTTCCCCATGATCGACTTGATGCGGTCGCTGGGCAATCCTTCGCGGTAGACGCGGTTGCTGCGCAGCGCGTCGTAGACGTCGGCGATGCTGACGATCTGCGTGCACAGGTTCAGGCTGCGGTGGCCGACGTTCCCCGGGTAGCCCGAGAGATCCTGCCGCAGGTGGTGCTCGAAGGCGACGATCGGCGCCAGCGCCGGCATCTCCGGCGTGCGGCGCAGGATGTGCGCGCCGTCGACGACGTGGCGCTGCATGATCTCGAACTCTTCCTTGGTCAGCTTGTCGGGCTTGTTCAGCACCTCCTGCGGCGTGTGCACCTTGCCGATGTCGTGCATCAGCGCGGCAAAGCCGAACTCGCGCAGCAGCGTGCCGTCCATGTTGAGCGATCGCGCCTGCGCCATCGCCAGCACCGACACGTTGACCATGTGCGTGAAGGTGTAGTTGTCGTAGCGCTTCATCGCGGTGAGCGCCAGCAGCGACGTGCGATCGCCGCCGACCATCTTGGCCAGGCTGTCGATGATCTTGCGCGCCGCGGTGGGATCGGGCTTGTCGCCCGACTTGGCCTGCTGCCAGAGCTGCTCCGCGGTCTCGACCGCGGTGCCGTAGATCTTGCGCGCGGCGACGATCCCGGTGTTCCCCTCTTCTTCCTTCTCGATGGTCAGCCGGCCGATCGTGATCCGCGAGACGCCCTTCTGCTGCAGCCGCGTCGCCAGCGGCGTCGTCGCCCGCCGGTCGGGCAGCTCGAAGATGAAGGTGCGCAGCTCGTCGCGGCTGACGCCGCGCTGGATCGTGATCTTCTCGATCTCGCGCTCGCGCATGTCGCGGGCGAAGCCGACCAGCGCGGCCGCCGACTTCGGCAGCCGCTCCGAGTTGACGACCACCTCGTCGCCGATGAAGCCGATGACGATCGGGTCGGCGCGCCGCTGGCCGATCGTGGTGCAGAGGCCGGCCAGCGCGTCGATGCCGCGCTGCACCAGCGGATGGGTCGGCGAGTAGAGCGTGGCGCCGCGGATCCCCGCCGCGAGGCGGCGGACCAGGTCTTCGTAGGCGGTGACGTTGGCATCGATCATTGTTACGTCCCCGCTCCCGTCTCGCGCACCAGCTTCTTCAGCATCCGGTCGCCGGTCCTGCCGGCTTCCTCGATCGCGCGCTGCGCGCCGGCCGTCTGGATCGACCGCAGCGCCGCCAGCGAGCCTTCCTTCAGCGCGCGCGCCTTCTTGCGCGCGAACAGCTTCTTGCGCCGCATCAGCGTCGTGAGCGCCGGCACCGCCTGGTCGTCGCCGACCTGCGTCAGCGCGCCGAGCGCCTCGAGGACGATCGCGTGGTCGGGCCCGAACGGCTCGCTTTCCTCGACGATCCGCACCAGCACCGGCACCACGCGCGCATCCTTCTGCGCGACGAGCGCGTCGACGACCGCGCGCCGCTGCTCGCCGGTGGCCGCGCGCAGCACGGTGTGGACCGCGCGCGCCGCCGCCGGGTCGTTGATGTTCGACAGCGCGCGCACCGCGGCGGCGGTGACGCGCGCGTCCTGCCCGCGCAGCAGCGGCTGCAGCAGCGGCACCGCCTCCGCCGTCGCGATCTCGCCCAGCAGATCCGCGGCGTTGCGCTGCGCCGCCCATTGCTTCGACGAGACCAGCGGCGCCAGGCGCGTCACCGCGCGGGCGCCGTAGCGGCGGACGATCGCCGTCGCGCGGCTGCGGCCGACGGTCAGCTCCTCTACCTCGAAGTGCCCGCGCAACGCGTCGGTGGCCGCCGCGCCGATCGTGGCGCAGATGTCGGTGAAGCGCGCGGCCTCGGCATCGCTCATCTCGCCGAGCAGCTCCGTCGTCTCGACGAACGCCACGGTGTTGACCAGGCCGTCGAGGGCGAGGCGGCTGCCTTCCTTCGCGATCGATTTCGCGTCCCCCGCATGCTCCTGCAGCGCTTTCACGACGGTCAGCGCCGACTCGTAGTCGCCGGCGAGGAAGAGATCCTCGGCCAGCGCGGCGACGTCGCGCGCCAGCTCGGGGGCGCGCTGCGGATCGCGTTCGAGCCTGAGCAGGTCGATCACCAGGCGCACCGACAGCCGCCGCACGTTGTCCTGTCCCAGCGTTTCGACGAGCTCCACGAGATCCTCGGGCACCGCGGCCGACATCCGCTCGGCGCGCGCCCCGATCTGGTCCAGCTCCTGCCGGTAGCTCTGCGAGACGAACGGCCGCTCGTTGTAGGTGAGCAGCAGCTCTTCCATCGACGACCACAGGTTCTGGAAGGCGTCCCGTCGCCCGAAATCCGTCTCGCCGAGCAACCGGCGCGTCATCGACAGCACGCGGCGCTTCCGATCGTCGTCGGTCGCGATGGTGTTGAACACCGTCGCCAGCCGCTCCGACGCCTGCCCCTCGATCGCCAGCGTCGTCGCCAGCAGCTGCGCGACGCGCGAGTCGTCCATGGCGTCGATCAGGCCGGGCACGACCGCCGCGGCCGCACTGTCGATCGGCACGCCGGTGCCTTCTTCTCCGCCGCCGGCCAGCATCTGCATCACGACGTGGGGATTCAGGTTGGCGGTCGCCGCCGCCAGGTTCTGCATGACCTCGCTGCGCCGCTCGGGCGACAGCACGTCGACGATGCCGACGAGGTGGTGATAGGCGGCGACCACCGCGGCGGCCTGGGACGTCAGCATCGGCGAGCCGTCGATGGCGTGATGCGGCGCGATGACGTCGCCGGCCAGCTCGCCGATGGCGATCACGTCGCCTGAGATCGCGAGCAGCCGCGCCTGCGCCGCCTCGTCGGTCGGGCGCCGCCGCTCGAGGATGCCGCGGACGATCGAGCGCCACAGGTCGTCCTTGCGGCGGACCGGGTTGACGACGTCGCGATCCTGGAGGACGTGGCTGAAATCCACCTGCTCGATGCGAATCGCGCCGTCCCCCTCCTGCTCCCAGACCTTCGCCGGGCCGCCGCGCTGGCGGATCACGCGCGAGTCTTCCGAGAGCATCGCGAGCAGGCGCTGCAGCGCCGCAACGGAAACCTCGGCCTCGAAGGTCAGCTCGAGGATTTCGCGATCGTGCAGCCAGCGCGCGGCTTCGGCGACCGACCCGCCGTCGCGGCCGGCCACGGGCAGTCCCGTGACCAGCAGGTCATCCGGTGTGACGCTGAAGGCGAACGGGTGTCCCTTGCAGGTGTCGGCGACCGCCCCGCGCAGCCGATCGAGCGAGCCGCCGATGGCCGGGTGGTCGGGCGGATACAGAGCCCAGCTGCGCGCGGTGGCGACCAAGGTCCGCGCCAGGGCCGAGACGCTGCGGGAGACTTCCGGTGAGAGGGTCGTGGCGTCCGCCATCAGCGAAGGAAAAGCGCACGTGAATTATACTCTTGGCCGCCCATGCGCGCCGTCGATCTCATTCGCACCAAACGGGATGGAGGCCAGCTGGACCGCGGCGCGATCGAATGGTTCGTTTCCGGCGTCACCGGGGGCTCGCTTCCCGACTACCAGGCGTCGGCCCTGCTGATGGCGATCGTGCTGCGGGGAATGACCGCGGAGGAAACGGCCGCGCTCACCGACGCGATGGTCCGGTCGGGGGTGCGCGTGGACTATCCGGGGCTCGCCGCCACTGCCGTCGACAAGCACAGCACCGGCGGCGTCGGCGACAAGACGTCGATCGTTTTGGCGCCGCTCGCGGCGGCCTGCGGGGCGCCGGTGCCCATGATGTCGGGCCGCGGCCTCGGGCATACCGGCGGCACGCTCGACAAGCTCGAGTCGATTCCCGGGTTCCGCACCGGCCTGTCGCTCGACGAGCTGCGCCGCGGCGTGCAGTCGATCGGGTGCGCGCTGATCGGGCAGACGGCCGAAGTCGCTCCCGCCGACAAGAAGCTCTACGCGCTGCGCGACGTCACCGGCACCGTCGAGAGCATCCCGCTCATCACCGCGTCGATCATGAGCAAGAAGATCGCGGAGGGGATCGGCGGGCTGGTCCTGGACGTGAAGTACGGCGACGGCGCCTTCATGAAGACCGAAGAGGATGCGCGCGCGCTGGCGCGGTCGCTGGTCGACACCGGCGAGCTGGCCGGCGTGCGGACCGAGGCGCTGCTGACGAACATGGACGCGCCGCTCGGCCGCGGCATCGGCAACGCGCTGGAGATCGTCGAGTCGATCGAGACGCTGAAGGGTCGCGGCCCCGGGGATCTCGAGTCGCTCTCGGTCGAGTTCGCCGCGCGCATGCTGGTGCTGAGCGGCGTCGAGCCGGCGCTCGATCGCGCCACGGCGCGGATCCGCGAGGCGCTCGCGTCCGGCGCGGGCGTCGAGAAGCTGCGGCAGATCATCGCCAACCAGGGCGGCGACCCGAAGGTCGTCGACGACTACTCGCGCCTGCCGACGGCCCCCGACCGCGACACCGTCACGGCCGATCGCGACGGCTACGTCGTGGCGATGCGCGCCGAGTCGCTCGGCCGCGCGGCGGTGGGTCTCGGCGCCGGCCGCGACCGCCTCGACGCGGCGATCGATCCCGCCGTCGGCTTCACGGTGCTCGCGCCGGTCGGCACGCCCGTGAAGACGGGTGACGGCATCATCGAGATCCACCACCGCGGCGGGCGCGGTCTCGAGGAGGCGCGCCGGCTGCTCACCGCCGCGATCGCCATCGCCGATCAGCCGGCCCGGGCCCGCCCGCTCGTGCTCGACCGGATCTACGGACGATCTCAGTAAAACAGGAAAGGGCGTAATGGCGACGACCGCACACGGAGTTACCGGAGAGCTTGCCTACCCACCGCCGCCGCGCCAGCCCTATGACAGCCGCGATTTCATGGTCCTCGGCGGTGCCGCGGTCGCCGCTGCCGTCTGTGCGGCGATCACCGCGCTGGCGGGGCTGCCGCGCTTCCAGGCCTTCACCGGACTGTTCGTGATTCTCGGGATCGCCTATGCCTTTTCGACCAACCGCCGCGCCATCGACCGGCGGACGGTGGCCTGGGGGCTGGGCCTGCAGATCGTCTTCGCGCTGTTCGTGCTGAAGACGGCCATCGGGCAGAAGATCTTCACCGCGCTGGCGGGGGTGATCAACCGGCTGCTGGCGTTCTCCTTCGAAGGCTCGAGCATGGTGTTCGGGCCGCTGGGCAGCAAGGAGGCGTGGCCCGACATCATGAACCGCGTGCTCGGACCCGGGGGGGCGCGGTGGGGTGTCGTCTTCGCCTTCCAGGTGCTGCCGACGATCATCTTCATCGCGGCGCTGTTCGCCATCCTCTATTACCTGGGCATCATGCAGTTCGTCGTGCGCGCCTTCGCGGTGATGATGAACCGGGTGATGCGGGCCAGCGGCGCGGAGTCGCTGAACGTGGCGGCGAGCATCTTCATGGGGCAGACCGAGGCGCCCCTCACGATCCGTCCGTTCATCCCGCGCATGACCGAGTCGGAGCTGATGACGATCATGACCGCCGGGATGGCGCACATCTCGGGCGGCATCATGGCGGCCTACATCCTCTTCGGCGTCAAGGCCGAGCACCTGTTGACGGCCGTCATCATGACCGCGCCGGGGACGCTGATGATGGCCAAGATCTTCGTCCCCGAAACGCAGGTGCCCGAAACGATGGGCACGGTGAAGCTGGAAATCGAGCGGACCGACGTCAACGTGATCGACGCCGCCGGCCGCGGCACCGGCGAAGGGCTGGCGCTCGCGCTGAACGTCGGCGCGATGCTGATCTCGTTCCTCGCCCTCGTCGCGCTCGTGAACGCGCTCCTCGGCCTCGCCCACCTGAGCCTGGA
>Ga0070672_100001652_pt1 | contig 13887 bp, 9 predicted proteins | sample KBSM13metaG_FD_66151 | JGI IMG/M metagenome (GOLD analysis project Ga0070672, IMG submission 66151) | Miscanthus rhizosphere microbial communities from Kellogg Biological Station, Michigan, USA - KBS M1-3 metaG | ecosystem: Host-associated > Plants > Roots > Rhizosphere > Soil ... | reverse complement strand
CCGCCGATCAGGATCTTCTTGGCGTGCCCGCCCGCCACGAGGTCCATCGCATAGACCGCCTGGCCCTTCTCGACGCCCTTCCCGTACGACCGGACGGTCGCGCCCGCGCTCTCCCGGTCCGCCGTCGCCTGGACGGCCTCGGGCATCTCCGACTTCTTGATCCTCTGCTCGTTCTCGACGGCCAGCACCGCGGCGGTGAGAGCGATTCCCGCGGCGAGACCGGCGAAGAGTCGGACGACTCGACTCATGCAACACCTCCTGCGTCGTGAGGCGCGAGTGCGTCTCGAGTCTTCAGAGAAGCATCATCCGTGCCGGCTCGACTCGTGAAATGATCTCGCGCTGTCGAAGTCCTCAGGAGGAGACATGGCCGACCAGCAGCCTCAACCCTCGCTCGAACACATCATGCGGATCTCGACCGGCGGCTGGGCGGCCGCGATCCTCGCGGCGGGTTCGGAGCACGCGGTCTTCACGCACCTGGAGAAGGGCGCCGACACGGTCGACGCGCTCGCGAAGCAGGCCGGCATCTCGCGGCGAGGAGCAGGAGCGCTTCTGGACGGGCTGACCGGCCTCGGGTTCCTGACGGTCTCGAACGGCCGCTATCGCAACACGCCGGACGCCGCGGAGTTCCTGGTCGAGGGCAAGCGGTCGTACTTCGGCGGCTTCGCGAGGGTGTCGCTCTCGGAGTTCGCGGAGTGGCAGACATTTCCGCAGGCCGTCCGCACGGGCGCGCCGGAGGTGACCGAGACCACCGACATGGAGGAGAACCCGTTCTGGGAGGCGCTCGTGCCGGCGATCGCGACGCTCTCGGTGCCGGTCGCGCTCGCGGCGGCCGAGCGCCTGAGGCTCGCGCAGGCGGGACCGGCTTCGTTCTTCGACGTCGGCGGCGGCTCGGGCATCTATTCCGCGCTGTGGCTCGGCATCGCGAAGCAGGCGCGCTCGACCCAGTTCGACTGGGCCAACGTCAACGCGATCGCCCGGAAGTACGTGGCGGGGTTCGGCGTCGGCGATCGCTTCCGGACGGTCGACGGCGACTTCCACAAGGCCGACTTCGGCAACGCCGAGCACGACGTCGCGGTGTACTCGCACATCGCGCACCAGGAGTCGCCGGAGGAGAACGTGGCGACCTTCCGGAAGATCCGCAAGGCGCTCAAGCCCGGCGGCACCCTCGTCGTCTCGGACTTCGTCGTGGACGACGACCGCTCGGGCCCGCCGTTCGCTCTGATGTTCCGGTCGGTGATGACTCTGCGGACGAAGGCGGGCTCGACGTGGACGCGCGCGGAGTACGAGAAGTGGCTCCGCGAGGCGGGCTTCACCAAGGTGTCGATCGAGCCCACGGCCACGCCGGCGACCCTGGTCTACGCGTCCTAGCGACGCGAGGTGTACGCGTCTTAACGACGCCCTAAGCCGTCATCCTGAGGAGCGGAGCGCTAGCGAGCGGTCCTGAGTCGCGAAGCGACGAAGGAAGGATCCCGTGCTTTCTGCCGACAATGGCAATCGAGGGACGGGATCCCTTGCTCTTTGTCGCGCTCGGGATGACTTCGCGCGCTACGCCGCTCGCGAAGTCACTTCATCCCCTTCTTCTTCTTCTCCATCTCCTGCGTCATCGCCGCGTTGAACTTGGCGTATTCGTCGCTATCGGTGGAGAAGGTCCCGTACATGTAGTTCGAGTTGGACCAGTCCCACTTCTTGCCGTCGCCCGTGTAGGTCTGCTTCGACGTCACGCCCTGCTGGTACTCCTTGTGGATGGGGTCGGCGCCGGGAGGATTCACGATCTTCGGAGTCCCGCCCATGCCGCCCGACAGGAGGTGCGCGGTGAAGCCGCCGACGTCGCCGATCTTGACGACGTGATCCTGGCCCTTGATCGTCCGCGTGATCGGAACGGAGACGATGTGGGTCCGCTCTGGCGGTGCGGCGGGAGGCGAAGTCTCCTGCATGATCGCGACGAGCGCCTTGCGCTGCTCAGGGGTCGCCTTCTCGTCGACGTAGAGCGTGACGAAGTCCCAGTCGCCCATGGACTCCATCATCGTCGTGTTGTCCTTGTTCGCCCCGATGAAGGCGGCGCCGAGGCCGTCGAGCGGGACGTTCCCGTAGCTGCCCTTGTCGATGAAGAGCGCGAACCCGCCGCTGCACTGCGAGCGCGTCGGGCTCGACCCGAACCAGCACGGGCAGGCGGCGTTGCAGGAGCACGCCTCCTCGAGCTGTCCGGACATCTTCCAGGGAGTCTTCTTGTCTTCAGCGCTGACGGTGAGGGCGGTGACGGCGAGGAGGAGGGTGAGGAGGAAGAGTCGCGAACGCATGAAACACCTCCGTACGCGAAAGGGATGGCCAGAACGGCCAAGCCGCATGGTCAGAGCATAGTCCTCTTGTTGGGAGGAACGAGGGGAATGGGCGCGAGATTACGCGCCGCTACCGGTCGGTCTCGGTGGCCTGGGGCTGGAACTTCCAGAGGCTGCTGCGGATCGAGACGCCGACGGCGCGGAGGCTGCCGTCGCGGTTCCAGGCCGGGTACTGGAGGTCGCCGTCGAAGACGACGGGGAGCCGCTCCAGGACGGCCGTGACCGGGTCGAGCAGCGCGACGCCGCGGAACATCGTGTCGGGAGAGGTCACGGTCACCGCGATCCGGCCGTCCGGGCCGACGGCGGAGCCGGCGATCGGGATCGGTGAGAGCCGCAGCGTGCTCGCGAACAGGATCGAGAGCTCCGAGCCGCCGTCGAACGGGACGCGCAACAGCTTGACGCCGTCGGCGGCGTTGACCTGCACGATGAGCGCCGCACCGGGCTCGCGCGCATCGACCGCGACCCCGTTGGCGGGGCGCATGCTCGTGGGCTTGCCGCCCTCGACCGGCACCGAGAAGAGCGTCCCCGCGTTGACGTAGTAGAGCGTGCGGCCGTCCGGCGAGGCGACGAGGCTCTGCGGCATGATTCCGCGCGTCTCCTCGAGACGCCGGACGATCCGGCCCTCCGGAAGCGTCGCGAGTGTGATCACCGACGGCTGGCCGACGCTGCCGGAGAGAAACGCCACGAGGTTCTCGCCCACGAGCGTCGCGGGCGGAGTCGCCTGCTCCGCGGAATCGAGGAACGACTTCAGCTGTCCGTCCGGCGCCGCGATCAGGAGACGCCGGCGGCCGAGCACCTGATTCGGGATGAGCAGGCCGCCGTCCGGGAGCTGGGCGAGGCTGCCGACGAGGTTGCCCGCGATCGTGGCGACCGGATCCGGCACGCCGCCCGCCGTGGAGAAGCGCAGCAGGTCGGCGGGGGAGTCTGTCGTGCTGACGAAGAGGCTCCCGCCCATCCCGGAGTCGAGTCCCCAGGGCTTGCCCGTGACGGGGAAGAGGATCTTGCCCTGCTCGCCGTCGCGCGACACCGTGATCGCCTGTTGCAGGTCGCCGACGGTGACGAACGCGAGGACCGAGCGGCCGTCCGCGGCGATCGCGAGCGGCGGGGCGAGCGGCAGCTGAGGCGCGAACGGCGCCGCCTTCCCGCTCGCAAGGTCGAGCAGGTAGACGCGGCGCGCGGCGTCCGCCGATCCGGCGAGGCGCCCCCAGAAGATCGCGGATTTGCCGTCGGGGAACGCGCGGGCGCCGAGAGTGCCGCCCTCCGCGACGATCGGCGGTCCGACCGGCGTCAGAGCGCCGGAGTCGGGGCGGAAGCGGTGGATCTGGAAGTTGCGCGCGGCGTCGCGCTTCACGACGAGGAGGCCGCCATCGGGCAGCGCCTCCGGGCCCTGCGCGTCCTCGAGGACCGTGCGTTCCTCGCCGCCGAGCGGCGGAACGCTGAAGATGCCGCGCGGCACGTCGGTGACGCGGTCGAAGTAGAGACGGTCTCCGTCGCGCGACCAGCAGACCTTGTAGACGCTGCCGGCGTCGGCGCGGCGCGTGAGGACGTTCCAGTCTCCCGAGGAGTGCTTCATGACGGCGACCTGCGAGCGCCCCGACACGAGCGTCAGGAACGCGAGCGCCTGGCCGTCGGGCGAACTGCGCGGCGCCATGACGCGGGTCATCGGACCGACGAGCAGGTTTCCCTTCCAGATCGGCGGCGGCGCCTCGACCTGCTTGCGCCGGAACCAGTCTCCCGCGAGGGCGCCGCACGCGAAGAGCGCGACGCCGAGCGCCAGCACCAGGACGAACTCCCGGACGCGGCGCGCCTTCGTGAGGGTCGTCGGCGTCCGGGCCGCGGCGGGCACCGCAGGATGCGCCGCCAGGAAGCTCGGGTTCGGGGCGGCCGGCTGAAACATCGAGGGAAGGGCGGCCGAGTGAGCCGGCGAGGGCGACGCCGAGGCGCCCGCCGGCGCGCCCGTCGCCGGGTCGACGCGGCGAGACGCGCGCTCCGCCTGCTGGAAGTCGGAGAGCTTGTCGCGGATCTGCTTGAGCTCGCGCGCGAGCTCCGACGTCGCGTTGTAGCGTTCGTTGGGGTCCTTGGAGAGGCAGCGCTCGATCGCCCAGCGCAGCGGCGGCGGCACGCGAGAGTCCAGTCCCTCGAGCGGGAGGACGTCGTCCTGGATGATCGCCGAGAGCGTCTGGATCGGAGTCGAGCGGTGGAACAGCCGCCGGCGCGTCAGCATCTCGTAGAAGACGAGGCCCGCCGAGAACTGGTCCGAGCGGAAGTCGAGCGGCTTCTCGGTCGCCTGCTCGGGCGACATGTAGTCGGGCGTTCCGATGATCAGGCCGACCTGCGTCAACGACGCGTCGGGCTTGCTCGCGGGCGCGCCGTGGAGCGGGCCCTGGAGCTTCGCGAGGCCGAAGTCCAGGATCTTCACGAAGCCGTCCTGCGAGATCATGATGTTCTCGGGCTTCAGGTCGCGGTGCACGATCCCGGCCTGGTGCGCCTTCGCGAGGCCGCTCGCGATCTGCGTCGCGATCTCGAGGGCCTTCTTGACGGGCAGCGGCCCCTCGTCGAGCAGCTGCCGCAGCGTCCAGCCGTCGATCAGCTCCATCGCGAGGTACGGCGAGGTGTCCGCGCGGCCGACCTCGAAGATCGTGACGATGTTGGGATGGTTGAGCGCGGAGGCGGAGCGCGCCTCGAGCGCGAACCGCGCGAGGCCCTCGGGGTTGGTCAAGAGCTCCTTCGGCAGCACCTTCAGCGCGACCTTGCGGCCGAGCCGCGTGTCGAGCGCGCGGTAGACCTCGCCCATGCCGCCGGCGCCGAGCTTGTCGATGATCTTGAACGGTCCGAGCGCGGTGCCGGCCGGGAGGCTCTTCGAGTCGATCGGCGGCGGCGTCTTTCCGCCGAGAGCCGGCGAGATCACCGTGGCGGCGCCGGCGCCGCCCGGAGCAGAGTGCGCCGTTCCCGGACCCCCCGGAGACGACTGCTTCACGCAGACCTCCGTCCGTCTCCGGCGCTGCCCGAGGGGATCATCGGAAGAGATCGATGCAGGGGCAAAGCCAACTCGAGAGCGGGCTCAACCCTCTGGTATTGAGTAAGTTAGGGAGTCTACGCGGGCCGGCGAGTGCCAAAAAAGGTCAGCGGCGCCGGGAAACGGGCCGGACGGCTGTCAGGCCCTCGACGCTTGCGCCCGGGCGGGATGAGGCCTCTCGACGTTGCCGGGCCACCAGTTCCAGTGCCCCGCGAGGCGCAGCAGCGCCGGCCCGATGACCATGCGCACGACGATCGCGTCGACCGCGACCGCGACCGAAAGCGCGAAGCCGAGCATCTGGATCGGCAGGAAACCGCCGAGCGCGAACCCCGCGAAGACGACGATCATGATCGCGGCCGCGCTCGTGATGACGGTCGCCGTTCGCGCGAGCCCCTCCGCGATCGCGCCCGACTCGTCGAAGCCTCCGCGCCGCGCCTCGGCGACGCGGGCCACGAGGATCACCTCGTAGTCCATCGAGAGCCCGAAGACGATGCAGAAGACGAGCACGGGGATGATGGGGAAGACGCTGCCCGTGGGACCGGAGAGCCCGAAGATCGACGCGCCGTGTCCCTCCTGGAACACGAGCACGAGCGCGCCGAACGCGGCGCCGACGGAGAGCAGGTTGAGGAGGACCGCCTTGATCGCGACGAGCAGCGAGCGGAACCCCGCGAAGAGCGCGAGGAACGTGCATCCGATGACGAGCAGGATGACCCGGTGAAAGTGCTTCGCGACCGTGTCCTCGTAGTCGGCGTCGAAGCCGGGCTGCCCGCCGACCGAGATCCGCGTGCCGGCGAGGCCCGTCGCCTCCGCGGCGCTCCACGTGCGGATGTCGCGCGCGAAGCGCACCTGGTCGCGCGGCGCGAGCCCCTCCTTCGGCAGCACCTCGAAGAGCGTCGCCGAGCCGTCGGAGGCCGCGAGCGTCTGGCGCACGTCGGCGCGGAGCTGGCGCAGCGAGCGCAGGCTGCCCGGGACGTCCACGACGGTCGGCAGGCACTGCACCTGTCCCGCCCGCGGGTCGGCCTGGAGCCGCTCGTTGAGACGCATCGCCGCGGTCCAGCCCTCGGGCGACTCGATCGTCACGCCCGGCGGGAAGTCCAGCACGACGCGCAGCGAATGGACGAGGTTCTTGCGCCCCATTTCGCCGAGCAGGTGGTACGCCCGGACGGACTCCGAGCCCCTGGGCAGCCAGTCGCCCGACGGCAGCACCGTGTCGAGCCGCCGCGCCTGGGCGGCGAGCCAGAGAAGCGGAGCGCTCGCGACGACGAGGCAGAGGAGCGGGCGCGCGATCACGCGGCGTCCCCAGTGCCTCCAGGCGGCGCTGCCGCCGGCCTCGCGCGCGGGCCGCTTCGGACGCACGCGCAGCACGTCGACGCGCGGACCCAGGAAGGAGAGGATCGCCGGGAGGAGCGTCACGGAGAGGAGCAGCGCGAACACGGTCACCGTCAGTCCGGCGAATCCCACCGAGCGCTGCTCGGAGAGCGGGATCGTGAGCAGAGCCGCGAAGCTGATCGAGACCGGGAACGCGGAGAGGAGGATCGTCCAGCCGGCGTGGCGCGCCGCCTCCTCCGCGGCGCCGTGCGCGTCGCGCCCCTCCGCGAGCGCCTCGCGGAAGCGGCTGACGGTCAAGAGCGCGTAGTCGATGCCGAGCCCGAGGCCGATCATCGACGAGAGGCTCTGGATGAAAATCGAGAGCGTCACGCGCTCCGCGACCCAGGCGGCGACGCCCAGCGAGAGCGCGATCGAGAGCAGGCCGACGCCGATCGGCAGCGTCGCGGCCACGACGCCGCCGAAGGCGAGGAGCAGCAGGAGCAGGGTGAAGGGAAGCACGTGCATCTCGGCGGAGCGGGCGTCGGCCGTGCTCGCGCGCCGCAGGTCGTGGTTGAGCGGGGCGACTCCGGTCCAGCCGAGCCACGCGTCGGGGTGGACCGCGCGGAACTTCGCGACCAGCGACGCGGTGGTCGCGCGCAACGCGGGGAGAAGGCTCTCGACGGGCTTGCCGCCCGCATCGAGGCCCACGATGATCAGGAACCCGCCGTGCTCGCCGCGGAAGAGAGGGTCGTCCTTGTCGAGCGACGAGATCACGCCGGCGACGCCCGGCACCTTTTCGACGGCTCCGACGATCGTCTCGAGGATCTGCTTGCCGCCGGGCTGGCTGAACGAAGGCATCCCCTCGCCGACGAGGATCACGCGGTTGGTGAACGGCGAGCGGAAGCGCAGCGCGAGGTCGTTCTCGACCGCCTGCGCCTGGCCGCCCGGCATGCGGGCGGCGACCTCGAGCCGCTCCTCCAGCCTGCCCGCGTTGGGCACGAGGACGGCGGCGGCGACCACCCAGACCGCGACGATCGGCCAGCGCCAGCGCACGACCCCGGCCGGCCAACGGGAGAGCCTCGCCTGAAGCGAGCCCCGGGCGCCGGGATTCACCGGGTCTTTCGCGACTCGCCTCTCCTCCACTCGAGGCAGATCATGGCACGAACGCGAGAAGCCGCGCCTTCGTCCTCCTCGGCGTGAATCACCCGGTTTATCCTCGGTTCATGAACCGACGGAAGTTTCTGAAGCGCGTCGCGGCGCTGCCCGCGTGGTCCGCGCTTTCGCCGCTGTTCCCCCGGCTCTTCCCGAAGGGATCCGCGGCGCCCGCGCCCGCCGCGCCCTTCCGCCGCGTGCGGCCGGGAGACCCCGGATGGCCCTCGGCGGCGGAGTGGAAGACGCTCGAGCAAAGGGTGGGCGGCCGGCTCCTTCCCGCGCCGTCTCCTCTGGCGCCCTGCCTGGACGCGCCGGAGTCCGCGGCCTGCGCGGCGCGGCTCGGCGAGATGCAGAACCCGTACTTCCTCTCCGAGCAGCCGGGCGGCACGCAGCTCTCCGGATGGCTCGACGCATGGACTCCGGCGCCCAGCGTCTACGCCGTCGCCGCGCGGAGCGCCGGGGACGTGGCCGCGGCCGTCGACTTCGCGCGCGAGCATCGCCTCCGCCTCGTGATCAAGGGCGCGGGTCACAGCTACCTCGGCACGTCGAACGCGCCGGACTCTCTGCTCGTCTGGACGCACGGCATGAAGCGCATCACGCTCCACGACGCGTTCGTCCCGAAGGGCTGCAACGCCGCCGCGCGGCATGCGGTCACCGTCGAGCCCGGGGTCCAGTGGATCGAGGCCTACGACGCGGTGACGACGAAGGCGGGCCGCTACGTCCAGGGCGGCGGCTGCTGTACGGTCGGCGTCGGCGGCCTCGTCCAGGGCGGCGGCTTCGGCAGCTTCTCCAAGAATTTCGGCCTCGCCGCGGCGGGACTCCTCGAGGCCGAGGTCGTGACCGCCGACGGCAGGACCGTTCTCGCGAACGCGTGCACGAACCCGGACCTCTTCTGGGCGCTGAAGGGCGGCGGCGGAGGGACCTTCGGCGTCGTGACGCGGATGACGCTCGCCACCCACGAGCTGCCCGAGTTCGCCGGCGGCGCGGAGGGCAAGATCCACGCGAAGTCCGACGCCGCGTATCGCCGCCTGATCGCCGAGTTCCTGCGCTTCTACGAGAAGAATCTCTTCAATCCGCACTGGGGGGAGCAGGCGCACTTCGGCAAGGACAACGTCCTGACCATCCAGATGGTCTTCCTCGGTCTGACGGACGAGCAGGCCGAGGCGGTGTGGAAGCCGTTCAAGGCGTTCATCGCCGCATCGCCGAACGACTTCGAATATGCGGACGCGCTGGGAGTCGGCACGATGCCGGCGCGCCACTGGTGGGACCCCGTGTGGAGCAAGGAGCACGGACGCGATGCGTTCACGTCGGATCCCCGGCCGGGCGCACCCGCGGGGAACGTGTGGTGGAAGGGCAACACCGGCGAGTGCAACGCGTTCCTCTACGGATACGAGTCCCTCTGGATGCCGGCCGCTCTGCTGAGGGACCCGGCCCGGCTCGCGGACGCGCTGTTCGAGGCGTCGCGACGCTTCGAGGTGCAGTTCCACTTCAACAAGGGCCTCGCCGGCGCGCCCGCGGAGAGACTCGCGGAGGCGCGCGACACGGCGATGAATCCGGCGGTGACGGGGGCGTTCACGCTCGCGCTGATCGCGACGGGCGCGCCGAACAGCAACCCCGGCGTGAAGGGCCGCGAGCCGGACCTCGCCGAGGGACGGAAGGAGTCGGCCGAGATCACCGCGGCCGCCGACCGGCTGCGCGTCCTCGCTCCCGACTCGGGGTCGTATTTCAACGAGACGAACTACTTCGAGCGCTCGTTCCAGAAGTCCTTCTGGGGTCCGAACTATCCTCGTCTCCAGAGCGTGAAGAAGAAGTACGACCCGGACGGCCTCTTCTTCGTTCACCACGGTGTGGGCAGCGAGGACTGGGACAAGGACGGGTTCGTGCGCCGCACATAGAGCGCGCGCGACAAGGCATCGCGGCCGATGCCGCCGTGCCGTCAAGCGTCGCCCTCCGCGATCTTTCTCGGGTTCCGAAGCCGAGCGGGCCCCGTCGCGCGGCCCGGATCCGCCCCCGCATCGGTGCGGATCCGCTTCGGACCACGCGACTTAGCCCGCCGCTCGCGGCCGGAGCGAGCCACCTAAAACAACGCTAAAGAAATCGAGCCGGGGCGTGCCGATTGCACGCGCCCCGGTACGTGCGATTCGAAGCGTCGTGGCGAGTCACCAATCACGGAGGACCGATGAGAAATCACGGAAGCAGGATCGGAGTGTTCACTTTGGTGCTCCTCTTCGGAGCGGCGGTGGCCTACGGGCAGCAGAGAGGCCCGGTGGTTCCCGCGCAGACCGCGGCCGGCAACAACTATCACGTGACCATTCTCGTTTCGAACGAGGAAGAGGACGCGACCGTCACCGTCGATCCCCTTCTGAAAAACGCGTGGGGCATCGCGGCGCTCCCGGGCGGTCCGTGGTGGGTCGCCGACAACGGTTCCGGCTTCTCCACCATCTACCGGGGCGACGGGACCAAGCTCGGTCTGGAGGTCTCGGGGATCGGCCTGGCGACGGGCGTCGTCGCCTACACCGGCGGATCGTTCCGGCTCGACGAGAGCACGCCCGCGAAGTTCATCTTCGTCAGTGAAGACGGAAACTTCATCGCCTGGGCCTCGGGAAACGCCGCGACGGTCGTACACAGCGACGCCGAGGATTCCTACAAGGGGCTCGCCATCCACGGCGACACCCTCTACACGACGAACTTCGCCGGCTGCGAGGTCGAGGCCTACCAGGGGGATTTCTTCGATCAGACCTTCGCCGCGGTCGACACCCCCGGAGGCTTCCACGACGGGACGATTCCCGGAGGCTACTGTCCCTTCGGCATCCAGGCGATCGGCGACTCCATCTTCGTGAGCTACGCCAAGAGGGGAGACGACGGAGACGACGAGGCGGGCCCCGGCCACGGCTTCGTGCGCGAGTTCGACCAATTCGGCCAGATCGTCTCGCGCGTCGGCACGCACGGGACGCTCAACTCGCCGTGGGGCATGGCGATGGCGCCCGCGGACTTCGGGATGTTCGGCGGCTGCCTGCTCGTGGGCAACTTCGGCGACGGCCACATCAACGCGTTCTGTAAGACACCCTCCGGGAACTGGCACCAGCAGGGCCGGCTCAAGGAAGGCGCGCACCTGCTGACGATCGACGGGCTGTGGGGGCTCGGTTTCGGCAACGACGGGCTCGCGGGCCCGTCCGGCACTCTCTACTTCGCCGCCGGCCCCGACGAAGAAGCGAACGGCTACTACGGCTCGATCGATTTCGCGCCCAGGCACTGACGGTTGACGCTCGGGATTCGCCCTCGCGTCCGCATCCTCATCCTCCTCTCCCGCCCAGGGAGGGGGATGAGGGCGGACGAGGGGGCGGCCTCCTCGCGCGGCGACGGCCGCCGTCCCGCGCGCTCGCGCGCTACTTCGCGCCCGGCGCCTGGACCGGCAGCAGATCGAACTTCCCGGCGCTCTCAATGAACAGCAGGCACTCCGACGCCTTGTCGCAGGCCGAGACGTGCTTGTAGTTGCCGCCGGGCTGCAACACGTAAGAGCCCGGGCCCATGCGCATCTCGCTCTTGCCCTCCGGGGTCTGGATGTAGGTGCCCGACAGGACGACGATCTTGATGGTGGACGTGTGGGTGTGCAGCGGAGCCGCGAACCCCGCCGGAAACTTGAGAAACGCGCCGTAGCCCATCGTCTTGTGGTCGCCCCAGACGTCCGCGATCTTGACCCCGGGCGCGCCGGTCGGATTCAGGTCGGCCCACTTCAGGTCGTTCGCGTGGACGAAGACCGGCGTGCCCGGCTTGGGCGAGGTCGCCGTCGCGGTCTTCAGCTTGGGGCCGCCGGGTTTCTGTGCGAAGGCCGCGGTCGGCAGGGTCGCCAGCATGAGGAAGGCAGTGAACGCCAGGGATCGCTTCGCTCTCATCGGATTCTCCTCTCTGAGTGACTTCTCTACGGAGTTCTATACCCGTTCGTCATACGCTCTCTCCGTGAATTGGACTCTCTGGCTCGGCCTCGCGGTCCTCGTCAGCGTGGTCTTCGCGGTGACCGCGCTCAAGCCGCGCGGGGCCCGGTCGGTCGGACACACGCGCCTGCTCGGCGTGGCGCGGGTGATTCTCCTCCTGGTGGTCCTCATCCTCTTCTATCTCGCGTTCTTCGCCCGTCCGGGGCACTGAGCAGCCGCCCGGAAGCCGCGACGCGACTCGACGCGCGACGCGCGCGGCCGCTGCAAGTCCTGCGCCGGAAGGGATTTTGCATGAAATTCGTCGGAGGTTCCGATGAATTCTTCGAAGGTTCTCGTCACGGGTGCGACCGGCGTCGTGGGACGCCGCCTCGTACCGATCCTGCTCAAGAACGGTCATCGCGTGATCGTCCTCGCACGGCCGTCGGAGCGCCGGCAGGGACTGGAGCGCGCCGGAGCGACCGCGGTCGACGCCGATCTCTTCGACGTCCCGTCGCTGCGCCGCGCCACGGAGGGATGCGACGTCGTCGTCAACCTGGCGACGCACATGCCGACCTCGAGCACGCAGATGATGCACCTCTCCGCCTGGAAGGAGAACGACCGCGTTCGGAAGGAGGGCTCCGCCAACCTCGTCGACGCGGCGCTCGCCGAGGGCGTGACCCGGTTCGTCCAGGAATCCTTCGCGCCGGTCTATCCGGACTCGGGCGACCGTTGGATCGGCGAGGAGACGCCGTTGAAGCCCGTGCGCTACAACCGGACGGTGCTCGACGCCGAACGCTCCGCGGAGCGGTTCACGAAGTCCGGCGGCACGGGCGTCAGCCTGCGGTTCGCGTGGTTCTACGGCCGCGACTCGCGCTTCCTGATCGAGGCGATCGGGCAGGTCCGCCATGGACGCGCGTTCCTCCCGGGGCCGCCCGAGGCCTTCTTCTCCGCGGTCGCGCACCACGACGCCGCCACGGCGGCGGCCGCGGCTCTCGAGATCCCGGCGGGCGTCTACAACGTCGTCGACGACGAGCCGCTGACGCGGCGGGAGTACTTCGATTGGCTGGCGCGCGCGCTGGGCGTTCCGCCGCCGAAGCTGCTGCCGTTCTGGGCGAAGTGGATGCTGGGGTCGCTCGGCGACCTCATGGCGCGGTCGCTGCGGATCTCGAACGCGAAGCTCAAGAAGGTCTCGCCCTGGCGGCCGAAGTATCCGAGCGTGCGCGAGGGGTGGCCCGCGGTGGTCGCCGCGATGCCTCGGGACGTCACCGGTCTGGCCGCGGCCTGAGACGAGGCGGAGGGGCTGAGGCTAGTCCGGGAGCTTCGGCGCCTTGACGTTCCCGTACTCGTAGCGCGTGGAGCGGTGCACGCTGTTGTCGGGGTTCCCCGCGGCGGTCAGGTCCTCTTCCTGCCTGAGGAGCAGGCCCGAGACTTCGTCGATCCAGAGCTTCGACTCGGTGTTGCCGTCGCCGGTTTGCCGGCTCGTCGCGTAGACCGTCGTCGCCCGGTCCCCGACCTTCTCCTCGCCGACGACCCTGCACGCGAGCGCGGCGTGCTTGCGGCTCTCGCGCTGCGTCTGCACCATCTGGAGGGCCGAGTCGGGGCTCAGCGTCCATCGGCCTTTCGCCAGGACGTAGACCTTCCCGTCGAGGTAGATCGTCTCGGTCTCCGTCGTGCCGCGCCTCGAGGAGGTCTCCTTCGTGTAGGCGTGCGCGGGCGTCGTGACGACGTTCTCGAGGGCCTTGTGCACGCGGGCGCAGCCGCCGGCGTCGGCGGCCGGCTGGGCCGCGACGGCCGCGACGGCCGCGCCAAGGAGAATCGCGGCGATGGGAGCCAGGCGACTGAGGAGACGGATCTTGCGCATCCGCAAGGAGCCTATCGCGACGCGGGCTTCACGCGTCCTCGACGCCGGAGGTGTGTCGCCGCGCGTTCCGTTCTGAGAGACTTGGTCTTTCTCCGCCCGAACCGCCCGGCGCCCGAAGGGAGGACATCGTGAGGACGTCCAAGAGCCAGGGCCCCCTCCGTGTCAAGGCCATCTCCGGAACGCGGGTCGTGATGCTCGCGTTCGACCTCGACGCGAGCGCGCACGCGGGTCTGCGCGGCTTCGCGATCAAGCTCGGCGTCGTCGGCTCGGCGGCCGCGCCGCAGTGGCTGAAGGGACTCAAGT
>Ga0070672_100001647_pt1 | contig 13911 bp, 12 predicted proteins | sample KBSM13metaG_FD_66151 | JGI IMG/M metagenome (GOLD analysis project Ga0070672, IMG submission 66151) | Miscanthus rhizosphere microbial communities from Kellogg Biological Station, Michigan, USA - KBS M1-3 metaG | ecosystem: Host-associated > Plants > Roots > Rhizosphere > Soil ... | reverse complement strand
TGGCCATCGTCTTGTATTCCTCGGGCACGGCCGGGTTGAAGAGCGGGCTGTAGGTCTTGTGGATCTCGCTGGTCGTGAAGTTGAGCCACTCCTGCAGGCGGTAGCGCGCCATCGTGCCGGCGGCGGGCGCCAGGTTCTTGGCCGGCGCCTGGTCGGCGATGTACTGGACGATCGCCGGCCCTTCGGTGAGGCGCTCGCCGTTGTCGAGCTCGAGCACCGGCACGTAGCCGCGCGCATTGATCGTGTAGAAATCGGTGCCGTCCTGGAGCTTGTGGGTCTTCGTGCTGGCGAGGACGGGCTCGAACTTGAGGCCTGCCTCGCGCAGGACGATGTGCGGCGAGAGCGAGCAGGCGCCGGGGCTGTAGTAGAGCTTCATGGCAATGCAGTCGTGGGATGGGGGAGGGCCATTACACCTCGCCGGCGCCGCCGCCGCTGTTCGCCGGGTTTGAATCCAGCGTTGCAAGAAGGCGGCGTTGACCTCGCGGCGGTCGTCGCTACATTGGGAACATGAACACCACCACCGCCACCACCTTCGCTTCGCGCGCCGTCGAGCGCGTCGTCCGCGGCCAGGCCGCTTCCGACGGCGACGGCGTCAAGCTGACCCGCGTTCTGACCCAGCCGCTGCAGAAGCGCCTCGACCCGTTCCTGATGCTCGATGCCTTCGGCAGCGACGCGGCGAGCGACTACATCGGCGGCTTTCCCGACCATCCGCACCGCGGCTTCGAGACCGTGACGATCATGCTCGAGGGCCGCATGCGGCATCGCGACAGCGTCGGCAACGTCGGCCTGCTCGAGCCCGGCAGCGTGCAGTGGATGACGGCCGGGCGCGGCATCATCCATTCCGAGATGCCCGAGCAGGAGCAGGGCCGCATGGCCGGCTTCCAGCTCTGGGTCAATCTCGCGGCGGCCGACAAGATGACTGCGCCGGCCTATCGGGACATCACCCCGGCGTCGGTGCCGGCCTATACCGACGCCGCCGGGGTTCACGTTCGCGTCATCGCCGGTGCCAGCCATGGCACGTCGGGCGCGGTGACGCGGCCGACGACCGAGCCGATCGTGCTCGACCTGACGTTGCCCGCCGGCGCGGTCTTCGATGCCGAGCTGCCGCCCGGCCACAACGCGTTCGCGTACGTCTTCGGCGCGACGCCGGTGGCGATCGGCGGCGCCGGGTCGTCGGCGGTCGAGCCCGAGCGCATGGCGATCCTCGCCAATGAACCCGGCAGCGACGGCGTCCGGCTCGCGGTGGCCGGCGACGCGACGGCACCGGCGCGGGTGCTGCTCGTCGCCGGCCGGCCGCTGCGCGAGCCGATCGCGCAGCACGGCCCGTTCGTGATGAACACCACGGCCGAGCTGCAGCGCGCCGTGCAGGACTTCCAGCGCGGCGTGCTCGCGGCCTGAGGCACGGCGGGCGCTTGTGCCGTCGGCGGGCTCGACGGCGACGATCGCGGGCGTAGGCGATGGTATGGTGCGCCCTCGTCGATTCCCCCTGCCGCCATGCCCCGAACCACGCTCGAGGAATCCCGTTTGCATCCGGCGATTCGGGCGACCGTCGCCAACCTGAACGCCGACATCGTTCACAACGTCCAGGCGGCGGCGGCGTCGAATCCGGTGCTGGTCGTGGGCCTGGCCGGCAACCCGCACGTGCGGCGCGCGCGCAAGGCGTTGAAGGCCGCCGCCATCGCCCACCACTACCTCGAGTTCGGCAGCTACTTCAGCGGCTGGCGCCGGCGCAACGCGCTCAAGATGTGGAGCGGCTGGCCGACTTTTCCGATGGTCTTCGTCAAGGGCACGCTGATCGGCGGCGCCGACCAGCTCGAGAAGATGCTGAGCGGCGGTGAGCTGAAGCGCACGCTCGGCGAATGACGCCGCGCGCCGCTGCCGCCGTCGGCACGAGCCGGCCCGGACGAGTGCGCCGGCGGATCGTTCTTGCGCTGCTGCTCGGCCCGATCGGCGCCGGCGTCGCGTCTGCCGGAACCGGCGGCGGTGCCGCTGCCTCGGCGGCCGAGCCTCTTGCCGGTTGCCATGTCAGCGGCATTCGCAACGGCGTGCTGTGCGGCGCGGTTCAGGTGCCGCTCGATCCGGCCCATCCCGATCGGGCCCAGATCGCCGTTCGCTACGTCGTCGTGCCCGCGATGGCGCGGCGCAAGTTTCCCGACCCGGTGTTCCTGCTCGCCGGCGGCCCCGGTCAAAGCGCCGTCTCGGTCGCAGCCATGACGATGCCGCTGTTCACGCGCCTCAACAACCGGCGCGACATCGTCTTCGTCGACCAGCGCGGCACCGGCGGATCGGCGCCGTTGGCGTGCCAGGAGCCGGAGCACGAGACGCTGGCCGAGCAATCGGACCCTGATCGCCAGTTCCGGCTGGCGATGGCGTGCAAGGCCGCGCTGCTGAAGCTGCCGTACATCCGCAGCGAAAGCGACCTCGGCTTCTTCACGACCTGGATCGCGGTGCAGGACCTCGACGCGGTCCGGCGCGCCCTCGGCGCCGAGCGCATTGATCTCGTCGGAGCGTCGTACGGCACGCGCGTCGCGCTCGAGTACCTGCGCCAGTTCCCGGGCGCCGTGCGGCGCACCGTGCTCGACGGCGCCGCCCCGCCCGACATGGCGCTGCCGGCGAGCTACTCGCTCGACAACCAGGTCGCCTTCGACAACCTCGTCGCCGCCTGCCTGTCCGAGCCGGCATGCGCGCGCGAACATGCCGGCCTGCAGGCCAGGTTCAAGGCCTTGCTGCAGTCGCTGCCGCGCACGGTCAAGGTCGCGCAGCCGCTGAGCGGTCGGCTCGAGGAGTTCGTGCTGAGCCGGGACATGGTGCTCGCCGCGGTGCGCAGCGCGCTCTATTCGCCGGCGCTGGCCGCGGCCTTGCCCGAGGCGATCGAGGCGGCTGCGCGCGACGACTTCGCGCCCCTGGTCGGCCTGCACGCGACCTTCTTCTCGCGCAAGGCGACCAAGCTGGCGATGGGGATGCATCTTTCGGTGGTCTGCGCCGAGGACGTGGCGCGCCTGGCGACGAGCGGCGATTCGCCCGGCGCCGACTTCGGCAGCGAGTTCGCGCGCTTCTACCAGCGCCTGTGCTCGGGCTGGCCGCGTGGCGCCGTACCCGCGGCGTTCTACACCCTGGGCGCGAGCGCCTCGCCGGTGCTGCTGCTGAGCGGCGGCATCGACCCGGCGACGCCGCCGCGCCACGGCGAGCGGGTGGCTCGCGCGCTCGGACCGATGGCCCGCCACGTCGTCGTCGCCAACGCCGGCCACGGCGTGCTCGGCATCGGCTGCCTGCGCGACGTCGTCTATCGCTTCATCGATGCCGTCGACGACCGCGATGCGCTGACGGTCGACGCCGGCTGCGCTTCGGCCATTCCGCGGCCGCCGGCGTTCCGGCCCGTCGGGTCGGACGCTGTCGCGACGTCGGCATCGGCCTCGGGACCGGGACGATGATCGAGGTCCGATCGGTCGCCAAGTCGTTCGCCGCGCCAGCGCCGCGCGGGCGCCGCTGGCTCCCGGCACGCGCCCACGATCTTGACGCGGGCGGGCACCGCGCCAGGAGCGATCCCGACGCCCGGCGGGTGCATGCCGTGCGCGATGTGAGCTTGGTCGCCCGGGGCGGCCAGATCACCGGCCTGCTTGGCCCGAACGGCGCCGGCAAGACGACGACGCTGCGCATGCTCGCCGCGCTGATCACGCCCGACGCCGGGACGCTGAGCGTCGATGGCATCGACGTCGCGACCCGGCCGCGCGAAGTGCTGGCGCGAATGGGCGTCCTGTCCGACGCGCGCGGTCTCTATCCGCGCCTGACGGCGCGCGAGAACATCGTCTACTACGGCGCGCTGCAAGGAATGGAGCGCGACGCCGCCGACGCCCGCGCGCAGGACCTGGCGCGCATGTTCGAGATGACGGCGCTGCTCGACCGCAGGAGCGCCGGCTTCAGCCAGGGCGAGCGGATGAAGACGGCGCTGGTGCGCGCGCTCGTCCACGACCCGGCCAACATCGTTCTCGACGAGCCGACCAACGGCCTCGACGTACTCGCGACGCGTGCCTTGCGCGAGAGCCTGCGCTGGCTGCGCACGCCCGCGGGCGGCTCGAAGTGCATCGTCTTTTCGACCCACATCATGCAGGAGGTCGAGCGGCTGTGCGACAGCGTCGTCGTCGTCGCCCACGGCCGCACGGTCGCCAGCGGCAGCGTTGCCGAGCTGCTGCAGCAGACCGGCGAAAGCGATTTCGAGGAGGCGTTCGTGAAGCTGGCGTTCGTCGACGAGCGCTCGGGCGAACGGAGCCTGGCATGAGGAGTGGCCTGGCGCCGTTCTGGGTCGTGCTGAAGAAGGAGCTGGTCGACGCATTGCGCGACCGGCGGACCCTGGCCACGGTGCTGGTGTCGTCGGTGCTGATGGGGCCGCTGGTGCTGCTCGCGATCTCGGGCCTGGTGGCGTCGCTGGAATCGCGCGCCGAGCAGCGCGAGGTCTACGTCGCCGGCCTCGCCCATGCGCCGACGCTGCGCAACTACCTCGAGCGCCAGACCTATACGGTCAAGGAAGCGCCGGCCGACTTCGAGGCGCGTCTGCGCCGCTCGACCTTTACCGATCCGGTGGTTGTCGTCCCGGCCGACTTCGAAGCGGCGCTGGTGCGCGGCGACGTGCCGGTGGTCGAGATCGTCTCCGACAGCGCCAACCAGCGCTCCGAAGCGAGCACGGGCAGGATCGAGCGGCTGCTCGGTGGCTTCAGCCGCGAGCGCGCGGTGCTGAGCCTGGCGCTGCGCGGCGTGTCGCTCCAGCTGCTCGAGCCGATGCAGATCGAGGACCGCGATCTCGCCAGCACGCAGACGCGCTCGACCCGGATCACCGGAATGCTGCCGTACTTCGTGATGATGGCGGTCCTCTACGGCGCGCTCAACGCGGCACTCGACACCACCGCCGGCGAGCGCGAGCGCGGCTCGCTCGAGCCGCTGCTGATGAATCCGGCCGAGCGCTGGTCGCTGGTCGCGGGCAAGTGGGGCGCGGTGGCGTGCATCAGCATGCTGATCGCCGTCCTCAGCTGCTTCAGCTTCCTGCCCGGGCAATGGGTGCTGCGCAGCGATACGCTGGCCGCGATGTTCCAGTACGGGCCGCGCGAGGCGCTGCTGTTCCTGGTCGTGCTGCTGCCGCTCGCGGCGGCGCTCGCGGCGGTGCTGATGGCGGTGGCGATTCGCTCGCGCACGTTCAAGGAAGCGCAGGCGAGCGCGACGATCGTCGTTCTCGTGGTGTCGCTGCTGCCGCTCGTCAACCTGTTCGAGCTCGGTGGCGAGGCGCCCTGGCACCTCTGGACGCCGGCGCTGGCGCAGAACACGCTGATGACCCGGGTGCTGAAGGGCGAGGATCTCGGCTGGGTCCAAATCCTGATTCCGCTGTCGGTGTGCGCGGTGCTGACGGCGCTGGGCGTGTGGTACGTCGCCCGCCAGCTGCGCCAGGCGGCGGTGAAGTGACCACCGCCGCCTCGGCCCTTGCGTCCTGGGCCGCGGCGTGGCCGGACCTGGCTTGGCAATGTCGTCGCTTCGACGCCCTCGAGCTGCGCGAGCTGCATTACATCTACATGGCGCGCCAGAAGGTGTTCGCCATCGAGCAGCAGTGCGCGTACCTCGATGCCGATGGCTTCGATGAGCATGCCTTTCACTTGGCGGCTTGGTCGTCCGCGCAATCCGAGCCGCTGGCTTACGCGCGCCTGCTCGATCCGGGAACCAAGTACGCCCGCGACGCGTCGATCGGACGCGTGATCACGACGGCGGTGGCGCGCCGCTGCGGGCTGGGCCGCGAGCTGATGCGGCGTGCAATCGAGGAGGCGAGGTCGGCCTGGCCGCTGGCCGCCGTTCGCATCTCGGCGCAGACGCGGCTGGAGCCGTTCTATTGCGGCTTCGGTTTTGTCGCGGTCGGCCTGCCGTATCTGGAAGACGGCATCGACCACACCGAGATGGTCCTCGGCGAAGCAGCGGCGGCTGAGCGCAACCTATAGCGTCGACGAGTCGTCTGCAGCCTCATCCCCGAGCCGGCGGCGCGAAAAAATACAATCGGCGTCCTCGCGCTGGAACCCGGATGTCCTTTTCCAAACACTTCGACGTCATCGTCATCGGCGGCGGCCATGCTGGCACCGAGGCCGCACTCGCCGCCTCGCGCATGGGCGCATCGACGTTGCTGCTGACGCATTCGATCGAGACGCTCGGGCAGATGAGCTGCAATCCGTCGATCGGCGGCATCGGCAAGGGTCACCTGGTCAAGGAAATCGATGCCTTGGGCGGGGCGATGGCCGCGGCCGCCGACGAGGCCGGGATCCATTTCCGGATCTTGAACGGCTCGAAGGGGCCGGCAGTTCGGGCCACGCGCGCCCAGGCCGATCGCCTGCTCTACAAGGCGGCTATCCGGAGACGCCTTGAAAACCAGCCCAATCTCTCGCTGTTCCAAGGTGCGTGTGATGACTTGATCGTCGTGGGAGACCGAGTGACGGGCGTCGTCACGCAAGTGGGCGTTCGCTTCTCGGCGAGATGCGTGGTTCTCACAGCGGGCACTTTTCTGGACGGCCGGATTCATGTGGGGCTCGACAGTCACGCCGGCGGTAGAGCCGGCGAAGCACCTGCCTTGAGCCTGTCGGCGCGGCTCAAAGAGCTCGATCTTCCTCAGGGACGCCTCAAGACCGGCACGCCGCCGCGGCTCGACGGACGGACGATCGACTATCGCAGGCTGGTCGAGCAGCCCGGTGACGGCGCGGCCGCGGACGACCCGGAAGTCAGCGTGCCGGTGTTCGGCTTTCTCGGCGATCCGGCGATGCATCCGCGCCAGGTCTCGTGCTGGATCACCCAGACCAATGCCCGCACGCACGAGATCATCCGGTCCGGTTTCGCGCAAAGCCCGATGTTCACCGGCAAGATCGATGGCGTCGGCCCGCGTTATTGCCCCAGCATCGAAGACAAGGTCAGTCGCTTCGCAGGCAAGGACTCGCACCAAATCTTCCTCGAGCCGGAAGGATTGACGACACACGAGGTCTATCCCAACGGGATCTCGACGTCGCTGCCGTATTCAGTTCAGGTCGAGGCCGTGCACTCGATCGCCGGGCTCGAGCATGCCGACATCGTCCGGCCCGGTTACGCCATCGAGTACGACTACTTCGATCCGCGTGCATTGCGGCCAAGCTTCGAGACGCGCGCCATCGCGGGCTTGTTTTTCGCCGGTCAGATCAACGGCACGACGGGGTACGAGGAAGCGGCAGCGCAAGGCTTGCACGCAGGCGCCAACGCCGCGCTCCAGGCGCGCGGCGAACCGCCGTGGATTCCGGGCCGTGACCAAGCCTATCTGGGCGTCTTGATCGATGACTTGGTGGCCAAGGGCGTGACCGAGCCGTACCGGATGTTCACCAGCCGGGCAGAGTACCGGCTGCAACTCCGCGAGGACAACGCCGATCTCCGACTCACGGAAGCGGGCCGGCGGCTCGGATTGGTCGACGATGCGCGTTGGCAGGTCTTCGCCCGCAAGTGCGAGCTTGTTTCACGTGAAACAACGCGCTTGGCGACGACGCGGGTTGCGGTTCCCGCCGCCCCCGAAGACGGCCCTCACGGTCGGGATTCCAGCCTGCTCGAGTTGCTGCGCCGGCCGGGCTTCACCTTCGACCGTGCCATCGCCCTGGCCGATTCCGGCTCGGTCGGCTCGCGCGCCGCCTTGCGTGCCGAATCCGGCCGTGTCCTCGCCGATCAGGTGATCGAGCAGATCGAAACCGCGACCCGCTATGCCGGATACGTCGACAAGCAACGCGCCGACGTCGAGCGCGCCGCACGATCCGGCTCGACCCTGATCCCGGAAGACTTCGACTATGCCGCCGTACGAGCGCTTTCGTTCGAAGCGCGTCAGGCTTTGGCGAAGCATCGCCCGCCGAGCTTGGCGGCGGCGGCCCGACTGCCGGGCGTGACGCCTGCGGCGGTGTCGCTGTTGCTGATCCACGTCAAGAAGCATCGGCGCAGCGAGGCCGCCGACGACGCGGGCCGGTCGCTGGCCGCTGACGCTTGACTGCTCGAGCGCCTGCGGCGGCGGCCGCGACGGACGCCGAGCTGGCGGCGTTGCTCGCGGACGGTGCCACAGCTCTGGGCGTGCCTTTGGCGGCTGCCCAACGGGATGCATTCGTCGCCTATGTCCGCCTGATCGAGCGCTGGAACGCTGCCTATAACCTGACCGCGGTTCGCGAGCCGCGGGCGATGGTCGTGCAGCACGTTCTGGATTGTCTTGCCGTCATCGAGCCGCTACGGCGCGAACTCGGAGCCGGCGACGGCGCGCGGCTCCTCGACGTCGGCAGCGGTGCGGGCCTGCCGGGAGTGGTCATTGCCGTGGCCGCGCCCGGCCTTGAAGTCGTCTGCGTCGACAGCGTCGGCAAGAAAGCCGCGTTCGTGACTCAGGTGGCGACGACGCTGCGTCTGAATAATTTGACTGCACTCCATAGGCGCGTCGAGGATTTGCCGACGAGCGAGCCGTTCGACGCGGTCACCTGCCGCGCCTTTGCGTCGCTTGCCGATTTCCTGGCGGCGACCCGCCCCGTGCTTCGCACCGGTGGCGTCTGGCTGGCGATGAAGGGCAAAGCGCCGGTCGAGGAGCTGACCGGCCTGGGCGACGTCGAGTTCCACGTGGAACCCATCGTCGTCCCCGGGCTGGATGCCGAGCGCTGTCTGGTTTGGATTCGATCACGTAAGAGTGAGCACATGCTATCTGAAATAGCTAGTCTCTGAGAGATGAAGGTCTTTTGTGTAGCCAACCAGAAGGGCGGCGTGGGCAAGACAACCACGACCGTCAATCTCGCCGCCGGCCTCGCCGAGCTGGGTCGGCGGGTTCTCGTCGTCGACCTCGACCCGCAAGGCAACGCGACCATGGGTTCGGGCATCGACAAGCGTGCGCTCGATCTCAGCGTCTACGACGTCCTGCTCGAGAACGCGACGATCGCCGAGACGCGCCAGCGCAGCCCGAAGGGTGGCTTCGACGTCGTCGGCGCCAACCGCGAGCTGGCGGGCGCCGAGATCGAGCTCGTGACGCTCGAGCGACGCGACAAGCGCCTGCGTGCCGCGCTCGGCGCAGCGGCCGATGACTACGACTTTGCCCTGGTCGATTGTCCGCCGAGCCTCAGCCTGCTCACGCTCAACGGCCTGGCCAGCGCCCACGGCGTGATCGTGCCGATGCAATGCGAGTACTTCGCCCTCGAAGGGCTCTCGGACCTGGTCAACACGATCAAGCAGGTCCACGCCAACCTCAATCCCGGCCTCGAGGTGATCGGCATCCTGCGCGTGATGTTCGACGCCCGCATCACTCTGCAGGCGCAGGTGAGCGCGCAGCTCAAGGCGCACTTCGGCGAGAAGGTGTTCGACACCGTGGTGCCGCGCAACGTCCGCCTCGCCGAAGCGCCCAGCTACGGCATGCCGGGCGTGGTGTTCGACCCGTCGTCCAAAGGTGCGCAAGCTTTTCTCGACTTCGCGCGCGAGATGGTGGCGCGTGCCGACGCCTGGCATTCCGCGCCGCTGCAATGACCGCCACCGGGGCGCCGACCGTTGCGACGATCGACGACGCGCTCCTGGCGCGGATCGAGGACGCGGGCATCAACGCCAGTGCGCCGCGCGAGCAGCGCTGGGTCGACGGCTGGCTGGTTCGACTCTCGCCCGGCAAGGCCAAGCGTGCGCGCTGCATTCAGGCGGTCGCTCCGGGACGGCTCGGCATCGACGAGAAGCTCGCGCTCTGCCTGCCGCTGTTCGCCGCCGCCGGTCTGCGAGCGTTCGTCCGCATCACGCCGTTCTCGGAGCCCGCCGGGCTCGACCTCCACCTGGCGCAACGCGGCATGGAGCGCGTCGACGACACGCGGGTCATGGTCGTCGCTTCGCTCGCCCCGTTTGCCGCCGACGGCGACGTCATTGCGCCAGGGCCGGCGCGGATCGAGAGTGCCGACGCCATCGAGTTCGCCGAGTGGGTCGGCCTCGCGCGCGGCTCGTCGCCGCTCGAGCGGCGCGCCCACGCCGAGCGGATCGCCGCCGCGCCGGTGCCCCGCCACAACGTCCTGGCGCGCGACGAGGGCGGCATGGTCGTCGCCTGCGCGCAGGGGGTGATCGAAGGCGAAGTCGCCGGCCTGTACGATGTCTTCACCGCCGAATCGGCGCGCGGCCGGGGGCACGCCGAGCGGCTCTGCCGGCACTTGCTCGGTCACGCCGCGCGCGCGGGCGCGCGGGTCGGCTACCTCCAGGTCGACGCCGCCAACGACGTGGCGAGGCGCATCTATCGCCGGCTCGGCTTCGTCGACGGCTACAGCTACTACTACCGGACGCCGCCCGGCGCGTCGTGAGGTGATCGAGCGCTAGAGGCCGGTGCCTTCGTCCAGGCCGAGGTGCACGTTCATCGACTGCACCGCGGCGCCGCTCGCGCCCTTGCCGAGGTTGTCGAGCCGGCACATCAGCAGCGCCTGCGTCTCGCTCGCGAACACGAACAGGTCGACATTGTTGCTGTCGTTGCACGCCTGGACGTCGAAGTAGCCGTCGGCCGGTATCGATGCGTCGCCGAGCGGCATGACGCGAACGAAGCGCTCGGCCGCGTAGCGCTCCGAAAGGACCGCGTGCAACTGCGCGGGCGTGGTGCCGCGCTTCAACGTCGACAGGTGCAGCGGCACTGCGACCGACAGGCCCTTCAGGAAGTTGCCGACGATCGGCATGAACACGGGCGCCGTCTCGAGCCGGCTATGCATCGCCATCTCGGGGAGATGCTTGTGATGGAGCTGCAGACCGTAGGGTCGCGGGGCCGCCAGGCGCGGATCGCCGCCCGCTTCGTACTGCTCGATCATCTTCTTGCCGCCACCGGAGTAGCCGGTGATCGAGGTCGCGCTGAGCAGCGACGTCGACGAGACGAGACCGGCGTCGACAAGGGGCCGAGCCAGAAGGATGAAGCCGGTCGAGTGGCAGCCCGGATTGGCGATCCGCTTCGAGGCACGGATGCGGGCCCGCTGATCGGCGGCAAGCTCGGGCAGGCCGAACACCCAGTCGCTCGCGGTGCGATGCGCCGTGCTGGCGTCGATGAGGCACGTCTTGGGATTGCTGACGAGCGCGACCGCTTCGCGTGCCGCGGCATCGGGCAGGCACAGGAACGCGACGTCGGCCGCGTTCAACAGCCGCGCTCGCTCGGCCGCATCCTTGCGCAACTCGGGCGCGGCGCGCAGGATCTCGACGTCGCTGCGGCGGGCGAGGTACTCGTGGATGCGAAGGCCGGTGGTGCCTTCCTGGCCGTCGACGAAGACGCGGGTTGCCATGGTGTTTCTCGAAGGGGATCGACAGCATAAGGCAGACCGGGCGTGCTTGCCTGCCTCGCGACTGGGTCGACAATCTAGCTTCATGGCGACGAAGAAACCGAAGGGTCTCGGCATGGGGCTGGAAGCGCTCCTCGGCCCGCGCGTCGTCGACGTCGCCGTCGCCATGCCGGCCGACGCGGTTGGTGAGCCGCACAGCCTCGCGCTCGATCGCCTGCAGCCCGGGCGCTACCAGCCGCGCACCCGCGTCGACGAAGGTGCGCTCTACGAGCTCGCCGAGAGCATCAAGGCGCAGGGCGTGATGCAGCCGGTGCTCGTGCGACCGCTGCGCCAGGCGAGCAGCGACGGCGCCAAACGCTACGAGATCATTGCCGGCGAGCGGCGCTTTCGGGCCGCCCGCCTGGCGGGTCTCGACGCCGTGCCGGTGCTGGTGCGCGACGTTTCCGACGAAGCCGCGGCGGCGATGGCGCTGATCGAGAATATCCAGCGCGAGGACCTGAACCCGCTCGAAGAGGCGCGCGGCCTGCTTCGACTCACCGATGAATTCGGCATGACCCACGAGGAGGCAGCACGTGCCGTGGGCCGATCGCGCAGCACTGCGACCAATCTGCTGCGATTGCTTCATTTGAGCGAGCCGGTGCAGCAGATGCTGTTGGTCGGCGATCTCGAGATGGGCCATGCGCGCGCGCTGCTAGGCCTCGACGGCGCGCGCCAGATCATCGAGGCCAATGAGATCGTCGCTCGCCGCCTCAGCGTCCGCGAGGCCGAAAAGCGGGTCTCGCGCCAAGCGATCGGCAAGGCGAAGCGTGCGCCGCCGGGCGGCGCGAATGGTCAGAAAGGGCGCGATATCGCCCGCCTCGAACAACAACTGTCAGACGTGCTCGCAGCGGCTGTCGAAGTGCGCGTAAGGAAGCGCACGGGCACCGGCCAGTCGGGCGAGATCGCGATCGCGTTCGCGTCGCTCGACGAGCTCGACGGGCTGCTGGCTCGCCTCGGGCACTTGGCGAACTGATGCGCGGCCGCATCGCTTGTGCGCTACTTTTGCACGCGTCCTGGGGGTCTATGGGCCGTGTCGTCAACCAACATCGATTTCGGCACGTTGCTTGCTAACCTACCGACCTGTCTGGTGCGAGCAAAGTGTCGAAGACCCCTCATCTCGGGGCTTTGCCCGCAGCACGAATGAACGAAGCTTGACCGACAGCCGCTGATTCAAGGAAAGCTCTGATGGCGCCCCGCCGGGCTCCATCAGAACTTCCCCGACGACGAAGGCCACAAGCCTTCGGCGCCTCCTCGCCGCACAGGAGATCAGCATGGATGTAATCAGCAACTTTGCCGCGCGCTTCGAGCGCAGTCGCGAAGAAGAGCTGTCGATCGAAGAGTACCTCGCGGAGTGCAAGCGCAATCCGCTGGCCTACGCCACTGCCGCCGAACGCATGTTGAAGGCGATCGGCGAGCCCTTGATGGTCGACACGCGCAACGACACCCGGATGTCGCGCCTGTTCGCCAACAAGGTGATCAAGATCTACCCCGCCTTCGCCGAGTTCTACGGCATGGAAGACGCGATCGAGCAGGTCGTCAGCTACTTCCGCCATGCCGCTCAGGGCCTCGAGGAGAAGAAGCAGATCCTCTACCTGCTCGGCCCGGTCGGCGGCGGCAAGAGCTCGATCGCCGAGCGTCTGAAGCAGCTGATGGAGCACGTGCCGTTCTACGCGATCAAGGGATCGCCGGTGAACGAGTCGCCGCTCGGCCTGTTCGACCCGGTCGAGGACGGCCCGCTGCTCGAGAACGAGTACGGCATCCCGGCGCGCTACCTGAACCGGATCCTGAGCCCGTGGGCCGTGAAGCGCCTCGACGAATACGGCGGCGACATCCGCAAGTTCAAAATCGTCAAGCGCCACCCGAGCGTGCTGAAGCAGGTCGGCGTCGCCAAGACCGAGCCGGGCGACGAGAACAACCAGGACATCTCGGCCCTGGTCGGCAAGGTCGACATCCGAAAGCTCGAGACCTTCGCCCAGGACGACCCCGACGCCTACAGCTTTTCGGGCGGCCTGTGCCTGGCCAACCAGGGGCTGCTCGAGTTCGTCGAGATGTTCAAGGCGCCGATCAAGGTGCTGCATCCGCTCCTGACCGCCACCCAGGAAAGCAACTTCAAGGGCACCGAAGGCTTCGGCGCGATACCGTTCGACGGCATCGTTCTCGCGCACAGCAACGAGAGCGAGTGGAAGACCTTCCGCAACAACAAGAACAACGAGGCTTTCCTCGACCGGATCTACATCGTCAAGGTGCCTTATTGCCTGCGCGTCAGCGAGGAAATCAAGATTTACGAAAAGCTGCTGCGCAACTCGTCGCTGGCCGAGGCCGCCTGCGCGCCCGGAACGCTCAAGATGATGAGCCAGTTCGCGATGCTGACGCGCCTGAAGGAGCCGGAGAACTCGTCGCTCTACTCGAAGATGCTGATCTACGACGGCGAGAACCTGAAGGACACCGACCCGCGCGCCAAGAGCTACCAGGAGTACCGCGACTACGCCGGCGTCGACGAGGGCATGAGCGGGATCTCGACCCGGTTCGCGTTCAAGATCCTGTCGAAGGTCTTCAACTTCGACCCGGCCGAGGTCGCCGCCAACCCGGTGCACCTGATGTACGTGCT
>Ga0070672_100001645_pt1 | contig 13917 bp, 14 predicted proteins | sample KBSM13metaG_FD_66151 | JGI IMG/M metagenome (GOLD analysis project Ga0070672, IMG submission 66151) | Miscanthus rhizosphere microbial communities from Kellogg Biological Station, Michigan, USA - KBS M1-3 metaG | ecosystem: Host-associated > Plants > Roots > Rhizosphere > Soil ... | reverse complement strand
CGCCTGCCCGAGCTCGAGGACATCTGGCTCCAGCTGCACCTGGTGTTCGAGTGCATCTCCGAATACCGCTTCCTGTACCGCGACATCGTCGACATCCTGAGCCGCAACCGCACGCTGCGCATGCGCTTCGCGCGCATCCTCAAGCGCGCCGCCGCGAGCGCGAGCGCGGTCATGCGCGGGCTCGTGCGCAACGGCGCCATGCGCGCATCCGCCGCCGAGATCGAGGCGACCGCGACCAACATCCTGGTGATCGCGACGTTCTGGATGAACTACGCGAACGTGCGCGGCGACCGCGACGAGAACCAGTCCATCCGCCTGGGCATCGTGCAGGTGATGATGCTGGTCGCGCCGTTCCTGCGGGACGCGGAACGGCTGCACCTCAACAACCTCACGAAGGCCTACGAGGCCTGACGGGCGCGCACTACTTCGTGGCTCCCCTGGCAGGGTTGTCATCCCGAGCGAAGCGAGGGATCTCGAAGTGGCTTCGACGGCCCGTAACGTCGGCCGCCGGATCCCTCGCATTACACGGGATGACGAGACGCTGCAATCACGCCGCCTTGCGCGCCTTGCGCACGGCGCGCTTGGCGACGGGCTTGGCGGCCTTGCGCGCGGTCTTCTTCGACGCGGCGCGCTTGGCCTTGGGCTTGGCGACCACGATGCCCAGTCCGACCTTGACGTCGTCGAGGCGGCTCAGCAGCGGCTTCACGCGCGTTTCGACGTCCGCGGCGAGCGTGCTGCCGGCTTCGACCGCCTTGCTGCCGAGCACGCGGGCCAGGCGCGCGAATTCCCAGCGGAACGCGTTGCCGCGCGCGCCGAGCTCGTCGATCATCGCGGCGCTGCGCTCGCCGACGCCCTCGATCAGGATGCTGGTGGCCTTCGGCATGCGGCCGGCGATCGCGGCGGCTTCGGTCAGGGCGCCGCCGGCGTTCCTGCGGATCAGCGATGCCGCGCCGATGCCGGCGAGCAACACGTCGCGCGCGAGGCTGCGGGAGGGCTCGCGGTTCTTCGGCTGGGCCTGGATTTCGGTGCTCATGGTGACCTCGGGGATGTTGGATCGGGTGATCGGGGATCGGGGTCCATTTCGGACGACCCCAGTATCCAAACAAACGTTTGAGTCCTTGCACTAGGAATCCGCCCTTCCAATATGGGGCTCGTGCGCAGGCGTCAGGGGCCGACGGCTTGCCATCGGCCCGCGCGGGCCACATGCTCGTGCAATCGTCCAGGGGGAGAGATGCGATGGCAGCCAAGTCCGGCAAGTGGGCCGCGTTCCCGCACGCGTCCAAGGCGTACGACTACGCCGGCGACAAGCTCAAGTCCGCCTGGGGCTCGCTGCACGCGGGCGACTGCGAACCCTTCCCGGACGCCAAGCGTGCCACCGCGCTGCTCAAGGCCGTGGCCAAGCCGCCCAAGGGCCTCGACGCCGCGAAGCTCGCGGAAACCCTGCAAGACGCGTGGCGAGCCTTCCACAAGGGCGATTTCCAGCACGCCTTCGAGCTCGGCGAATCGCTCGGTCCGCTCGGCGCGTCGGTCGCGGTGAAGGCGATCGGCATCCATGCGACCTACCTCGTGACCGACGAGGCCGAGAAGCTCAAGCGCTTCGAGAAGGGCGCCGCGCTCGCCGACGAGGCGATCGCCGCGCTGCCCGGCGAGGCCAATTCGCACTACCGCAAGGCCTTCGCGCTCGGCCGCTACAGCCAGGGCATCAGCATCGGCAAGGCGCTGACGATGGGGTTGGCCGGCAAGGTCAAGGCCTCGCTCGACAAGACCGTCGAACTCGCGCCGAAGCACGCCGAGGCGCACCTCGCGCTGGCGGTGTTCCATGCCGAGGTCATCAGCAAGGTCGGCGCCATGATCGGCGGCCTCACCTACGGCGCGAAGGCGGCCTCCGCCGAATCGCACATCAAGACCGCGCTCAAGCTCACGCCGGACTCGCCGATCGCGCACGTCGAGCACGCGAACATGCTGCTGCTCCTGCACGGCGCGAAGAAGGAAGACGACGCCGCGAACGAGTTCGAGAAGGCGACGAAGCTCAAGCCCGTCGATTCGATGGAGAAGCTCGACCAGGAGTACGCGCGCTCGCAGATCGAATGATCCGGCGCGTTTCCCTCGGGGAGCGCGCGGTTCCCGCGAGGCCGGAGCCGCCGTTCCGACGAGGGCCCGAACTTTTCGGGCGCGCGTTCGCAGGGCGCCATCCGGCCGCGCGTCGAGAGATGGGCGTGTCTCCCGCGCGCCGCGGCCGTGATGGTATCGGACTTCGCGCCCGCAAAAGAACGGCCCGGCCGTTCGCCGCGACCGGCGCGCAACCGTTGCGTCGCACTTGCATCGCAAGCTGAACCTCTTCAGCTACCGCAATCCCTGCTGACCGCTGGCCCGCTTCGGGTTGACCTCCCGGCGGGCGGAAAACATCATGGATTCGCACCCGGACGATGACGACACCGAATCGCCCGCGGTGACCCACTCCAAGGAAGGAGCACCCACCATGGACGGACGCCGCAACCGCGGCGCGACGGGCGAAGCCGTCGCCGCCGCATCCCCCGCCGACCGGCGGCTGCTGGAAACCCTCGTCGCGCGCCTGCACGACGACGACGGCCTGGACGCATCGCGCCTCGAGGTCCAGGTGGCCGGCGGCACCGTCACGCTCGCCGGCGAGGTCGCGGACCGCTGGATGAAACAGCGCGCCGAGGACATCGTCGATGCCTGCGATGGCGCGACGGCGCTGCACAACCGCATCCGCGTCACGCCGCGGGACCCGCGGCCTTCCAACGAAGACGGGCGCTTCCATTCTCCCGAACACGGCGACGAGAAGGACGTCGGATCGGTGCGACGCTCGGCAGACGCGAAAGGCGCTCCGGTCCGCAAGAACCATTGAGGAGGCCGGTACGGCTCCCGATGCGGCCGCCGGCACGGTCAAGGCCGGCGGTCTTCCCCCCGCGCAAACCAGCGCGTTCACTCAAGACAAGGAGTCACGACATGCCGAACAACAACCCGCAGGGCGAAAACCAGTACACCAAGGGCGACCACCAGTCGGGCCGCAACATGGGCTCGGGCGACGACAACAAGTCCTCGAAGAGCTCGAGCGGCTCGTCCGGCTCGCACAAGTCCGGCAGCGGACGCTCCAGCGACGACGACAACAGCAGCAGCAAGTCGGGTTCGCATTCGTCCCGCCAGCGCTGAGTCCTGGCAATTCCATGCGGCGGTGCCCCGGCACCGCCGCATGTCCGTCGTCGCCGGTCTCGCGCGCTGAGACGGTCCGCCGGCACGATGGATTTCATTTGCGATTCTTCCCATGACCCGCCGTTCCGGAAGCGCCGACCTGCCCCTGCACGGTGGCCGCGTACCCGCGTGGCTCGCCGACCGCATGGCGCGCCTGGGCGCGGTGATGTGCGAAGCCATCGTGCACGCGTACGGGCGCGACGAACTCCTGCGCCGACTCGCGCATCCGTTCTGGTTCCAGTCCTTCGGCGCCGTGATGGGCATGGACTGGCATTCCTCGGGCATCACCACGAGCGTGATCGGGGCGCTGAGGCGGGGCTTGGGTCCCTTGGCCGGCGAGCTCGGCGTGCACGTCTGCGGCGGACGCGGCCGTCATTCGCGCAAGACGCCCGGACAGCTGGTCGAGATCGGCGAACGCGTGGGCTTCGACGGCGACGCGCTCGCGCGTGCGAGCCGGCTGGTCGCGAAGGTCGACAGCGCGGCGGTGCAGGACGGTTTCGACCTGTACCTGCACGGCTTCGTCGTGACCGATGAGGGCCGCTGGGTCGTCGTGCAGCAGGGCATGAACGTGGAACGCGGCCAGGCGCGCCGCTACCACTGGCTCTCGGAGGGCCTTGCAAGCTTCGTGGACGCGCCGCATGCGGCGATCGAAGGCGCACCGCAGGGCAACGTCATCAACCTCGCGGACCGCCGCGCGGAAGCGTCGCGGCGCGCGCAGGTGGAACTGTTGCAGGCGCTCGGGCCGGATGGCGTCGCGAGCGAGTTCTCGCGCATCCATGCGGCGTCATCGCGTCCGCGCGCGAACGCAGCGAGTGGTTCGCGCGCAGCGGCCGTGCGCAGGGCGGGCCCGCCTTTCCAGACCGAGTTCCCGTTCGGCACGGACGGTGGCGGCGATGCGTCGGGACGGCATGGCGGGCTGCTTCCCTTGCCGGGGTCCCTTCCATCTCCGGTCCAGCCCCATCTCGTGCTGCCGGACCACCACGACGTGCGCGACAGCGACGTCGTCGCGCGCCGCCTCCACGCCGGCTTCGCCGCCGCCGCGGCGAACGGACCGCGCGATTTCACCGAACTGCTCCAGGTGCCGGGGGTGGGCGCGCGCACCGTTCGCGCCCTCGCGCTGGTCGCGGAGGTCCTGCACGGCGCGCCTTGGCGCTTCAGCGACCCGGCACGCTTCTCGTTCGCGCACGGCGGCAAGGACCGCCATCCCTTCCCCGTGCCGACGCGGGTCCTCGACCACACGATCGACGTCCTCAAGCGCGCGATGCAGGACGCACGGCTCGGACGCGGCGACCGGCTCGAGGCGATCCGGCGGCTCGACGCGCAGGCGCGCCGGCTCGAGGCCCACGTCGACGGCCCGCCGGTGGTCGATGTCATCGCCGAGGAAACCGCACGGTCGCACGCGTACGAGGGCCGCAGTGTGTTCGGCTGGGAGCGCGATCCCGCGCGCCCCGCGGTGCACACGGCGGAGTCGTTCGGCGAAGCGACGCGCGTTGCGGCGGTTCTTACATCCGGTTCATCGAAAGGCGCCTAGCCTCTTTTTCCCTGCGCGGGGCGGCTTGCGCAGCGAAGGCGACGATCCACTCACGACCCACAAGGAAGGACGACCATGGCAAGGAAATTCAACGAAGCGCAGATCAAGGACCTCCTGCTCCAGGCACTCGAAACCGAGCGCGGCGGCATCCGCCTGTACGAGACCGCGCTGCAATGCACGAAGAACCCCGACCTGCAGTCCGAATTCGAGGAGTACCTCGAGCAGACGCGCAGGCACGAAACCGTCCTGACCGCGCTGTTCGCCCAGCTCGGCCTCGACACGGAGACCGACTCGCCCGGCCGCCAGGTGGTCGCGCACATCGGCCGTTCGCTGGTGGAAGCCATCGAGCTCGCGCGCGACACCGACGGCCGCGACGCGGCCGAAATCGTCGCCTGCGAATGCGTCGTGCTCGCCGAGACCAAGGACCACGCGAACTGGGAGCTGATCGGCAGGATCGCGGCGGCCGACAGCGGCTCGCGCGCGAAATTCCTGCAGGCGGCCTACGACGAGGTCGAGGAGGACGAGGATCACCACCTCTACCACACCAAGGGATTCTGCCGCGAGCTGTGGCTGCAGTCGCTGGGGCTCCCGGCCGTCCTGCCGCCGCCTGAGGAGGTCAAGCACGTCGAGACCGCGATCGGCGCGGCGCGTGCCGAAAAGGCGCGCAAGGACCTGATGTAGGTTCGCCCGCGCGGCGCCCGCTGACACGCAGGTACGAGGCACCGGTCCCGTGCGCGACGACGACTGCGACTGCGTCGTGATCGGCGCGGGACCGGCGGGGCTCACGGCCGCCACCTACCTGGCGCGCTTCCGGCGCCGCGTGGCCCTGGTGAGCGCCGGTCCGAGCCGCGCGGAGCGCATCCCCCTCAGCCACAACTGCCCGGGATTCCCGTCCGGCATCTCGGGCGAAGAGCTGCTCCGCAAGTTCCGCGACCATGCGGCGCAGTTCGACGTCCGGGCCGTGGACGCGCGCGTCGAGGCGATCGAACGCGATGGCACGGGATTCCTCGTACGCTCGGCCGCGCGCCGGTGGCGCGCGCGCACGGTCCTGCTCGCGACCGGCGTCGTGGACGTGCTCCCTTCGATCGCCGGCATCGAGCAGGCGGTCGCCGACGGCATCGTGCGGGTGTGCGCGGTCTGCGATGGCTATGAAGCCGCGGGCCGCCGGCTCGCGGTGCTGGGCCCGGCCGCGACGGCGGTCGGGCATGCGGCCTTCCTGCGCACGTGGTCGCGCGAGGTCGTCGTCCTGCTGGACGGCGACGCGCCGCTGGCGGAGGACGCCGCGCGGCAAGCGCAAGACATGGAAATCCCGGTGCTGCAGGGTCCCTGGCGCTTAGCACTCGTCGCTGGCGAGAGCGGCAGGACCGTGGGCTGCGAGGCGCGCGGACGCGATCGCACGGTGCGCTTCGACGCGCTGTACCCGGTGCTCGGATCCGATGCGAAAGCGGCGCTTGCGACGACCCTCGGCGCGCCCGTCGACGCGCAGGGCGAGCTGATCGTCGATGCGCACATGCAGACCGGCGTCGATGGGCTGTACGCGGCAGGCGACGTCGTGAGCGCGCTCAACCAGGTCAGCGTCGCGGTCGGCCACGCGGCGATCGCGGCGAGTGCGATCCATGCGCGGCTGCCCCGCAATCCGTCCTGAATGGGCCGCCGCCGTGGCGTGCGCGCGCGCGATTGCCGCACGGTTCAGCCAGCGAACGGAATTTCGGCTAGGCTCCCCCGCAGGAGATTCATGGCAGGGCGCGATGCCCCGCCACCAGGGAGTGGACCCGCATGCGCGCACCGGATGCCGCCGTTCCAGCACGCGTTTCAACCTCCGCGCCTGGCACGCAGGCCGAGGCGACGGGCCGCGCCATCGAGGAAGCGCGCACACACAGAGGCGGCCGCGCAGCGTGGCTGCAGGCGGCCGCGATCGTCGCGGCAGCCGCTGCCCTGTCGCTGGCCTGGCGCTACGAGGCGTCGCGCCCGTTCGACCCGCAGACGCTCGCGATCGACGTAGGGCAGTTGCAGTCGCAGGCGGCCGAAGCATCCCTGCTCGATGCGCGTTTCGACGGCATGGGCACCCTGCCCGCCACCTTCCGGCGGATGCATGCGCAACAGCTCGCCGACAAGGTCGCGGCGGTGACGTCCGATCTCGACAGCCGCACCGCGGACGACCTCGCCGCCGACGCGCTGCCGGAAGCGCGCAGCGACGCGCTCGCCTTGCACGCGGGGCTCATGAGGGTTTCCTATGGGGCCGACGGCGGCGCCGAGCGTCCGCTGTTCGAATCGCTCGATGAACGCCTCGCCGCACTCCGGCACGGGCTCGATCCGGACGACTGAGCACGATGAAGATCCTCGAACTCTTCCTCGGCATCCTGACCGCGATGGGCGGCTTCGTCGAAATCGGCGAGCTGACCTTCATGATGAACGCGGGCGGGATCTTCGACTACCGCCTGCTCTGGGTCGTGCTGCTCGGAACGATCGGCATCATCGTCTACGGCGAGATCGCCGGGCGCGTTGCCGCGGTCCGCGCGCAGCCGGTCTTCGACATCGTGCGCGAGCGTGCCGGCATCCGGCTCGGCCTGCTCACGCTGGTCGCGTCCGTGCTCGTGTGCCTGCTGACCTGCGCCGCGGAGATCGGCGCGATTGCCCTGCTCTGGCAACTCGCGAGCGGCTGGCCCTACCGCGGGCTGATCCTGCTCGCGCTGGCGTTCTTCCTGCTCGTCGTGTGGTTCGTTCCGTTCAAGGGCATCGAGCGCATCTTCGGCCTGCTCGGCCTGCTGATGGTCGTGTTCGTCGGCCTGGCGTGGTCGATGCACCCGGATTGGGGCGACGTCGCCAAGGGCTTCGTGCCCTCGGTGCCGCGCGCCGGCGAGGGCAAGACGCTGCTGTACGCGTACTACACGATCGCCCTGATCAGCTCGGTGATGCTGCCTTACGAGACGTACTTCTACGCGTCGGGCGCGATCGAGGACAAGTGGACGCCGCGCGACCTCGGCACGAACCGCGCCATCGTGATCGTCGGCTTCCTGCTCGGCGGAGTGCTCGCGGCGAGCCTGCTCGTCGTCGGCAAGCTCTACCTCGGGCCGAAGCACATCGAGGCCGGGCTGCCCGGCACAGCGGCGCTCGCGGCCGCGAGCCGGTTCGGCGCGATCGGACTGTGGACGGCGCTGGCCGGCATGTTCTTCGCGTTCGCCGGCGCCGCGATCGAGACGGCGCTCTGCTGCGCCTACAACACCGCGCAGTTCTTCGGCTGGCCCTGGGGCAAGTTCCGCGCACCGCGCACGGCGCCGCGCTTCGTGGCGTGCTGGGTGATCGTGTTCGTGCTCGCGGCGGTGGTCGTTCTGACCGGCGTCGATCCGGTGCAGGTCGTCGAGTATTCGATCGTCTTCTCGGTCGTGATCCTGCCGCTGACCTACTTCCCGCTGATGGCGATCTCGCGCGACCGCGACGTGATGGGCGTGCACGCCAACGGCGTCGTCGCCAACACGCTCGGCTGGTTCTACTTCGTCGTGATCTCGATCGCCGCGGTCGCGGCGATCCCGCTGCTCCTGCTCACGCACGGAGGCCAGGGATGAGCCCGCGCCTTCCCGCTCCCGGCTGCGTCGACGTGTACCGGCAGGTCCTCGACCACACGCTCGTCGACGCCGACGACCTGCCCTGCGGCTGCGTCGACGACATCGAGCTCGAAGGCGCGCCCGGCGAGCCGCTGCGCATTGCCGCGCTGCTCGTGGGCCCGGGCGCCTGGGGTCCGCGCCTGCCCGCCTTGTTCGCGCGGCTGGTGCGCTGGATGGGCGGCCGGCAGGTCGTACGCGTGCCGTGGAGCGAGGTCGCCGAACTCGGCGAGCAGATCCGGCTGCGTTCCAACGCGCTGCGCCTGGGGTTGGGCCTGACCGACCGCAAGCTTGGCCTGCGCATCGCGAAGCTGCCCGGCAGCGAGGCGGTGTCCCGATGATCCTCCTGAGCGAGCTGCTGGGTGCGAACGCCGTCACCGAGCGTGGGCACGCGCTCGGCGAGGTCCGCGAGGTGCGCAGCCCCGGCAAGGCGGAAACCGAGCCGACCTTCGCCGAGCGGGAAATCCACGGTCTGCTGTGCGGACGGCACGGACTGTTGGAACGGCTGGGATGGAAGCAGCCGAAGGCGCGCATCGTTCCATGGTCCGCGGTGCTGCGCGTCGAGCACGGCGAGGTGCTCGTGCGCGGCGCGGCCGAAGACTACGAGGAGGTCGAAATGCGATGAAGGCGATCCTTGCCGCAACGGCGCTCGGCGCCCTGCTCTCGCTCGCTCACGCCGCGCCCCCGCCGCGCGACGGCGACTGGACCATGCCCGCGCACGACTACGCGAGCACGCGCTACAGCGCGCTCGGTGCGATCGATGCGAACAACGTCGCCCGCCTCAAGGTCGAGTTCACGTTCTCGACCGGCATCGACCGCGGCCAGGAAGCCGCGCCGCTCGTGGTCGGCGACACGATGTACGTCGTCGGCCCGTTCCCGAACCCGGTGTTCGCGCTGGATCTCACCAGGCCTGGCGCCCCGCTGCGCTGGAAGTACCAGCCGCACCCCCAGCCGGCCGCGCAGGGCGTCGCCTGCTGCGACGTGGTCAACCGCGGCGGCGCCTACGCGAACGGCACGTTCGTGTTCAACACGCTCGACGGCACGACGATCGCGCTCGATGCGGCCACCGGCAAGGAACGCTGGAAGACGCGCATGGCCGACATCAACAAGGGCGAAACCATCACGATGGCGCCGCTCGTCGTGAAGGACAAGGTGCTCGTGGGCAATTCGGGCGGCGAGTTCGGCATACGCGGCTGGCTCGCAGCGCTCGACCTCGCCGACGGCCACGTCGTATGGAAAGCCTACGACACCGGCCCGGACGTCGAGGTGCTGATCGGTCCCTCGTTCAAGCCGTTCTACGCCGGCGACCGCGGCAAGGACCTCGGCGTTTCGACGTGGCCGCCTCAGGCCTGGAAGATCGGCGGGGGCACGGTGTGGGGATGGATCTCGTACGACCCCGCGCTGAACCTCGTCTACTACGGCACCGGCAACCCCGGCCCGTGGAACGCCGACCAGCGGCCCGGCGACAACAAGTGGACCTCTGGGATCTTCGCGCGCGATGCCGACACCGGCCAGGCGCGCTGGTTCTACCAGTTCAGCCCGCACGACCTGTACGACTACGACGCCGTCAACGAGAACCTGCTGCTCGATCTGCCGATCGGCGGGACGACGCGCAAGGTGATCGTGCGGCCCGAGCGCAACGGCTTCGTCTACGTGATGGACCGCGCGACCGGGCAGGTGCTCTCGGCCGATCCGTACGGCAACAACAACTCCATCCTGCGCATCGACCTCAGGAGCGGACGGCCGGTCTACAACGCGGCCTACCAGCCCAAGCCGGGCCGCACCACGCGCGGCATCTGTCCCGGGTCGGCGGGCGCGAAGGACTGGAATCCTTCGGCGTACTCGCCGCAGACCGGCCTGGTCTACATCCCGCACATCAACCTGTGCATGGACGTCGAGCCTTCCGAGGTCAACTACATCGCGGGCACGCCCTACGTCGGCACCGACCAGCGCATGTACGCAGGCCCTGGCGGCAACCGCGGCGTGCTGACCGCATGGGATCCGGTCAAGCGCAAGGCCGCGTGGGAGGTCAAGGAGGACCTGCCGCTCTGGAGCGGCGCGCTCGCGACCGCCGGCGGGCTCGTCTTCTACGGCACGATGGACGGCTGGTTCAAGGCGGTCGACGCGCGCACGGGCGCGTTGAAGTGGCAGTTCCAGACGGGCTCGGGAATCATAGGCCAGCCGGTGAGCTACCGCGGACCCGACGGGCGCCAGTACATCGCGGTGCTGTCGGGCGTCGGCGGCTGGGCTGGCGCGATCGTGGTCGGCAACCTCGATCCGCGCGACGCGACCGGCGCTTCCGGATTCGTGAACGCGACGCGCGACCTCAAGGAGAAAACCGGTCCAGGAGGGACCCTCTATGTGTTCGCGCTTCCGAAATAGCCTCGCGGCCGCGCTCGCCTGCGCGCTCGCCGTGTTGCCCGCCTGCGAGCGCGAGCGCCGCGAATACACCGGCGCGCCGACGTCCAAGGCGCCGCCGCCGCGCGAATCGACGCTGCAGCCCGGCGCGCCGATCGCGAGCCCGGCCGATCCGGTCGGCGCGCACTACGAGGACATCGCCTTCCACATCAACGAGGGCGGCCGCCTGTTCCGCGCCTTCAACTGCAGCGGATGCCACGCGAACGGCGGCGGCGGCATCGGGCCGGCACTGATGGATGCGGACTGGCGCTACGGAGGCCGCATCGAGGACATCCACGCGACCATCCTGGAGGGCCGCCCGAACGGCATGCCGTCCTTCCGCGGCAAGCTCACCGACGCGCAGGCGTGGCAGCTCGCGGCCTACGTGCGCGCGCTTTCGGGCAACGTGCGCAACGACGCCGAGCCGAGCCGCCGCGAAGGCATGGCCGCGACGCCGCCGCTCGACCGCCTGCCGAAGCAGCCGCCGCGCGACGGCGATCCGTCCGCGGGCACGGTGCCTGCGCAATGAGGTTCACGGCGCGCCAACTCTTGCCCGGCGCGGCCGCGCTCGCATGCACCGCGTGCAACCGCGTGCAGTCGACGCTGTCGTGGAGCGGCGACCAGGCCGCGGCATCGGGATCGATCTGGAACCTCATGCTGTGGATCTGCGTGCCGGTCTACGTCGCCGTGCTGGTGGCGCTCGCGCTCGCGATGCGCCGGCGCGAGAGCGCAGCCGACGTGGACGAGCGCGCGGTCGGGCGCGGCTTCACCGCGTGGCTCGCATTGATTGTCACTCTGCTCAGCGTGCTGGTCGTAGCGAGCTTCGCGGTCGACCGCCGGCTGAACCGCCCCGCGGTCGCGCCGCTGCACGTCCGCATCACGGCGCGCCAGTGGTGGTGGGACATCCAGTACCTCGATCCCGACGTGTCCAAGCGGTTTTCGACCGCGAACGAGCTGCACCTGCCGGTGGACCGCGACACCCGGATCGAACTCGCCTCGGCCGACGTGATCCACAGCTTCTGGGTGCCCTCGCTGAGCGGCAAGCTCGACCTCATCCCCGGCCGCACGAATGCGCTCACGCTCACGCCGCGCAAGGTCGGCTGGTACCGCGGCCAGTGCGCGGAGTTCTGCGGCTTGCAGCACGCGCACATGGCGCTCGACGTGCGCGTGGACGACGCCGCCGGCTTCGCGGCGTGGCGCGCGCACCAGCTCGAGGCCGCGAACCCGCCGGCCACCGCGTCCGCGACCGCCGGCAAGCGACTGTTCGAAAGCGGCGCCTGCGCGATGTGCCACGCCGTCGCCGGCACCGACGCCGGCGGCCACAACGGCCCCGACCTCACCCACCTCGCCTCGCGCCGCACGATCGCCGCCGGCACCTACCCGATGGACCGGGACCACCTCGACCGCTGGATCGCCGACCCGCAGCGGCCCAAGCCCGGCGCGCTGATGCCCGCCGTTCCGCTCGACCCGCGCGACCGTGGCGCGATCGACGACTACCTGATGGGGCTGCGATGAGCGAAACGATCGACAGCATCGAGGCCGGCCAGGCGCAGGCGCGCCGCGACGCGCTCGAGCGCACCTGGGCCGACCGTCCCGGCTTCATCGGCTGGCTCACGACGGTCGACCACAAGCGCGTCGCGCACCGCTACATCGCGACCGCGCTGGTGTTCTTCGCGCTCGCCGGCGCGCTGGCCCTGCTGATGCGGATCCAGCTGTCGCGGCCGGAGAACCATTTCATGGGCCCGGACCGCTACAACCAGCTGTTCTCGATGCACGGCTCGGCGATGATGTTCCTGTTCGCGGTGCCGATCATGGAAGCGGTCGCGGTGTACGTCGTGCCGCTGATGGTCGGCGCGCGCAACATCGCGTTCCCCCGGCTCAACGCCTTCAGCTACTGGGTGTACCTGTTCGGCGGCGTGATGATCTTCGTCGCCTTCTTCCTCAATATCGGCCCGGAGGCGGGCTGGACCGCCTACGTGCCGCTGTCCTCGTCGGATTTCTCGCCGGGAAAACGCACCGACTTCTGGGCGCAGATGATCACCTTCACCGAGGTCGCGGCGCTGTGCGTCGCGGTCGAGATCGTCGCCACGGTGATGGCGATGCGCGCGCCCGGCATGACGCTCTCGCGCATCCCGCTGTACGCGTGGTCGATGTTCGTGACCAGCCTCATGGTCATCTTCGCGATGCCCGCGGTGATGCTCGGAAGCACCTTCCTGATCACCGACCGGCTGGTCGGCACGCAGTTCTACAACGCCGCCGAAGGCGGGGACGCGCTGCTCTGGCAACACCTGTTCTGGTTCTTCGGCCACCCCGAGGTGTACATCATCTTCATCCCCGCGCTCGGGATGATCTCGGAGATCGTGCAGACGTTCTCGCGGCGCCCGGTGTACGGCTACACCGCGATGGTGCTCGCGCTGATGGCGACCGGCTTCCTCGCGTTCGGGCTGTGGGTGCACCACATGTTCGCGACCGGGCTGCCGCCGCTCGGCAACAGCTTCTACACCGCCGCGAGCATGATGATCGCGATCCCGAGCGGCGCGCAGATCTACTGCTGGATCGCGACCCTCTGGAGCGGCCGCAAGGCGCTCGTCGCCGGGCGCATCGCGACGCCGCTGCTGTTCGTGCTCGGCTTCTTCGCGCTGTTCGTGCTCGGCGGGCTCACCGGCGTGATGCTGGCCTCGGTGCCGCTGGACCAGCAGGTGCACGACAGCTACTTCGTGGTCGCGCACTTCCACTACGTGCTGATCGGCGGCGCGGTGTTCCCGCTGATGGGCGCGCTGTACTACTGGTTCCCGAAGATGAGCGGCCGCATGCTCAGCGAGCGGCTCGGGCGCTGGCAGTTCTGGCTGTTCTTCATCGGCTTCAACGTGACCTTCTTCCCGATGCACGTCCTCGGGCTGATGGGTATGCCGCGGCGCGTGTACACCTACCCGGCGGGCCTGGGCTGGGAGCTGCCGAACCTCATCGCCTCGATCGGCTCGTGGATCGTCGGCGCGAGCGTGCTGCTGTTCGTGTTCAACGTCGTGCGCACCCTGTTGCGCGGCGAGCCCGCGCCGGACGACCCCTGGGGCGCGCCCGACCTGCTGTGGTCGGTGCCGTCGCCGCCGCCCGCGTACAACTTCGAGGAAGCGCCGGTCGTGCCCGAGCGCGAGCCGCTGTGGCCGCGCGAGCGGGCGC
>Ga0070672_100001642_pt1 | contig 13922 bp, 9 predicted proteins | sample KBSM13metaG_FD_66151 | JGI IMG/M metagenome (GOLD analysis project Ga0070672, IMG submission 66151) | Miscanthus rhizosphere microbial communities from Kellogg Biological Station, Michigan, USA - KBS M1-3 metaG | ecosystem: Host-associated > Plants > Roots > Rhizosphere > Soil ... | reverse complement strand
AGCGTCATCGGCCACAAGCTGAACAGCTACCTCGCGCTGCGCGTGGCGCGCGCCGGACAGCTCGCGCAGAGCATGGGCAAGCTCGGTCACGAGGCGCCGCAGGGTGCGGGAGTGCGGTGGTGGACGCTGCCGATCGTCGGGCCGGGCATGGTGACGATCGCAGCGGGGGCGCGGGTGCTGGATCGCGTGGCCGCGGATCCCGAGGAGTCGCTGGGCTACCTGGTCCTCGCGCGCCGGCGCTAGCCCGCGCTGGCCCGCGCCGGCCCGCGCTCCCGCACACACACACGAACTCAAATTACGCGCGTGTCGAACGCAGTCTCACGACCACTGGCATCCGACGCGCGTGGACTTTTTCCGGCGCGTGGGCTGCGTCTGCGATCGTACCGGCAGCCCACGCGCCGGAAAAAGTACGCAAGCGGAGGGGCGGCTGGGGTAGGAACGCGAGGCCCGCCGCGCGCGCGAGGGGAGTTCTCGCGCGGCGCGCGCGAGCGGCGTTGCCGCGGAGCGAGTCACAACCGGATCAGTTCCAGGGCCTTTTGAGCGTTGTCCACCCGCCGCGGGCCGGGGCTCCACGCTCCCGTCAGCACCTCGGTGCCCGGGCGCTTTCGGTAGACGATCTCGAATCGATAGAGGTGCCCCTTGCGCCAGAGGGTTGCCGGCCAGATGGGACCGTTGGCGAGGGTGAGCTCGGCGGGATCGGCGGGCAGGGTGGACAGGCGCGGCGGGCGAATGACCTTCGCTTGGACCTTGAAGCCACCGTCGACCTCGAACTTTCCGGCGACGAACAGCAAGGTCAGGCTGCGGCGCGCACCGCGGTGGTGCATCCCGCCCAGCAACGTCGTGTCGCCGTCGAACACGGCCTGGCGCCGCACGTCCAGCATCGCCTCGAGGCGCGCGCGCAAGGCGGCAGCCGTCTTGTCGTCGTGGGTTTCCACCGCCACGTTGTGCGCGATGCGGATCTCGTCGAACGTCGCCGGCGTGCCTGCCGGCAGCGCCGCCGTCTGACCCAGCATCGTGCGCCACTCCCAGGTCACCCACGGGCTCCAGCGAATCGTGCGCACCGGTTCGACGGGACCCAACCAGAGCCACTGCCACCAGGACGGCTCGCGTTCGTCCATCGCGTAGCCGTCGAGCGGCGCCGGTTTCTCGGCGCGGTCCATCACCCACAGCGAGCCTATCGCGTGCACGTGGAAGCTGGCCGCCGCGCGCTTCAGGTCGGCCAGCGACGTACCCCGCGTGTCCAGAACGAAGATCTGCGTGCGGTCGCCGCCCGCGTTGCCAACCGGCTGGTTCGCGGTCGCCGGGTGCGGGCGCGTCTCCCACTGCATGGCCCAGTTGCCCGGAAAGCTGGAGTGGTAGGCGACGCCCACCGTCTCGGGAAAGCGCGCCAGAAACCAGCGCAGCACCGTCGACCGCTCGATGTCGCTGTCCAGGTTCGCCTCCGCGAACCGGCCGCCGGTCTCGCGCGCCAGGCGGACGATGGAAAGGCCGTCCTTCAGGACGAATCCGACCGGCAGCCCGACCACGACCAGCGCCACCCACGGCGCGAACCGCCGGAACCTGAGACGCAGAGCCCCGCCGCGGACCAGATCGCCCAGCCATGACGCCAGCTCGATGATCGACGCCGCGACCGCGCCGACGCCGAGCGCGAAGTAGGGCGCGAAGTAGTGGGGCCAGAAGATGTGGACGTCGGCGCCCTGGCGGAACGACACGTACTGCAGCAGCGCGCACAGCAGCAGCGGCATCGGCAACAGCTCGAAGTGGTCGCGCTTGATGACGGCGCGCCCGACGATCACAGGCAGCGCCAGCTTGCCCATCGCGATCGCCAGGCCCGTGAACATCAGCGTGATGCGGTAGTGGCGCGCGGCCAGCAGGGCCTCCAGCGGCGTCTCGCTGCCCGCCGAGCGCGTGAAGTACGACGCGATCACGTCGGACACGCGCCCGCTGTCCTTCAGGACGTAGAGCTCCAGCGCGATGCTGAACGCGGCGGCCACGCACATCGCGGCCCAGTAACGGCCGAACGCCAGCGCCCGCAGCGGGCGGCGCGCCGATTGCGGCAGCAGGAATCCGTAGACGAACAGGCCCGACAAGAAGAACGCGCCCCACATGTACGCCGGCCAGTCGTGGTTCAGCGCGAACGCGAAGCCGAACACGCTGGCGACGGCGTAACGATCGCGCCAGGTCCGCACCATGCGGACGTAACCCCACGTCGCCAGCACGCAGCCGAACATCACCGGCTGCTCGAGATCGTGGTAGTTCGCGAACCCCAGCGTGATCGGCAGGGCGACGTACGCCAGCGCGCACAGCGCGCCCGGGATCGCGCCCCACAGCTCGCGCCCCAGCCGCCACAGCAGCCACGTCGTTCCGGTCACGTAGATCAGCGGCGGCAACCGCAGCAGCCAATTTGAAAAGGTGAGCACCTTGCCCAGCAGCGCGATCATCCAGAACACGCCCAGCGGGTGGTGCATGTAGAAGTTCGGGGTCGAGGGCGGGTGATCGATCTGGGTGATGACGGGGTACAGCGTGTGCCAGCGCCACATGTTGCTGGCGCCGGTGCCGATCGCGGCGCTGGACGCGTAATGGCCCTCGGGGAACGGACCGCCGATCCCGATGGCCGAGACGGCGAACGCGATGCCGACCGCGAGCGCGCCCAGCACCGCGGCGACCCGCTCGTCGGGCGTCGCCGCCGCGACGCGCGCGCGCCACGCCCTGAGCAGGTTACTGATGGCCGCGCGCGGACCGGAGAATCCTGGTTCTCTCATATCGAAGCGCTTGCGCCGTCGTGCGCGCCGAGATGCTGCCAGGTCGACCCGGTGACGGCAAGAGTTGCAAACCGGTGGCCACTTGGCGCATGACGGTGGCGTGGTGGTTTTCGCCCAGATCGTGTCCACGGCGGTCTACCTGATCCCGGTGGCCCTGGTGGTGATCCTGTGGGCGCGTCGCGAGGCCCGGCTGGACGAACTGGCGGTGCTGATTCCCGCCGCGGTCGCCGTCGATCTGCTGCTCGTCATGCTGCTGTGCCGGGTGATGCGGCTCGAGTGGGCCGCGATCGCCAGCCGCGTGCTGTGGGTCGCGGGCGCGGCGGCGTATTTCGACCTCCGCCTGCGGCGGCCGGGGATCCGGCCGGCGCGGCCCGCCGCGCTGGACGCGCGCGCGGCCTTCGGGCTGGGCCTGGGCGCGCTGACCGGCGCCGTGCTGAGCCTGATCCTGTCGCGGCCCAACGCGATCTGGGATCGCGAGCTGCACATCCCGTTCGTGGCGTCGCTGCGCGGCCAGCAGATGCCGTTCGCCAGCCCGTTCGAACCGGGCGTCGCGTTCCACTACCACTTCTCGGGCGACGTGCTGGCGTCGATGCTGCAGGTGTTCTCCTTCTCCACCATCAACGCGTCCCTGGCGCTGTCGCTGGCGCACGACGTGATGTTCACGTTGATCGCGCTGGTGATCGGGCTGGCGCTGCTCCGGTCGGGCCCCCGTCCGGCGCACGTCGTGGTGCTGAGCGTCGCCGCTGTGCTGCTGTCGGGCCCGTGCGTGCTGCGCTTCGGTGTCGGCGAGCCCTACCTCGGCTACAGCTACTATGCGCTGTACATCTGGGGCTTCCGCTCGCACCAGCACGTCGCGATGCTGCTGTTCGTCGGCATCGCGGCGCTGCTCCTCGGTCGCAACGACAAGTCGCAGCCGATCGCCGGCGGCACCGCGGCGCTGGTCGCGATGATGGGCCTGCTCTCGGTCACCGACGAGACGTCGGCAGCCGTGCTGGGCCTGTGCCTCGGGATCGCGTGGCTGATCGATCCGGAGCTTCTGGCGCCGACCCGCCGCCGCGGCCTCGTGCTGCTGGGCGGGCTGCTGGCGGCGCTGATCGTCACGAACCTGGTGTACGCCGGGTCGCTGGCGCCGGGCGGCCCGGTGCAGAGGCTGTCGTTCGTCGCGCCGCGCTCGCCGGGTGTGCAGCAGCCGCCGCTGCCGCTGTCGACACCCGAGGGAATGATGGCGCTGGTCGCCGACACGTTCCCGATATGGACGATCCTGCTCGCCATCGCGCTGGTCGCCGTTCGCCGCGGGCAGGGCGAGGGCGACCGGCCGCTGCGCCGCGGGCTGGTCGTGTTCGCCCTCGCGCTGACGGTCGTGTCGATCGTCGGACTGACGACCATCGACGTGAACGGCGGACCCCCGGAAGGTCACCGGTTCCTCACCGCCGCGATCTTCCTGTTTCCGGTGGTCGGGGTGCTCTGCCTGGACCGCTGGTGGCGGCCGGGGTCGCTGGGCCGCGCGCTGGTTCTGGCGGGGCTGATGCTCGGAGGCGGATCGACGCTCCTCTGGCTCAGTCACTACCCGGGCCACCCGACGCCGGAGGCGCACTTTCGCCAGCGCGGGAAGAATCTGCACACCTCGAACTGCCGCGAGCTCGCGGGCGCGCGCTTCGGCCAGAAGCCGGCCGTCAGCTACGTGGAGTCCAGCATCTTCTACGCGTACACGGGCTGCCGGCCCAGCTTCGCCGCGGGCGATCGGCGGACCAAGTACTGGCAGCGAAAGGAGTACCCCACGCTCGGCACCCGCGCGCTGCGCGAGGTCGACAGGGAGATGGTGCCGGCGGCCGCGGCCGTCGACGCTGTCTGTCCGGCCGGCCGCGGCCCTGGGGACGTCGACGAGGTCTGCGCCTACGCCCTCACCAGGACCGCCTGCGTCCCCGAGGGGACCGACTTCGTCCGCTGCCCGCTGTCGCCGGCCGACCGGCGGGCCATCCTCGGCCCCTGACGGCGTCTCCTCAGCCGTTTCGCTTGACTACGGCGGCGGGCGCCGTAACGTACGCGTTCAATTTTCCGACGTGAAGATCATCGATCTCAAGACCCAGGCACGTAGCTCAGTGGAAGAGCACTACCTTGACACGGTAGGGGTCGGCGGTTCAATCCCGCCCGTGCCTACTGGCTTCCGTCGCGGCCGTCCTTCCGTCGCGCGCTGATGAAGCAGCCGGGCGCCATCCGACCTCGCGACAAGGGGGACGTTCCCGACGATCCGCTCTCGCGCATGCGGCACTCGGCGTCGCACGTGATGGCCGACGCCGTCCAGCGCTTGCGGCCGGGCGCGAAGGTCGCGATCGGTCCCGCGATCGAGAATGGTTTCTATTACGACTTCGACACCGAGCCGTTCGCCCCCGAGGACGCGGCCCGGATCGAGGCCGAGATGGCCAAGATCATCGCCGAGAACCTCCCGTTCGTGCGCCACGTCGTGCCGCGCGCGGAGGCCCGCGAGCGGTTCGAGTCGCGCGGCGAGAAGTACAAGGTCGAGATCATCGACTCGATCCCGGAAGGCGAGGAGGTCTCGTACTTCCAGCACGGCGACTTCATCGACCTGTGCCGCGGGCCGCACGTCGAGCGGACGGGCGACATCAAGGCGGTGAAGGTGCTGTCGTTCGCGGGCGCCTACTGGCGCGGTGACGAGCGCAACCCCCAACTCCAGCGCGTCTACGGGACCGCTTTCACGTCGCAGGCCGACCTGGACGCCTACCTCGCCAGGATCGAGGAGGCGAAGCGCCGCGATCACCGGACGCTGGGCAAGGAGCTGGACCTCTTTTCGTTCGACGATCTCGTGGGGCCGGGGTTCGCGCTCTGGCACCCGAAGGGCGCGCTGGTGCGCTACCAGATCGAGGACATCATCCGGCGCGAGAACGTCCGCCGCGGTTACGAGCTGGTCTACACGCCGCACCTCGCCCGCGAGCAGCTGCTCGCGACGTCGGGCCACCTCGCGCACTACAAGGACAACCTCTTCGGCGGCATGGAGCTGGACGGCCAGCGCTACCTGGTCAAGCCCATGAACTGCCCGTTCCACGTCGCGATTTACCGGTCGCAGCTGCGGTCGTATCGCAACCTGCCGCTGCGTTATTCCGAGCTGGGCACGGTCTACCGTTACGAGCGCTCGGGCGTGCTGCACGGCTTGCTGCGCGTGCGCGGCCTGACCATGGACGATGGCCACCTGTTCGTGCGCGAGGATCAGATCGGCGACGAGATCGCCGGCTGCATGACGCTGGCGCTCGACATGCTGGCGCTGTTCGGATTCAAGGACTTCGATCTCTACCTGGCGACGCGGCCCGAAAGCTTCATGGGCGAGCCGGCTGCCTGGGAGCGCGCCGAGGCGGCGTTGCGCGTGGTGCTGGAGAAGACCGGGCGGCCGTTCCAGGTCGACGAGGGCGGCGGCGCGTTCTACGGCCCGAAGATCGACCTCAAGATCAAGGATGCTCTCGGCCGCGAGTGGCAGTGCTCGACCTTCCAGCTCGATTTTCAGCTACCCGAGCGGTTCGAGCTGGAATATGTCGCCTCGGACGGAACCCGCAAACGGCCCATCATGATTCACCGGGCGCTGCTCGGGTCGATGGAGCGGTTCATCGCCGTCCTGATCGAGCAGTACGCCGGCGCGTTCCCGCTCTGGCTGGCGCCCGTGCAGGCGCGGATCCTGACGGTCAGTGAGAAGGTCGAGGCGTACGCCAACGAGGTCGCCAACCGACTGCGCGCCGAGGACCTCCGGATCGAGACGGACCTGTCGGCCGACAAGCTGGGGGCCAAGATCAGGCGCGCTCAGCTGGAGAAGGTTCCTTACATGGTCGTCCTCGGGGAAAAGGACATGGCGGCGCGTGTCGTCTCGCCTCGCACACGCGAAGGACAGCAGCAGCCCGCCACCCCGCTGGAAGAATTCGCGTTACGTCTTCGCGAAGAGGCAAAAATGCCGGCCTTCCCGTCTTCCGGCGCCCGCCCGGGATTAAAATGATGGATGCTTCCAGGCGGCACTAACAAACTGACAAGACGACACTAAAAAAGCATCAACACCTGAACCAAGGAGAAAGAACATCCCAAGGCCATACAACCCCCCACCCACCAGCGCGACGGACAACTACCGAGTCGGCCGCCGCATCAGAGTTCCCGAGGTGCGCGTCATCGGCGCCGACGGATCGCAGATCGGCATCATCCCCACCCACGAGGCGCTGCGCCTCGCGGAGGAGCAGGGACTGGAGCTGGTCGAAGTCAATCCGCGCGCGGCCCCGCCGGTCTGCAAGATCATGGACTTCGGCAAGTTCAAGTACGAGACGTCGAAGAAAGAGAAGGCTTCGCGCCGGCATCAATCGACGATCGTGCTGAAGGAGATCAAGCTCCGCCCGAAGACCGACGATCACGACCTGGACTTCAAGGTCAAACACATCCGCGGCTTCCTGTCCGAGGGGAACAAGTGCAAGCTCGTGATCGTCTTCCGCGGTCGCGAGATCGTGCACCCGGAGACCGGCCAGGCGATGCTCGATCGCGTCGTCAAGACCGTGTCCGACGTGGCGATGATCGAACAGCGGCCGATGATGGAAGGCCGCCGCATGGTGATGATCATCGGTCCGCGCGTCGGCGTCATCCGGCCCAATCCGACGGCCGGCGGCGGTGCAGGCGGCGGCCCAGGCGGTGCAGGCGGCGGACGACCGCCGGCGGCCAGCGGCGGCGGTGGCGGGGGCACTTCACCCCCGATGCCCGCGGCTGCCAAGAGCGGGTAGCAGTGCTCTAGCCGCCCCCGCGCGCAGCGCGGGATCGCGGCTACCAGAAAAAACAATAGTCGCATACCGCGCCTGCGGCGCGGAGCGACTAGACTGGCGGCGTGAGGCTCCCTTACGCCGCCGCAGCCGCTCTCGCGAGCGCGATGGTGGCGTTCGCGTCGGGCTGCGACCGCGACGGGTGCGTCGGCGGCGACGACGGGACGTGCGCGCCGCCTCCCGCCTGCGCGGCGCTTCGCTACGAGCCGACCTGCGCCGCCCAGCCGTTGCTGAACGCCACGACGCTGGGGGAGGCCGGGCCGCTGCTCGGTCCCAAGGCGCGCGGCGCCGCCGGCGACATCCTGCTGGAGAACGACAAGGTTCGCGTGGTCGTCGACGCGCCCTCGCACGCGTCCGGTCTGGCGCCGACCGGCGGCTCGATCATCGACTTCGCGCTGGTGTCCGATACGGGCGATGCCTTCGACCAGACAAACCAGATCTCTCAGGCGGCCGGCCTGCTGCCCCGCGACGCTGTGCACTACGAGGTGGTCGAACAGCTGCAAGGCGAGGCGTACGTCGCGGTCGTCTTCCGCGGTCACCTCGAGGCGGACCATCGGGTCACCGTCGTCACGCGCTACGAGCTGCGTGCCTGCGAACCCGGCGTGCGCGTCAGCACCGACCTCTACAACGGCGCCACCGATCCGAACACGCTCTACCTGACCGACGGTTTGTTCTGGGGCGACCATGGCGCTGCGCCGTTCGTACCCGGCGTCGGTCTCGGATTCCGCGCGCCCGAGCTGCATCTGCGCGAGATCGACGATGCCTGGCGTGAATTCCCGTTCGTCGCCGCGCGGCCACAGGCGCCGCCCGACGTGTCGTACGCGGTCGTTCCCTGCAACAACTCGAAGGCCGCCGGCTTCAACGATCCGACGTTGACCGCGGCGGGCGTGCCGCTGGCGACGACGCAGCCCGGTGACGGGATCCATTTCGAGCGGTTCATCCTCGCCGCGCCCGGACCGGGGCTGGCGGCCGCGGTCGGCGAGGCGCTGAACGTGCGCGCGCAGGTCCATGGCGAGCCGGCGCCCGTGACGGTCAGCGGGCGCCTGGTCACCGGAGGAACGCCGGTGCAGGCGGACGGGGGCCGGGCCGCGTCCCTCCTGTTCTACGAGCCGGCGTTCGGTCCGGATCCCGACGATCCGGCGCGCCGCATACCGTGGAGCGAGGCCGTCCCCGGGCCCGATGGACGCTTCACCGTCAGGCTGCCGCCCGATCGCAACTACCGCGTGCAACCGTATGCCTTCGGGCTGCCGGCCGCGCCGGCAACGTCGTTCGCGGTCGCACGCGGCGACGTCGACCTCGGCGACGTCACGATGCGGGCCTCCGCGCACCTCGTCGCCACCATCGCGACAGCTCCCGGTCAGACGAAGGACCCCAAGGCATTCGCCGAGCTGGTGCTGGTTCCCGTCACGCCGCGCTCGGGCGACGACCCCGCGCCCAGCCTGTATGGCCTGTTCGGCGGCTGCGATCCGATGCTGGGTCCCCCGCACGGCGGATCGCCCGCGTGCAACCGGGCCGTCACCGCGACCGGCAACTTCAGCTTCGCGATCCCGCCCGGCCACTACTTCGTCTACGCAACCCGCGGTCCGTTCGCGACGCTGGACCGCGCCGAGATCACGGTGGGGCCCGGCGACACGGCCACGCTCGCGATGGTCGTTCAATCGCTGCCGGTGCTGCCCCCGGGGGCGTTGTCGGGCGACTTCCACGTGCACGGCGCGGCGAGCTACGACTCGTCGATCCCCGATCAGGAGCGCGTGGTCAGCTTCGTGGCTTCCGGCGTCGACGTCGTCGTCGCGACCGATCACGACGTCGTCACGACCTACCAGGACATGCTGGAACCGCTGGGCGCGCCCGAGCGGTTCACGGTGCTCTCGGGCACCGAGCTGACGCCGAACATTCCGTGGTTTGCGGTCCCGGGCAACGACCTGCCCACGACCGTCGGCCACTTCAACTTCTGGCCGCTCGATCCGGATCGCAGCCGTCCGCGCAACGGCGCGCCGTGGGACGAGATGCGCGAACCTGGCCAGATGATGGACGACATGGACGCGCTGTTCGTCGGCGCGGGCGTGCGCCAGCTGAATCATCCGTTCTCGGAGACCAAGCTGGGGCGCGAGCAGGGGTTCCTGCGCGCCATCAAGTACGACCCGCGCACGCCCATCGCGCCGGGTGAAAGCTTCGCCGCCGACGTCTTGCTGCGCGCGCCCGGAGGTCAGCACCTGAATCTCGACTGGGACGTGCAAGAGGTGATGACCGGCGCCTCCGTGGAAAACTGGCTGCGCTACCGCACCCTGTGGTTCTCGCTGCTCTCGCAAGGAATCTTCCGCGCGGGCACCGCGAACAGCGACACGCACTCGCTGGGACTGGAACGGATCGGTTATCCGCGCAACGTCGTGTTCGACGTCGACAGCACGCCGCTGGACGTCGAACGGTTCGACGAGGCGATTCGCAGCGGTCACATGGTCGGCACGAACGGACCGGTTCTGGACGTCCGGATCATCGACGGCGCGACGGAGCACCGACCGGGCCGCGACGCGATCATGGTCTCGGATTCGGCGCAGATCTCGATAACGGTCGTCGCCGCGCCCTGGATCCCCGTCGAGGAAGTGCGCATCATCGTCAACGGGACGGTCAAGATGACGAGCCCCGGGGTGCTCGTCTCCGACCATTTCGCGGCTCAGGTCGTGAAGGTCGGCACGTTCACGTTCCCGCTGCGGCCGCTGCTCGGCAGCACGAAGGACGGCAAGGTGGGTGATTCGTGGCTGATCGTGGAGGCCGGACACAAGCTGCCCCCGCTCGTCGACGTCGACGGCGACGGGTTGCCGGACGTGTCCAGCGCGGACCTTCCCAAGCGCATCGAATCCGATGAGACGTTCGACTATCAGGCGATCGTGCCGGGATCGTTCCCGATCGCGTTCACCAATCCATTCATCATCGACGTCGACGGCGGCGGCTGGCAGGCGCCCGGGCTGCCGTGAACGCGCGCGCCGCGATCACCGTCGCTGGGTTGTTGCTGCTCGTCCCCGCCGCGGGTGCGGCGGTGGTCTGCACGAAGGACGACGGTCCGGCCACCGGGCCGCTGATGGGCGGGATTGGGCCGGCCGACTTCGGCGCCATCCCCGAGGCGTGCGGCGCGACGGATGCGGTCCTGCGGTTGCGCGGGGCGCTGCTGGTCGCGTCGACGATGCCCGATTATTACGGCAGCATCTTCGCCGGCGCGACGCTGCGGGCGCGCTATCAGCTGGCCGCGCGCTCGACGCTTTCGCTGGCCGCCGACGTGTTCGACTACCGATACGTCAACAACGGCGGCCTCGCATCGCACGGCGCGTCCGCGGGTCCGGCGACGGTGGCCTTCCACCAGACGTTCCTGCTCGGCAGCGAAACGGCCGCGTCGCTTTATGCGCGCGCGCTGGTACCGCTGGACACGGCGCGAGAGAACGGCGTCGAGACCGGCCTCGAGCTGGGCGCCGGGGCCCGTACCGGGGTGGGCGCGCGCTGGGTCGTCGATGGCGGCCTGGCGCTGGCGGCGCCGCTGGACCTGGTCGGAGGCCAGGCCCACCTGCGGTTGGAGCCCGTCGCGCTCGCCGAGGCCTGGCTGCGCGTGAAGCGGTGGGTCGCGCTGAACGCCGGCATGAACGTCCGCGTGATCGCGGCACCGTCGTTCGACCTCGGTACGCTCGTGCCGCGCGTGGGTGCGCGGTTCGCGGTGCGGCGGCGATGGTGGACGGCGGTGCTGGTCGAACTGCCCATCGCGGGCGTCGATCGGACCGACCTGATCGCCGGCGTGCACATTGGCTACACGCCCGGCTGGATGCCATGACCAGCCGGCTCGCGAAACTGACGCTCCTGTCGCTTGTGGCCGCCGGCTGCGACGACGGAATCTCGACGAGCTCGGTCGCGTGGATGTGGGCCGGGGGCCAGAACACCTGCGTCACGAACTACGACCGCAACCTCCGCTGCTGGGGAAGTACGCAGGGGGTCGGCGACGGAGCGATGTTCGATCGGGATACGCCCGTCGAACCGGCGGGGAATCTTCGCGACGTCGGCTTCATGTCGATCGCGTCGGGCCCTTGCGCGATCACAGGCGGCCGCCTGTTCTGCTGGAGCTCCTTCAGCGGCGGTGACGGCAGCATCATCGATCAGGCGTCTGCGGCGGTACCGACGCGGCAATCCGTGATCGTCGATCCGATCGTGCAGGTCGCAGGCTACGTCGCATCCCGATGCGTGCTGAAGGTCGACGGGTCGGTCTGGTGCTGGGGATTCGACACCGCCTACAGCCTGGGAAGCGGAATGCACGAAAACAGCCGCGTGCCGCTCCCTCTCAAGTCGCTCGCGGGTGGCGTCACCGCCATCCACACCACGTACGCGCTGAGAGACGGCAGCCTCTGGGGCTGGGGCCCCGTCACCGGTATCGACACGGCACTTCCAGAACCGACCGTGATGCTTGCGCCTGATCCCGCGTCGGGAGCCCAGATGATCGGCGTGGACGGCACGATGGACCTGACGTGCGCCCTCAGGAGCGACAGCCGGGTGTGGTGCTGGACGTCGTTCGAACCCAACGCGCTCGGGTTGACGGCCGCGGCAGGGCCGACCGAGATCGACGTCGGCAGCCCGTCGTCCCCGGTCGTCGAGATCGCGGTGGGGCTCGTCAGCCTCTGCCGCCTCGATCAGGCCGGCGGCGTCCAGTGCAAGGGCCAGAACGACCATGGGCAGCTCGGCGATGACACCACCACGGCTCGCGCCAGCATGGCGCCCGTGGTCGGGCTTCCCGGACCCGCGATCCACGTCGCGGCCGGCGACGAGCACGTCTGCGCGCTGCTCGACGACCGGTCCCTCTGGTGCTGGGGCGCGAACGCCGTGGGCCAACTGGGGGTGGGGGACAGGTCCGACCGCCTGCGCCCCGCCCGGGTCCATTTCTAGGCCCCAGGACCAGGTTCAACTGATCCTTGCCCAAAGGCGCGAGATCGATATACTTCCGCGCCTCGTATGGCCAAGTACAAGATGAAGACGAACAGCAGCGCGAAGAAGCGCTTCAAGCTGACCGCCAAGGGGCGCGTCAAGCGGAAGCAGGCTTATCTGCGCCACAATCTCGGAGCAAAGTCGTCCGGCGCCAAGCGTAAGCTTCGCCGCGGCGACTACGTCAGCAAGACGCAGGAGCATCAGATTCACGCGATGCTCCCCTACGGTTTGCCCTAAGGAGTTCTGAAATGCCTCGCGCCAAAGGTGGATACAAGACCCGTCATCGCCGGAACCGCATTCGCAAGCACGCGAAGGGGTTCCGCGGCGGCCGCTCGAAGCTGTGGAAGGCAGCAGTCGAGGCGGTCCATCGCAAGTGGCGCTTCGCATTTTTTCATCGCCGCAAGAAGAAGCCGGATTTTCGCGGCCTCTGGATCACGCGCATCAACGCCGCCGCGCGCGAGCTGGGCGTCTCGTACTCGCGCCTGGTCGCGGCGCTGGACAAGTCCAACATCGCGCTCGATCGCAAGATTCTCGCCGACCTGGCGATCAGCGATCCGGCTGCCTTCAAGAAGGTCGTCGAGACGGCGCGCGCGGCCTAGCAGGCCGGGCGAAGCGAGCCTTGTGAAAGGACGCGCGAGACGCCGTGTCTAGCGCTGATACCAGCAAGCTGATCGCGGAGCTCGAACGGCTGGCGGCGGAGTTCGCTGGCGAGATCGGAAAGCTCGCGACCGAGGAGGAGATCCGTCTGGCCCAGGCGCGCTACCTGGGCAAGAAGGGGAAGGTCTCCGACCTGATGAAGGCGCTGGGCAAGCTGCCGCCGGCGGAGCGGCCGGCGGTGGGCGAGGCCGCGAACCGGGCGAAGTCGGGCATCGAACGCGCCGTGGGCGAGCGGCTGTCGGCGCTGGCCGAGGCGAGCCTGTCCGCGGATCTCGCGCGCGTCGTCGACGTGACGCTGCCGCCGCGGGGCGCGGCGCTGGGCACGCTGCACCCGCTGACGCTGGTGCGCCGCGAGATCGAGGAGATCTTTCTGGGCCTCGGCTTCGCGGTGCGCACCGGCCCGTGGGTCGAGAGCGAGTGGAACAACTTCGACGCCCTGAACACGCCGCCCGACCATCCCGCGCGCGACATGCAGGACACGTTCTTCGTCGAGGGCGGCCGCATCCTGCGCTCGCACACGTCGCCCGTGCAGATCCGGACCATGCTCGCCGGCCCGCCGCCCGTGCGCATCGTCGCCCCCGGCAACGTGTTCCGGCGCGACGATGACGCCACCCACACGCCGATGTTCCCGCAAATGGAAGGGCTGCTGGTCGACGAGGGTGTGTCGTTCGCCGACCTCAAGGGGACGCTGCTGCACTTCGTGCGGCGGTTCTTCGGCCCCAAGCTGGGCGTGCGCCTGCGCCCCAGCTACTTTCCG
>Ga0070672_100001636_pt1 | contig 13943 bp, 14 predicted proteins | sample KBSM13metaG_FD_66151 | JGI IMG/M metagenome (GOLD analysis project Ga0070672, IMG submission 66151) | Miscanthus rhizosphere microbial communities from Kellogg Biological Station, Michigan, USA - KBS M1-3 metaG | ecosystem: Host-associated > Plants > Roots > Rhizosphere > Soil ... | reverse complement strand
TCAACGACGAGCGCAGCACGTTGCGCCGTATTTCGCGAAGCGCCAGAACGAAGGCGTTGAACAGCATCAGAGGACTTCCTCCGTGCGCGCGTCGCTTTCGAGATAACCGTCGCGAAAGCGAATCGTCCGCGAAGCATAGGCGGCCATGTCGGGTTCGTGGGTGACCATGACGACGGTGAGCCCGCGCGTGCGATTGAACCCGACCAGCAGGTCCATGATCTCGACGCTGCGCGCCGTGTCGAGATTGCCGGTCGGTTCGTCGGCGAACAGGACCGACGGCTCCGTGACAATGGCCCTGGCGATCGCCACGCGCTGCATCTGGCCGCCCGAAAGCTCCGCCGGTGTGTGCGATTCCCACCCGGTGAGCCCAACCGCGGCGAGCGCCTCGCGCGCACGCCGATGCCGTTCTCGCGCGCCGACGCCACGATAGAGGAGCGGGAGCTCCACGTTCTCGAGCGCGGTCGTGCGGTTGAGCAGATTGAATCCCTGAAAGACGAACCCGAGATAGTGGCGCCGTAGTAGCGCGCGCTGCTGCCGTGACAGCGATCCGACATCCACCCCGCGAAAACGATAGATGCCGCCCGTCGGCAGGTCGAGGCAGCCGAGAATGTTCATGGCCGTCGACTTGCCAGACCCGCTGGGACCCATGACGGCAACGAACTCGCCTGGCACGACATCGAAGTTGACGCCAGCCAACGCGTGGACGGCAGCCTGGCCGCGCCCATACGTTCGGACGACATTCTCAAATGCGATGACCGGTTCTGTCATGATGCGATCTCAGTTCTGACTCGCGACATCGACGATCACTGCCGCTCCAGCGATCAGATCGCCACTGCGCATCACCGTCACCCGGCCGTCGGTCGGACCGAGCTCGAGCGGAACCGGCTCGACACCCTCACTTGACATTCGCCACACGCGCGCCTGGCCGTCCTCGAGCAAGCGATCGCGTCGCTGCAGACCCGGCGGGCGCGGCAGCAGGCGGAAACCGCCGCCTCCTTGTGCCTGCTGGGCGGCCGGCGGCGTAAATCTGAGCGCGGCATTCGGGACGAGCAGGACATCGTCTACATGCGTGACGGTGATTTCAGCCGTCGCTGTCATACCGGGCTGCAACAGCCGCTCGGAATTGTCCACGGCAAGGACCGTTTGATAGGTCACCACGCCATTCGACGTTTTCGGTGTGCTGCGAACTTCGCTGACTTTCGACGAGAACGATCGATCCGGGTACGCGTCGACACGAAAGTTTGCGGTCTGCCCGACGCGCACGTTGCCAATGTCGGCTTCGTCGACATCGACGATCAGCTTCATCTTGGTCAAGTCCTGCGCGAGCGTGAACAGTGTCGGTGTTTGGAAGGAGGCCGCCACTGTCTGACCCGGATCGACTTGCCGGTCGAGCACAATGCCGCTAATCGGTGACCGGATGATGGCTTTCTTGATGTCAGTGTCGATGGCGGTGAGGCTGGCCTGTGATTGCGCGACCTGGGCGGCCGAACTGGCCTGATCGGCATGGGCCCGTTTGACCGTCGCCTCCTGCGAATCCAGCTCCTGTTTCGAAGGTACGCGCCCTCCGCTCAGCTCGCGAACGTGCTGCAGCCTGGCCAATACCGCTTCGGCTTCGGCCATCGTCGCTTCCGACTGCAGTTGCTTGGCCTCGGCGGAGCGCAGTGCGGCGCGAGCCTGGGCGGCCTGAGCTTCGAGCTTTTCTGTGTTGACCCTCGCAAGCGTCTGTCCGACCGTCACCGTGTTGTTGAAGTCCACGTCGACTGACTCGACGATCCCCGAAATCTCGGTGCCGATATTGACCTGCGTGACAGGTTTCAGTTCACCGGTCGCAGTAACGGACACGGTCAGCGCGCCCTGCTGCACCGTTTCCGTCTTGTAGGGGCTGGCAGCCTGTGCCGGCGCTGCGCGCATGCGCAGTGCGACGCCGCCCAGCGCGATGATCACGAGCGCGGCGATCATCCACCGGCCGATGCGTTTCCGTCGCCCGCGAGGTGTAAGTCCAAGGGTGTCCTGGATGTCGGAGGTCACGCTTGCGATCCACGTTAAGAACGTCCCCCACCAGAGTCGAGTTAAGTTTTGTAAAGATTGCGGGGCGCATCGCTTCAGGCAGCCCGTCTCGCGGTAGCGTGTAGGAAGTCACAAAAACGACACAGCTGCATGAACGATCGATCACGCGCGATCCTGATGGTTGATGATGATGAGGGTTTGTGCGAGCTGGTGCAGGAGTTCCTCGGCAGAGAGGGCTATCGAGTCACTGCCGTGCATGACGGGGCGTCGGGACTGGGTGCGGCCCTCGACGGTGGCTTCGCGCTCGCGATTCTCGATGTGATGCTGCCGGTACTCGACGGATTCGCCGTATTGCGGCAGCTTCGCCGGCAGTCGAATGTGCCGGTAATCATGCTGACCGCCCGCGCCAGCGAGCAGGACCGCGTCGGTGGTCTCGGCGAGGGCGCCGACGACTACCTGGTCAAGCCATTCGCGGCTGCCGAGCTACTCGCCAGAATTCGCGCAGTGCTGCGTCGGACGCTTCAACGGTCGGATCTGGTGTCCAGTGTGGTGCAGGTCGGCGATCTGCGAGTCGATGCACTCAACCGTGCTGCTTCCTATTGCGGTGTGCCAATCGAGTTGACACCCACTGAATTGACGATCCTCGAAGTGCTGGTGCGAGCCGTCGGCCGGATTGTCTCGCGCGACGAGCTCGCAGGCGTGCTCCATCAACGGCAGACCACACCGTACGAACGATCGCTCGATGTGCACGTGAGCCACTTGCGGCGGAAGCTGGAGGGCGTCGGCTGGACCGCAATCCGAACCGTTCGAGGTCAGGGCTACATCTGTGTGACCGATGCCTAGAATCTTGCGCTCTCTGACCGCGCGGATCGTGATCGCCGTGCTCGGCACGCTGCTGATCTCGCTGGTGGCGTTCATGGCGACGTTCCTCGCAATGTCGGGACCGGCGAATGTGCGGCTCATTCGCCAGTTCCAGGCACGCCAGATCGAGGACGGGATCGCCGCGTTACAGCAAGGGCCGGGCGCGGCTGCGGCCTTCATTGCGCGGCTCGATCAGTCGCTCGGCGCCACGCATTACCTCACCGATGCCGCGGGGCGCGATCTCATTACGGGTGAGGACCGCTCGGCACTGCTACGGGTGCCGCGGCCGTGGTTCGGCCCGCCGCAGATCGATGACCGGCTCGTGGTGATCGAGCCCTCGCGGGACAGCCGCTACCGGCTCATCGTCCTGGCGCCGCCCCCGTTCAACATCTGGTCGTTTGTTCCGTACTACGTGCTCATTCTCGCGACCGTCGTGTGTCTCACCTGGCTGCTGGCCATCGGTATCGTGCGGCCGGTGCGGCACGTGGCCCGGGCCGTCAGTCAGTTCGGGCGCGGGGATCTGAGCATGCGCGTGCGCGTCACCCGCAACGACGAAATCGGCGACCTTGGACACGCGTTCAACGACATGGCCGAGCGTCTCGAGACGCTGCTCGCTGCCGAGCGGCGGCTGCTGCAGGACATCTCGCACGAGCTGCGATCGCCACTCGCTCGGTTGAACATCGCCATCGAGCTCGCCCGACACGCCGAGGATCGGGATGCGGCGGCCGTGCGGCTGCAGCGCGAGGCCGACCGTCTCACCTCGCTCGTCGGGTCGTTGATCGAGGTCACGCGCATGGAGGGCGACCCGACTGCAGTGAAATTCGAGCGGCTTTCCGCCGTCGCCATTGTTGACGAGGTGGTGAACGGATGCACGGTGGAAGCGGACGCCCGGCAGTGCCGCATCGTAGTGCGCAATGAAATCACGCGCAGTCTGACCGGACATCCCGAGTTGCTGCGGCGGGCGGTGGAAAACGTGCTTCGCAACGCCATTCGCTACGCTCCGCCAGCGACTGATGTCAGTGTCGAGGCGGTCGACAGCCAGTCGGGCATCACCATCACCGTGCGCGACCGTGGGCCGGGTGTCCCTGAAGCCGACATCCCACGACTGACACAAGCGTTCTTTCGAGTCAACGAAGCCCGCGACTCGGCCAGCGGTGGCATCGGGTTGGGACTCTCCATTGCGGCCAGGGCTGTACGCCTGCATCACGGATCGCTGGCTGTCGAGAACGCGCACCCCGGGCTTCGCGTCTCGATTGCCCTCCCTGAATCAGTGGGCTATCAAGCGGCATCGTGACGATCGAACACTCGCGTCGGCACGCGGTGGGATTCGTGCGGTGGCCCGATGGTGACCACGCCTCGAGGCGGCCGTGATGCCGACTCGGTAACACGTGTCACTAGGGCCGCGGCTCCCACAGCTCGATCCGATGCCCCTCTGGATCCACGACCCACGTGAAGCGGCCCGCCTCTTCCTCGACGATGCGTGAATCCACCGCGATGCCGCGCGCGCGCAGCTGGGCGACCATGCGATCGAGACTCCTCACCCGGTAATTCACCATGAATGGTGCCGTCCCAGGCGACAAGTACGCCGTGGTCTCCGGAAACAGGGCCCACACGGTGAGTGCGTCGCGCGCCGGAGTCGTCCGCTCCCGCCATTCGAATGTCGTACGCGTCCCGGCGATATCAAGCCCGTAGTGTCCGGAAACTCCGTCGACCTCAATTCGGATAGATTCTGACGCGTGTTCCCATTCCACCTTCTGCTCGTGGCGCTCCTTGGTTGGGTCGAGCGAGAGCAGTGTAGTGTCATCGACTTCCTCCGCGAAGAGAATCGAGTTCTCAAGGCGCAGCTACGCGGCCATCGCATCCGACTGACCGACGATCAGCGTCGGCGGCTGGCTGTGCTCGGACACCAGATCGGCCGACGAGCCCTGCGGCACATCGCGACTCTGGCGACACCGGACACGATCCTGCGCTGGCATCGTCAACTGGGCGCAGAAGTGGACCTGGCGGAGACGGCGGCCCGGCCGACCGCGCGTGCATCGCGAGATTCGCGAGCTCGTTCTCCGCATGGCGTCTGAGAACTCTGGGTGGGGCTATACGCGGATTCAGGGAGCGCTTCGGAATCTGGGTCATCGAGTGGCTCGGACGACAATCGCGAAGATCTTGAAGAACGCAGGCCTTCCGCCGACGCCAGACCGACCCACCTCTTGGCGGACATTCCTGCGGGCGCACTGGCCAGAACTACGCGCGGCAGACTTCTTCACGACTGAAGTGTGGACGTGTCGTGGGCTTGTCACGTACTACACGTTGTTTGTAATCGAGCTGGAGTCCCGACGGGTGCACATCGTTGGTTCCACGCCGCATCCAGACGACGCCTTCATGCTGCAGGGCATGCGCCATTTGACTGACGACATCGACGGTGGTCTCCACCCGTGCTCTGTGCTGATTTGCGATCGCGATCGCAAATGGAGCCGCCCAGTGCTCGCGTTTCTGCGCTCCGCCGGTGTCCAGGTCGTCCAGACGCCCGTCCGCGCTCCAAACTGCAACGCGCATGCAGAGCGGTTCGTTCGGTCCATCAAGTTCGAATGCCTGCGTCGGCTGATCCCGCTCGGCGAGCGCCACTTGCGACGCGCGATCCGTGAGTACGTGGCGCACTACCATCACGAACGAAACCATCAAGGACTTGATAATGAACTGATCGTTCGCTCTGCGTTACCGTGCGGTGCTGGTACCGTGCGCCGAGCGCAGCGGTTGGGTGGGCTTCTGAACTTCTATCACCGCGCCGCGTAACGAAGCGAGGTGGATCGAGTTAACGGACAGTACGGGGACTACGACGCCGTTCTTAAGGCCTGGGGACCGCACAAGACGTAAGCCTCGCGCTCGTAATGAAACATCAGCCGCCGCGCACGCCCGGTCGCCAATGTCCATGACGCTTCAGGCATCCCTTAGCGCGCGGCGGCAGCTATACTGGAGAGCGCTCATCGAGGGCGCGTGGCCGTAAGTGATCGCGGGAGATTAAGAGGTCTATCACAATCGGTATCACAATTCGGGTTTTCTGGCTCAGCCACTAGCCTGTAAACTGTTGATTCGAAAGAGACGGAGAGATGTCCGAGTGGTTGAAGGAGCACGCTCGGAAAGCGTAGCTCTTAGACCCAGGCGGCTGCCCAACTGAACTCCAAAATTCAGACTATTGTGAGCCCCGATTTAACCTCGTAGCCGATCCTTCTGAGCACACACGACACCGCCAAGGAAGACCCGGTGCCAGCCGCTTCATCCTATCTGCGGGCGCCTCGCCACGGTCAAAACCTGAACTCACCGCTGATTCGGAGGAGCCGCGGCGTCATGATTGTCGTCGGCTGCAGCCAGGTTCCGCTCGGGACGAAGGTGTTGTTGTAGGTCAACACCGTGCCGGCGTTCAGCAGGTTGTACACATCGACACCAATGGTGGCTCGCCGACTCCCAAACGACAGGATCTTTGCCACGCGAATGTCGATCTGGTTCACGCGATTCCCGTACTGCGTACCAGGCTCGATGAGATTCACCGTTACGTTGGGAACGTTTCCGGCTGGTGGCCGGCCGAGCGATTGCGCTACGACCGCGGCGGGAACGGCATAGTTGGCCAGGAGCAGAGGGCCTGGTTTGCTCTGGAAAACACCGCTGACCTGAAGATCGAGTTTCGGGACGACGTAAGCGGCGAGACCTCTGACTTGCGTCAGTACGCCGTAGGCAACGTGGCAGTATGGACTCGTCGGACTGACATTCGAGCCGGTCAGGCCCGCGCCGATCCCGCCGCTGAGTTCTGACAGGTTCGCGCGAATCTCACAAGCATCGGCGACATTCTGTCCAGTACTGGTGCCCCCCTGAAACGTGAGACCGGCAGTCGTCCGAAGTGAGAAGGTTACGTCGAGCCCGTTGAAGTACTGATACTGCCGCCCGTACTTTCCCGCAAGCGTCGTGAGGGTGTTGATCTGACCGAACAATGCCGGGTTGACGTCATACAGTCCTGACACCGTGTATCCGCCGCCGCTAGGCAGCCGTGGATCGAAGGGCGCCGTGATGCTGTAGCTGGTGTAGTCGCTGTTCTGGACAGCGAGGTTGTCGTTGACAGTGAACCCGCTGAACCAGCGGCGAGTGTAAGCGACCTCCACCGATGCACGCGGCAGCACTTGCTGCTGGATCGAGACGCCGAATGTCCAATCCGACGATCGCACACCCCATCCGGACAGCAGGTCCGGGTCGAACGAATTCGTATAAACGTTCTGCCCGAACTGCAAATTCGAGATCGTGCCGCAAAAGTCTCCACCGACCATGCGGAGGTCTTGCGTGAGTGGACTCGACAAATCGCAATCGGGTTGGAAATTGCCATTCGCGTCCGCCCACGTTCGCTGCACCCCGAGAGGACCGAAGGGTGGGGCGGTGTTGGGCAAGCGCAGGGTAGGATTGGTGTTGTAGAACGCAAGCGGATTGCCGGTACTTGCGCCCTCGAGATACTTTCCGAGATTCATCTTCACGGCCGTTCGGCCGTTGCCGAACACATCGAAGGCGACTCCCATCCGCGGCGTGATGTCGTTGTAGCTGTCCACGCCCTCCGTCTCGGGCAGCACGATCGGCACGGGCATGAATCGCGTCGGGCCCACCTGCTGGTCTGGAAACCATCCGGAGGCGTGGTCGTATCGAAGTGCGCCCTGAAGCGTTAGCCGGTTGAGCGTCCACTGCTCCTGCACGTAAAAGGCGGTGATCGCCGCACGGGCATATGTCGTAAACGGGACGACCTCCGTCAACTGGTTGGGCACACCATTGTTGACGCGGTACCAGAGATTCTGATCGTTGGTGAAGCTGGACCGATCGTCGACGAAATACGTGCCCTGGTATCCGACTTTCAGACTGTGTGCGCCCGGGACGTATGAAACCGAAGCCCGCCACGGATACGCGCCCGTGTAGTTCTCGTTCCAGTCCTGTGATCGGTAAACCAGCCCGGGAAGGTTGCCATTGGCAGGACAGCCGCCTGCGCATTGTTCGACGACACGAATGAGATCATGCGTATTGTTTCCGGGACGCTCGAAGTTTCCCCAGCCGTAATAGGTGGTGCCAAAGCCGGCATCGAGGAGCAGCCGATTAGTCAGTGGTGAAGACCAGGCGACCTGTTGGACGCGAAGTGGTTTCGTCGGGTTCGGGCCGACCGCCTCCGGAGACGTCAATCCCGCACCGCCGCCACCGGTGAATGACGTGCCCGTACATTCGCGGCAGACCACCTGTTCATCCCAAAAGCCCGTGATCTTGTTCTTCGCCGTCATCTGCCACGTCACACGGCCGCTGATATTCTCCCACGTGCGATCCGAGTAGACCTCGCGCGCGAAGTCGGGTAGATAGGTCCACTTCGTGGGGTCAGCGGCATTCTGGTTGTAATACAGGTTCGCGATGATGCGCGTACTTCCCTGGGTTCGGGCGTTGGCAAAGAACCAGATGCGATCCCGCATGATCGGACCGCCGAATGCGGCGCTCAGGTCATACACTTTGCTGATCGGCGTGGGCGCCAGCAGACCAGCGTCCTTGAGCTCCTGCGTGTAGTTGTTGCTTTGCAGGTCTTTGCCCGTGCCGCTGAAGTAGACCGATCCTTCGAAGCTGTTCCCGCCAGTTCGGGGCACGACATTCATTACCAGGCCGGCGGTCTCCACCTCGCCAAGCCCGCCAGCAGACGTGAAGGTCACCTCCTGCGAATTCCCGATATCAGCGACGTAGGTTGGCGGTTGATTGCCGCCGGGTGGATTGCCGACATTCAGACCATCCACTGTCAGTCGGCTCTCGTTCGAGCGCCCTCCGTGAATCGGGAACTGGACGATCAGGGGTCCTGTTGCGACGTCGTTGTTATTGGTGGTGACGCCCGGCACCACCACGACAAGCGCATTGTAGTTGCGCACGGTCGGGATCGACTTGACGACGTCGCTGTTCAACGTCATCTCGTGCTTCGCGTTCTGCACGTCGACGATCGGGCTTTCACCTGTCACTGTCACAGTTTCGGCGATCTCTCCGACCCGCAATTCCGCGTTGATGGTGGCAGTAAACGAGCCGGTGAGCTCGATGCCGTCCCGCTTCAGCGAGGTGAATCCCGGCAAGGAGAAGGTGAGTGTGTAGGTGCCAGGCCGCAGATCTGCGATTCGGTACTGCCCCGTGCCGTCGCTTACGGCTGTGCGGACTTTCTCGATCAGAGCGGGGCTCATAGCCTCGACTACCACGCCGGGCAGGACCGCGCCGGATGGGTCTCGAACGGTTCCGGCGATGGCCGCTTGTGCGTAAAGGGTGGTCGGTACTGCGGTGGCGAAGGCGCAAAGCGTAGCGAGCCTGAGAAGCAGTCGCATTGTTGCCTCCGTTCTTGTGACGGCCGCGGATCTTACCAGTCAAGTCGCCTCAGAGCACTGTCTCCCAATGACACGTCTCGAAGCTCATCACCAAAGAGCATCGGTGATCTCTCGCGGTAGTGGGCGAGTGGTGGGTGCACTTCATCCACACTAGCCGTGTATTCGGGGAGTAATCTCGCCGGACTGCCGTCTCGCTATGCAACGTCCGACGCGACGCTGGCTTCGAGCACGCCATGGTCCCGTTGTTGCACCCTCTTTGAGCGGAGGAAACGTATGGCCACTTATTTGGCGATGGTCATCCTCGCGGCTGGAAGTTTCGCCACGCTAACCGCCCACGGGCAGGACCAGCTGGGCCGCCAGCGAATAGTGAAAGTGTCGGGCTGCATCGCGCAGGCGCCGCGAACAGGTTCTCTCACCGACGACACGGGGACGGGCAACGTGCCTTCTCCAAATACCGCCGGCGTGGAGGCCAACAGCTCGGAACCGGTGAACGCATACATCCTTCTCGACGCCACGCCCGTCACGGACGGCGGCGCTCAGCGAGAAGCGGGAGAGCGGACCAGTTATTCCCTTCAGGGTCTCGCGTCCGAACTTGCGAACCACAAGGGCCACAGAGTCGAGATCGCGGGGCAACTGCTGCCTCGCTTGCCCGCTGTGTCCAGTCCAAAGTCGCCGGAGGCAGCGATACAACGCATCGCGGTGCAGACCGTCAAGATGCTGTCCGCGCAGTGTAAATCTCAATAGACGCGCTGAGTGGTTCGAGGAGCCTCATGGCGGACGGGTGTCTTCCGCAAAAACTCGAGCCGCGATGGGTTCCAGTTGGTAGTGATGATTGCAGGCCGCCGAGACGCGTGCTGGCAACGATGCGATGAGCGGCTGGCGATGGCCGGTTCGGTGTCGCTTGACGGGTCGGGTCGTCCGGAAATCCAGGACCCAACGCGGAATGTGGTGGTTCACTGTTGTGATGGGAAATTCACTCCGCAAGAACCGACCGAAGATGCCGTTCATGATCGGAATCTATCCATCGAGACAGCAGCTATCTTCACAAACATTCTGAACTCTTGCGCGCGAGTTCTCGCCATTCCAGGACGCAAACGGCAATCGAGGTGCAAAGGTTCTGATCCCGCCCTCGGTTGGATCCTGGCCCTCGGCGATCGCGCGCGGTCCGGCTTCTCGCCGTCGGCGCGGGGCGCACGGAGTGCCAGAGGCGAGATGGGAACGGCCGTCAGCATTCGGGCGTCAGGCCGCCGCATTCCGTGACGGGCACGCCTGGCAGGAAAGGGATCGGTTGGCCTCCACGCGTGCGCGGCGCGCGGCGGTCGCACGTGCCATCAGGTCTCCCGGCACGGCGTCGCTTGTGCCGAAGTACATCTCGTCCGGCGTCTGTCCTCGGAACGCCGAGTGTGGAAGCACGTGGTTGTGTTCGTGGACCTAGAACGCCACCAGTCGGCGAACGGTCGCGACGCTCTCAAGCGGGTGGGGAAGAGCCACTGATGTTTCAGGGCACCGCCATCAGGCTTCGATCATCGAGTTCGAGAACGTCAACTCCGTGAACGCCAGCACGGGGCGGAGGGCGCCTGCGGCGATCAATGCGTCGACCTGCGCGTTCACATTTTCCACGCCCGCGTCCGCCAACACGACGGGGACACTCGCTGAACGCGTCGCGGCCCGAATCGCCTCGAGCAGCACCGCCACGCTGTTCGCGGGTGCGAACGTGTCGCCCACGCGCCACGCCAGGATCCGTCGCGAGAAGTTGTCGATCACTGCGTGCAGATAGGCGCGTGTGCCGTCCAGCAGGCGGATGACGGTGGTGTCGATGTGCCACATCTCGTCAGGTCCCGTCGTGCGCAGTCCCACCTTCGGCTTGGCTGGATGCACCTGGAGCCGAGGACGTCGCCAGCCGTTGTCCTCCGCAAAATCTCAAGCCGCGATGGGTTCCAGCAGGTAGTGGTGATGCAGGCCGCCGAGACGCGCGCTGGCAGCGACGCGATGAGTGGCGGGTATGCGATGTCCGGTCAGTGCGGTGTGGTACGTCGGGTCATTTGGAAGTCCAGGACCCAACGCGGAATGTGGTCGTTCACCGTTGTAATGAGAAATCCACTCCGCAAGAATCGACCGCAGATGGCGTTCGTTGAGCGGAATCATCCAATCGAGACACTCGCGCCGTGCGGTTCCGATGAAGCGCTCACAATGCGCGTTCGCTTGCGGCGCACGCACCGGCGTCTTCAACACCTGGAGCGACATCGAGCGGAGGGCCTCGTCCACGGCTGGTGCGAAGATGCCATCGCGATCATGGACGAGGAAACGATGGGTGCCGTCCACCGGTAGACCGTTTCGGAACTGCTGGATCGTCCATTCCGATCTGGGGTGGACGGTGAGATTCCAGTGCACGACCCGGCGGGTGCCGATGTCGAGGAGAACGAAGACGTAGAGCCATTGAAAGGTGGCCGTCACCACGATGAAGAAGTGGCAGGCGAGGACGGCGCCGGCATGATTGTGCACGAACGTCGCCCACGATTGCGCCTTTCGGCCACCACGACGGCGGGGCCGTGACGGCATGTAGCGTCGCAACTGTGCGCGGCGAGAGCGTCAGACCGAGCTTCAGACGGAGTTCCGCCGCGATGCGCTGCTCACCCCACGTGCGGTTCTTCGTCGCCATTTCCACGATGAGTCGCTGGACATCAGCTGGAATGCGAGGGCTGCCCGCGATGGCGGGACTTGAGGCGCCAGAAGAGGCGAAAGGCATTTCGATGCCACCGCACGAGCGTCTCGGGCCGCACAATCGTCAAAAGCTCCCGCCATTCGACGATCTGAGCGAGCAGGGCGAGTGCGATTCGCGAGACGTCGTCCGTGCGGCGCGGCCGGACCTGGCGTTCGATGTAACAGGCGAGCTGCTTTCGGAGAAACAAATTTTCGGCCGCCAGTTGCGTTTGGGACCGAAACATCAGCCGCAGCAGGCGCAACAGGTCAGCGAGGAGGGTGAGTGCCGTCGGAACACGTGCGCCGATAATACCGTCTGCAACCAGTCGCCGTCGGTGTCCTTGGTCGGCGGACGAGCGACAGAATGCTTTTTGCGGAGCACAGGATTGCTGGCAGGCGATGCACGGCGGCGATCGATTCGTTCCACTCGAACCGGGCAAACGGTAACGGTGACGAGGGCAGACCGTTCGCGTGGCGGATCGCGATCGGTACACATGTCATCCGGAGGCTCGCCCGTCTTCCTTTAGTCTGTTGTAGGTGCGTCGGCGTGAGTGAATCCGCAGATGATCGAATATTGGCGAGGCACAGGTGTCGGAGCGCGATGATTTCCAGGTGCAGCGACACGCGTGATCGGATCATGAACCGAAGCGAGTGGAGCAGCGAGACGACGACGGACGCCACGAAACGAGGCTATCGGAGAACATCCATGACCTCAATCGACGCAATGCGTACGGTGATTTCGACAGCCGCACCTGACCGCCGGCGCCAGCGAATGGGCGGGATTCTCACGTACTACGATCGGTCAGCCGAGTAGCCGTATCGTTCGTTCGAATTCTGGGACAGTACGGCGTTCGTCCCGTGGAAGCGCCATTGATTTCTGGAATAGCAACGAGACGACCTGTCGGCGGCACCGGGCGCCATGCGGGACTTCACGGCCGGCTTCGACTCGCCGCGCGCCGAGTCGAGGCGGCGCGCTTGCGTCTCGGGTGTCCTCGTCGGACGGCTGGCGTGATCGACACCTCTATGCGGCCGTTCATCGCCTTGACCGCGCGCACCAGGGTTTGAAGCCCTATGTTTCGGGTCTTGCCTGCTTCAAGCTTGGCAATCACCGGCTGCTTCACGCCCAATTTCGCGGCGAGCTGCCGCTGAGACAAGCCGCTGGCGTGTCGCAGCGCGACCAGTTCCTGTTCAATGCGCATCGCCTGAAGTTCGGCCTCGACGGCGGCGGCGAAATCCGGGTCGTCTGTCCTGCGCTGATCGATCGCAGCGACGGTGCTGGTGGTGAGCGGCATGACTATCGACCTTTCTTCGGTTTCTTGAATTCGGCGTACACGGCCCCCTGCAACGTGCGAAGCCGTTTCATCATCGCGTCCGGGATGTCGTCGCGCTTCTTGGTCATGCCGTCGAGCAGCGCAGCATGATTGTCGGGCAGCAGCACGTAGAACAGCCGAACGCCAGTCCCGACATCCCGCAACTCGTGCAGCCCCTCTCCCAAGGAGCCCGAATGGGGCAGGCGCAATTCGTGACCGAGCGTTTCGAGCAGCTTCACGAGTGCTGCGGCTTTCGTACCCGCGGTCCCTTCGAGCCCTGCCATGTACTCGTCCACCGGCGAGCTGCCGCCCGGCGTCTGATACGTGAGCACCGTGCAGCGGGGCACGAAGGAAGTATAGCTTATAGGCTATCACACGGCAAACGCGATCGGAGGCACATTCGATTCGCGGGTACCGGAACGTGGGAACAACTTGGGAACAATAACTCCCCAACACCAGGGAAGACGGGGTAACAGGGCCGAGCAGAAAGCAGGACGAATCAACAAGATGTACGTCCTGGCCCTGTCTGCAAAACCTCCATCCCCGGTTCAAATCCGGGCGGCGCCTCCAATCCTAAAAGGTCTATTCCGGAGACATGGGTAACCTGCTTTCAACCCGTCGCCGCAACGATCTCCGCTAGTTTAGCCGCTGGCGTTTGGTATCCAAGCGTCAGGCGAGGCCGCGTGTTCAGCCGCAACGCGACCGCATCCAA
>Ga0070672_100001627_pt1 | contig 13974 bp, 9 predicted proteins | sample KBSM13metaG_FD_66151 | JGI IMG/M metagenome (GOLD analysis project Ga0070672, IMG submission 66151) | Miscanthus rhizosphere microbial communities from Kellogg Biological Station, Michigan, USA - KBS M1-3 metaG | ecosystem: Host-associated > Plants > Roots > Rhizosphere > Soil ... | reverse complement strand
CAACACGCTCGTGTTGCCCGATCCCAACCGCTTCGTGTCGCGGGTGCAGGCGCGCGTCGCCGACCGCGGCCTCGGCATTGCGATCGCCAACGCGAGCACGGCCAATCCGCTGCTCGTCAACGATCGCGAGCTCGAATCAGGCGCGGAAACGGCGCTTCACGACGGCGATGAATTGCGGATCGGTCTTTACGTTCTGCACGTTCGCAACGTCGAGGCGGCGCAGACCCGGGCCGCGAGCGGCGTCGCGCCAGCGGAAATCGCGCGCGCACCTTCGACGCACCCGGCCGCTGAATCTCCCGCCGCAGCGGCGTCTCTGCGGGTGGCGCCACCGTCCGGGGCATCCGATGGTGTAATCGGTGCATCGATGCCGAGGTCGACGGCACCGCTCGTTTCGAGCAAAGAATCGCTGCCGCCGGTAACGGCAGCGCACGCTGCAAGCGCGGCCCCACGACCTCCCTCGAGGTCGCGATCGATCGCCGGCGCAACCTCCCCGCTACGGCCTCCGGCTGCCCCGGAACCCGCGCGCGCCGCGCCGCCGCCCGCCGCCAAGCTTGGCGCAAGCGCGCTCGGCCCCGTGGATCCGCTGCAGCTCGAATTCGGACAATCGGGCGACGATCCGTTCGCGGACCTGATGCAGTCGGCCGTGCCCGGCCCTCCCCAAGCAGGTGCCGAGGTAATCGCGCACGCGACCGCTTCGCCGTCGCCGTCTTCGCGGCCCGCGCGTTTGCTCGGAAGCGAAGAAGCCCCGCGATTGCCGCCGCTCGATTCGGCGCGGCGAGAGGTGCCAATCGCGGCGAGCCCGCAATCGCCGGCCGGACAGCCGGTGCCCGATCACGTGTGGGACGACCTCGCGCGACTCGCGCCCAGCTCGCCTTCACCCGAGCCTTCGCCGACCGCGTTGCCGGCGAGCTTCGACGCGTTCGCGCAGCCTTCGGACGGTGCCCGCAACGCGGAAGACCCGCTCGCCGAATTCGCGCAAGATGCCGTCGGGCTGGAATCGTTCGACAAGCTCGATACGCCCATCGACGCGCTGTTCGCCGATAGTCCGTCACGACCGAAGGGCGGCGAGGATGTGATCCCGGATCCGCACGCGCAGGTACCCGATCCGCTGGCTGGTTATGACTCCCTCGACCCCATCGCGATCTTCGACAACTCCGCGGGCAGGCGCGACCCGCTCGACAACGCATTCAGGCAGTCGGAGCGAGACGACGTGCCCGAACTCGAGGGATTCTTCCGCCCGTCGGAGCCAAGAGTCGATGCTGCCGGCGCGCCGGAATCGCGCGCTCGCGATCCGCAGGTGGAAGCGTTGTCGGCGCAACACGGCACAAAGCGTCCTGCCGAGCTTGCTTCACGCGATCACGGCGGCACGGACGCACCGCCCGAGATTGCAAAGCCTTTCCAGAGAGCGGTGGCCAGTGCGGACAGCGATAAGGGACGGCCGGACGATCTGTTGCGGGAATTCCTGGTTGGCGCGGGCATTCCGCACGCGACGATGCAGGACACGCTGACGCCTGCGCTGATGCGACGCATCGGCAGAATGCTTGCCATTGCGGTCCAGGGGACGATCGAACTCATCGCGGCACGCGCGCTCGTCAAGCGCGAAGTCAAGGCCGACGTCACGATCATCGCATCCACTCGCAACAACCCGCTCAAGTTCCTTCCGGACGCCGAAAGCGCGCTCCTGCAGATGTTCGGCGCGCGCATACCCGGCTTCATGGACCCGGTCGAAGCGATGGAAGACGCATATCGGGATTTGCGCGCACATGAGGTCGGCGTCATCGCCGGCATGCACGCCGCGCTGGCCGAGGTCCTTCGCCGTTTCGAGCCGGCCGAGCTCGAGCGCCGGCTCAAGCCCGGCGGCGTGCTCGAGGGTCTGCTTCCCAACAGCCGTCAGGCGCGGCTGTGGGAGACGTTTGCCGAGATGTACATTGACATCTCGCGCGAGGCGCAGGACGATTTTCAGTCGCTTTTCGGCAAGGCGTTCCTGCAAGCCTACGAGAACGAAGTGTCGCGTCTCAAAGGACAGTGAGATGTCGGAAACGGAAGGGCCGGCGCTGGACGTGACGTCGGCTTCGGTGACGGCGATCGGCGGACGGGGGGCCAACGAAGACGCGCTCGGCCAGCTTGCCGACCGCTGCGGACGCTGCTACGTCATCTCCGATGGCGCGGGCGGGCACTTCGGCGGCGCGGTCGCGTCGCGTCTTGTCGTCGACACAGTCCTCGACGAAGTCAGACGCGCAGACGCCTTCTCACCGGACGTTCTCGAGCGCGCGTTCGCGCGCGCCGAAGCAAGGATCGAAGCCCGACAGGAACGCGAGCAGTCGCTCGCTTCGATGAGCGCGACGGTCGCGGCGCTGCTCGTCGAGCCGTCGGGCCGTCGCGCCGTATGGGGCCACCTGGGCGATTCGCGCATCCTGCATTTCCGCCGAGGCGCGCTTCACGCGGTCACGCGTGACCACAGCCTCGTGCAGCGACTGATTGACGCCGGCTACGTGTCGGCGGATCGCATCGCGGATCATCCGAACCGCAACGTGCTCTACGGGGCGCTCGGCGCCGAGAGCGAGGCGGGACCGACGGTGCTGCGCGACCCCGTCGCGCTGCGCGACGGCGATGCGTTCCTGCTTTGCACCGATGGCTTTTGGGGTCGAATCGACGCGGCGAAGATCGAGGAGAGTTTGCGATTTTCGACAAACGTCGACGAGTGGCTCGAAGGCATGCGGCGCGAAGTCGCGGAAGGCGTACGCGGAGGCGACGACAATTACAGCGCCGTCGGCGTATGGATCGGCTCGCCGGCGGACGTAACCGTCAGCAAGCTGGCGCGTACGGGCGCGAGGCAGGTAGTCTCGTGAGTTCGATGACCATGACGAAGGGGTTCCCATGAAGGGCAAGATGACCACATTGATCGCCTCGATGGTCGTCGCAACCTCATGTCTCGCAGCAGGGCCGCTCGTCTTCGAAAGCGGCGACAAGGTCGATCCGCAGGAAGTCGCGAAGATCCTGAAGTCGGGCGGGTTCGTCACCCGCTCGATACGCGACGAGCCGCCGGCGTCGGTGGCGCTGCGCATTCCGTTCGCGTTCGGCTCGTCGAACGTTCCGCAGAGTGCGATGCCGCAATTGGAGGCGATGGCGCAGGCGATCAAGCAGGCCGACGCGAAAGTCGTCATCGAGGGTCACACGGACGCCGTCGGCAATGCGGACTACAACGTGCGCCTGTCGGCCCAGCGCGCGAACGCCGTTCGCGACGTGCTCGTCAGAAACTACGGCGTCGACCGCAGCGATCTGAAGGTCGTCGGCCTGGGGAAGGAGCGGCCGCTGCCCAATGTCGATCCGGCGAGCGGCGAGAACCGGCGCGTCGAATTCCGCGCCCAAAACTGACGCGCCCGCAAAGCGGTTCGCCGCGCGCAGCGAGGATCGAGCAGCCGGCGTTCGGCGGTTTCGCGCGGACTAATTGTTCGCGACGGCGTTCTTAGCGGTGGCGGCCGCGGACGAACGCTCGGTTGCCACCTTGGGCCGCGGGAACAGGAACTCGCCCCCGTCGTTTTCGGCGAAGCGGATCGGCCGATAGTCCGGAAGCTGCCCGTCGCCGAATTTCATGTCCTTGGATTTCTTGAGCACCCGCATCGACACGGCTTCGCCCAGGTGCTTACCGTCGAGGACATCGTCGTTGACGGTCAGCGTCTCAATGAACACCGCTGCGAACACCGAATGCTTGCCGCCGCCGCCGTCCATCACCGGCGCGCGTCCTCCGCTCGACAGCAGATGCCGCGACTTCTTCGAGGCAACGGTTTTCAGCCACTCGTTGCGCTCTTCGTCGGTAGCCCCCGATTTCGCTTGGCTAATGGACGAGCGCGTGAGCACGCCCGAATAGCAGGAATCGGCGACGACGAGCACGTGCCGCGCGCGAAGCGGGCCGATCTTGCGCGTCAGGTCGTCGCTCGAGATCCAGTTCGAATCGTTCTTGGGATCCGCGTCCACAGGAAGCCAGAACGCCACCTGCGTCGCTTCGTCGATGTCGCCGTGGCCAGCGTAGTAGATCAACAGATTATCGCGCTCGGTCAGCGTCTCCATCAGGCGGTTGAGCTCCGTCAGGATCTGATACCGCGTCGCGTTGACAAGCGTCGTGACTTTGAAGCCGTAGCGGTCGCGAAGCAGCGTGCTGATCTCGGCGACATCCGCCTCCGGCGAATTGAGCGAGCGCAAGTTCTGGTATTTCTGATTGCCGATCAGCAGGGCGTAGTAGTTTCCGAGGTCGAGGCCGCCCGCGTCCTTCTTTGCCACCGCCGACGCCTTCGCCGTCCCCCCGTCCTGCTCGAGGAAAAATTCGACCGACGCGCGCTTGCTCTGTCGGTCGACTGCGACGAAAGTTACCCGGGTTTTGCCTTGCCCGAGCGTCACGCTCGTGTTGAAAAAGCCCTCGGCATCGACTTGTTGCGCGACGTCATTGGCGGTCAGCGACACGAGTCCGGCAGGCGCCGACACGCGTCCCACGACCGGGCGCGACGTTAGGCCTGCGCGAACCGGCACGGCCGCGGCGTCGCGCGTGATGACGATCGAAGGATCGAGGATTTGAATCGACGGCGGCGCGACGTCCACGCGTGAAAGCGCAGGGTTCGCGCTCGATTCGAGCTTCGCCGCCTTCTCACGATAGCCGGCGAGATCGCCCTGCAGGCGCGCAATCTCCTGCCTGCGCTCGTTGAGCTCGTTATTGCGCCGGGCGATCTCGGCTTCAAGCGTGCGGACTCGCGCGGGATCCTGGGCGCTGCCCGATTCCTTCTGCTTCGTGAGCTCGGCGCGCGTCGATTCGAGCTCGCGCTCCTGCACTTCCGCGGCCGTTTGACGATCGTGGATTTCGCGCTGCTTCTGCGCGAGCTGCAGCTTCGTCTGGTCGAGTTCGCGCCGCAGGGCGGCGCTTTCGCCTTCGAGGCGTGCCAAGGCGTTGCGGTTTTCCTCCCCGGCGCGCTCCAACTTCGCAACCTGCTGTCGCCGCTGGTCGAGTTCCGTCTCGCGTTCCTTCAGTAGCGCCTCGAGGCGGCGTGTCTCGTCGGCGTTGCCGGCGGCGGCTGCCGCCAGCTTGCGTTCCGTGAGTCGCTCAATGTCAGCGCTCGTCCTGATCCGCTCCTGGTCGAGGTCGCGCCGTGCTTTCTCGAGCTCCTGCCGTGTACGGTCGAGCTCCTTGCGCAAGCGCTCGAGCTCCTCCTGATTTGCCCCCGACGGCGCGCCTTCCAGACTGACCGTTCCGCTCAGACCCGCCGCGCGGCGATAAAGCTGCAGCGCCACGGTGGGGTCCTTCGGAACGCCGCGGCCCTGCTCGTACAGGAACCCGAGGTTGATCAGCGCGCGTGAATATCCCTGGTCGGCAGCCTTCTTGTACCAAAACGCCGCCTTCTCGTAGTCGGGCGGTCCGCCCAGGCCGCGCTCGTAGATCTCGCCGATGTTCGTCTGCGCCTCCTTGTCGCCTTGATCGGCAGTCGACTGCCATACCTTGAGCGCGGTTGCGTAGTTGGCGCGGTCGTACGCGACGTATTCGCCGCCGCGAACCTCGCAATCCGCAGCGCTGGTCCTTACCGGGCGCCGCGGCGTCAGGTACGTCATGCTGGTCCCGAGCTGACGAACCTGTCCCGGCAACAGGCAATCGACCGTCAGCAGGCGATCGGCTTGATGCCGCTCGTCGACGGCGGCCAGCTTCGGGTCGGCGGCCGACACCGGTGCTGACCACAGAGCGCCTGCGAGAAGCGCGAAAACGCATAGGCGGACGGTCCCGGGCATGGTGAGGTCACATCCTTTCGTTCCTTGGCGAGGCCGACGATCGATCCGAGCAACGGCAAGTACAGATGCAGACCATTTCATGGTCGACCGCCATCCCGACGAGCGCGACCGGCGAATCACCACCGGCCGCGACCGGCAAATAATGGAAGCCACATCATAAATCGCCGGCCGGGTCTTGTGCGAATCGTGAAGCCTTCGACTCATATTGGCGCGACGCCGATCCTATCCCCGAGTGTTGCGTTTTTAGAGGCGGCGGACGGAAGCGCACGGCATTTCGTTGACATGGGCGGACGCCCGGTGTCATCGTAAACACGTGGCCGCGGCGCCGTATTTCGGAGGCCACGCGGGTGCCTGCCTCGGCGTCCGCCTTTCACTCGATCGCGCAACGTCCGTTTGACGGGCCGGTGGGTCATTCATCAATTCAGATTTGAAGGGGAGCGCCTTGAAGAACATGTCCTCGCCATGCCAGTCGCTTCGCGTCTGCACACTAGCGGTGGGCAGCTCGCTGTGTCTAGCCGTTTCTTCGCTGCACGCGCAGTTCCTGACCCCGCTGCCGACGACGCCCGGACTTACCGAGCTCCAGCAGCCGATCGCAAACGCCATCGATTTCGTCTGCCCGAAGCTGCCCCCGCCGAACCCGACGGGCACGCCGATCCAGCGGTTGAGCTATTCCTGCAGCGCGATGGTCGTCACTTCGTACGTTCAGCAGAACGGTCAGAATCCCCCGTTCGATCCGAATGGAACCCTCGACTTGCGAATCAGCAACGAGCAGTTGCGCACTCTGGTCCAGGCGTCAGGGCCGGTGCAAATGAATGCGCAGAAGCAGCTATCGACGACGAGTGCGCGAATGAACTTGCTCGTCGGGCGTCTGTTCGATCTTCGCGGAGGTGCGCGAGGTTTTTCGGTCAGCATGAACAATGCGGGCGGCCCCGACCATACAGCCAGCACGGCAGCGACTGGCGGCGGCGCAAGCGCCGACTTCGGGGGACGTCTCGGCGGGTTTGTGAAGCTCGCGGGCAACTGGGGGAACGTCGACCGTACCGATCTGCAGGATCCGTACGACTACAGTTCATGGAGCATCCTCGGCGGGGTCGACTACCGAGTGAACGAGCAGTTTGTCCTCGGAGGCGCAGTCAGCTACGAGGACACGCGGTCGCGATTCGACAATTCGCTCGGGAACGTCGACGCGACAACGTGGTCGTTCTCCGGGTATGGTACTTACACGTCGGGCCCGTGGTACGTCGACGGCTTCGTATCGTACGGGCACATCGACTACGACACGACGCGTACGATCACGATCCCGTCGAACAATCCGGCGGCGCCCTCGCTTACCGGCAACGCGACAGCAAGTCCGAACGGCGATCAATGGTCGTTCTCCGTCGGCACCGGTTACAACTACCAGCTGACCGGCTACACGCTGATTCCGTTCGCGCGTCTCGGTTACATCCACGTCAAGAACAAGTCCTTCTCGGAGAGCGAGTCGGTAACGGGTCTTGGTCTTTCGGTCGGGGATCGCACGCTCGAATCGCTGCAGTCCGCGCTGGGAGCGACGATATCGACGACGCTGAACACTGCGTCGGGCGTCTTCACTCCCTACTTCACAGCACAGTGGATGCACGAGTTCAAGAACGATAATCCGTCGATCAACGCGAAGTTCGTCAACGATCCGCAAGGCTTCAATTTCTTCATCCCAACTGCCGAGCCGACGCGCGACTACGCGGTGTTCATCGTGGGATCCGGCGCCACGTTCGCAAACGGGCTGTCCGGGTTCCTGCAGTTCGGTGCGGCCGCTGGCCTCAAGGACGCCACGAACTACAGCGTCGTTGCGGGTCTGCGCAAGGAGTTCTGAACGGTCGCGATCGACTGAACGCTGGTCGTCGCGCGCTGGGTGTTGTCGGCACCGGTGGTGGGGTATGGCTTCACGTCGTGCCCCGGCGGCTGATCCGAAGCACCCCGGTGGGGGCGCCGAGAGCGCCCCCTCGCTCATCTCATCGTTCAGGCAGCTTGGCGAGTATGTCGGTCCATGCCGAGATCCAGCAGCAGACATGGTCGAAGCCCGGCCATTCGGTGACGGTGACCGCCGCGCGATCCCGGCCGTAACCGCGAAGGATCCAGGGCGGCACGACGCGATCGTCGCTGCCGACGAAGTGATGTTCGGGAATGGCAACGCGCCGGTCGTCGCGGGGCAACTGAGCGGGGTCCAGCGAGCCGGCAAGCGGTGAGTAACCGTGCAATGCAGCCCATTGCGCTACGTCCAGATTGGCCCCAACGGTCACGATTGCCACCACATTGTTCAAGCGATGCGCGAGGAGGACGGCGAGAGCGCCGCCGCCGCTGTGACCAAGCAGGATGACGGGGTGGATATCCCGTGTTCCGAGCGCCGCCTTGATCGCGGCAGCCATGCTCTCGACGACCGCGTCTGAATAGCGCTGATCCGTCCATAGGCGCGCATTGCACGCGGTGGACGTCAGGCCAAAGTAACAGGGTCGTCCGAGGTAAATGGACTCATGGGGATCGCGCAGCATCAGCTCGAAGGCGAGCGGGTTGCGCGGTGTAGGATCGACGGCTGGCTCGGTGATCGACGCCCAGGGCGTACCGTCGCCTTCGATGTAGACATGAAGCGCACCCGTCGCGCGCCCGCTCTTGCGCACCATCAGATGATCGAAGCGCGTTCCGTGGACGATCTCACGGGTGAGACCCGCTTCCTGGATGCGCGCCTCGAACCTTGCCTGCCCCGACATGCACCCCGCATTCATAACCACCGCGAGCAACATCACAACGACGCCTGAAGCAAGGCGGCATGTGGATTGAAGCGTCACCGCGATTCACCGCGGTTGATGGGGACCGACCGTGTGCATTGGTGCATCGGACGTCAAAGGCTCGGACGGAACGGTGCGGCGACGTCATCGGGTAATCGAGCGCCACGACTCGCTCCTGGCGCGGACTGGAAAGTTGGCCGCGTCCTGAGCGATGACTGTACCCGTTTACCTGCTTCGCACCACGGCCATGAGGCCCAAGGCTTTCTGATCGACGATACGGCGCGCCTTGTCAATCACAGCCGCGCTGCGCGAGCGCTGACAAGCGGCGCAGCGAGTTTCGCACGCGAGTCGACTCAAATCCTCGCGCCGTAGAACGGCATTGAGAGCTGCTGCTTCGCGTCCTGGATCTTTGCACGCAAATGGCTGATGTCAGCGTCCGCCTGCCGCTTGATGTTCATTTTCGTTTGATATTCGATGGCGGCCGGTCCGTAAAGATAGGTATCCACGTCACCGCTGCGAATGGCCCCGTAGACCGATGCCCAGAAGGACGGCGTCCACGGGCCGAGCGTGTGGCGAATGAAGAAGCGAAAGTCCTTCTTGGGCTGAGAAGGCGCTGGTACCGACAGCGTCGTGATGTCGCTCGCGATCTCGAGCCTGCTGTTGAGAAACCAGTTGACCATCTGTGCGGCCGTCATCTCGCCGTGCTTCGCACCATGCGCTACGAGTTCGCCGATTCCCTTGCCGACGTTGGCAAGCATGCAAACCGAGTCGATCAGAATCAAAAAATGCTCAAGCTCCTCCTTGTTCGCGTGCTGCTCCTCGATCAACTCGCGGGCGCGGCTCGCAACCTCGGATGCAAGATGCTCTTGGGTGACAACGAGCTTGCGGAGCAGATTCGGGTGCCAGGGAATCAGCAGGCGTGTCCCCGTACGAACTGCGCCGGGGCTCGCGGAACGGGGAAAGCATGCTCGGTTGGGTGGGAAAGCGACGATGGGTCCGGGATTGTCATATCCGTACTTGCGGCCTATCGTCGTGAGCTCGTTCACATCATTCCCGCGCGCTACATACACGTCATAGAACATGCTGAAGTCCTATTTGTGATCCGGAACCCGGAAACTATGCTTGGATGCGCTTTCGTAGCGGGTGCCGTTAGCAAGCAGCATGACTCCGTGGCCACGCTGCAGCCCGTCGTCGTTTACCACCTGTGCCAGCCGGTGCCCGCGCCCGAGCTTGTTCCCGGCTTGATTCCGCCGGCCACGCTGCCTTTAGGGCCCGGTACCCAGCGAACATTGTTCAGGTCGCCAGCGATTTCAGGATTCTCCGCAACATAGCGCTTGACGAGCCGCTCTGCCGCCTGGTCGATCTCGGCTGCGCCGGCTTCACCTGCGATGGCCATGCCTCCGCGCACGAGTCCCGTGACCCCCGTCACGGCGAGGCCGATTTCAGCGACCTCACCCGCCGTCTTCGCCACCTTCAGTACCGTTACCGCTCGCTGTGCGCCCGACGTCGTGTCTTCGACGTAACTAGCCAGAAGATTGGCAGCATTGCGCGTGATAATGGCCGCGGTGACGAGATAGGCCTGCGACGCTTTCACGTTGCCCCCCACGTTCAGTTGCATCGCTTTCAACACGAAGCGGTATGGGTCGTCCCAGATGGACTGCGCAGGAAAATCGGCGCCGCCCAGCAGATCCGAAACCTCGGCGATGCCGGGGAACGCATCGCGACGAACCTTGGCAAGCCGCTGATGTTCCTGAAGTCCCGTCTCGATCTGACTGCGCAACCGTCGCACCTCCTTGTCGAGTTCACGCTGTACCGCTCCCTGATCAACCTGCCGATAGTAGCCCGCGCCGAATAGCGTCGTACCAAGGAGCGTATCGCGTGTCAGGCGACCGTCCTTCGTGGGAATGGTGTCTCCGTTGGGGCCGAGCGAAAGCCATACGTCGAATGATCGCGCGTCCAGTACATGACGTGACGGATCCTCGCGATCACGGACGAGCTTTGGCGCGAAGCGCAACCACACCCCTTTGTTTACGAGAGTCTTTCGCACCTTCTCCAGATACGCAGCCTCGTCCGGATTGTCGGTGACGGGCTTCAGCGCGTTCGGATCGATGAGGTCGGTGAAGTCCAGGCGAATGCGCTTGTCGGCTTCGGTCACGTAGATATAGTGTTCCATCGCTCGATCGGACCGGCGAACGAGGGCTGCGTCGTGGAATGTCAGCGATCCACTATGAGTCACCGACTGCGCGTAAAAGGCATCGGCTTCCGCCTTGACGATCGGATCGACGACGGCGGCGTCGAGCACCTTCTGGATCTGGCGCCACTGCGCTGAAGTGACGTGTTCGAATACCGACGGCAGCGCCGCGCGGACCAGGCTTTGCGCATCCGCGGCGCCCAGTGCCTTCGCCTGCGCCCGCGGATCGTGGCCAACGGGTCCTGGTCGTCGGCCAGTGCTCCCGGATGATGACCCCCCGAGCGGTCCGGGCGTGCGGTGAGGTTCGCTCATTTGGGCTTCTCCGAGGTGCGTTCCCCAATTGTACGACCTGCGCAGATGAGGGAACATTGCCGCCTGACGTCGACGATCGTGACTATCGTTCGATGAAAACTCCGGAGACGACCCTTCCGAAACCTCGCACGGCAGACGTCGTGCTGACGGTCGCCGGCAAACCCCTGCATTTTCAGTTGACGGTGCCGGCGGCGCCCACGCGACCGGTCGAGTTGCTTCCGCTGTTCCAGTCACTCACCGATATGTTCGTCGGCAGCGCCGTGGAGGATGCCGAAGCTGGCGGCGCGACGATCTCATGTCGAAAAGGTTGCGGCGCGTGCTGCCGTCAGCTCGTGCCGCTTTCGGAAATTGAAATCGAATCGATCAGGCAACTCGTCGAAGCGCTGCCAGAACGGCGCCGCATGAAAGTAATCGGTCGCTTCGAGCGCGCGCTACAGCGGCTTGCCGACGCGGGATTGCTCGCATCGTTGCGCATGCCGGAGCGCGTGGCGCGGGAGGAAGTGCTGAGGCTTGGAGCCGCCTACTTCCAGCAGGGAATCGCCTGTCCGTTTCTCGAGGACGAATCGTGCTCGATCCATGCCGAGCGTCCGCTCGCGTGTCGGGAGTACTTGGTCACGTCACCGGCCGCCAACTGCGCGCAGCCCAGTCCTGAGACGATCCGCTGTGTTCCGGTTCCCGCGAAGGTCTCACGCGCCGTCCGCCACCTGGACACTGGCAAGGCAAAGCCGTCCCCGACGTGGATCCCGATGATCCTTGCTCTCGAGTGGCATCGAGACGACCGGCCCGATGCAGCGACGCCGTCGGGCCCCGACTCCGTCGCTCGAGTCTTCGAGCAACTGACTCACGCGGCCATTCCAACTCCGGACGACGCACGTTAGCGTCTGCGAGCCTGGCAATCCCCTGTCTCAAGCATCGAGACGGGCGAATCGGCAATCGATGACGCTATTGATTGCCGCCATCCGAGTCGCTTTCCGGGAGGTCTTCGGTGGTGTATCGTCCAATCGGATTTATCGTCGGCTGATTCGGCTAATGGCTGCAAATGCCGCTATATGCTTTGACAGCTGACGAACAAGTCGCCGAGCAGATGCGCGAATACTTCCACCCCACACTGCCCTGAACGGCGTCTACAATGCCCAAGCCTGCCGCCCGGGTTCTCGATCTCACGACACACCTCGCGCCCGCCTTACCGGGAATCGGTTCGCCTAACGTACTGATCGGTGGTCAGCCAGCGTGGCGAACGATCATCGACCAGCACATTTGCGCAATTCCAATCGCCCCGCCGTTTCCCGCGCCTCACGGGCCCGAACGATGCTATCTCGGCAGCACCACCGTCTTGATCAATTTCCAGATGGCATGTCGAATGGGCGACATTCTGCAAGGGCTGGGGCCGCCAAATCCATTTCTGCTGGGCATGATGACCGTACATATCGGCGACCTCGGGTTTGGTCTCGCGAGCGCGCCCAACATGAGTCGGTACGCGACGGCGATGCGGGCGCTATTCAAGAACTGGGCGAGTATGACGGCAAACCAGCGGCTCGCTGCCATGCAGGCCGCGCTCAATTCGGCACTGCCACCTGGGATGCCCCAGTTGACACTGCAACCTGCCGCGCTCTCCGCAACTACCTGGGGTCAACTCGATTTTGCCAACTGGCAAGTGCAAGTCAATCAGGCAATGCTGCAAGGACCGATGACCGAAGACCGCTTCGCCAACGTGACGAACACGATCTATCACGAAACACGTCACGGCGAACAATGGTGGAACGTAGCGCAACATCAGGCGGCGAATGGAACGCCTGCCAACACAATCGCCAGCAATATGGGTATCCCGCAGAGTGTCGCAACGGCTGCCGCGAGCAATCCTGCGCCAACTGGCACGAGCCAAGGTGCAATGGGCGAAGCCGTCAACGATTCGGTCTACGGCAGTCGGTCGGCCTACCGCGAAAGCGTTCTGAGCGACCCAACCAACCAATACCAAGAGTATCGTGCGCTGCCGGAAGAAGAGGATGCGTGGCGCCAAGGCGACGCCGCCGAACAGGCGTTTCGCAATACCCCTTGAGGGACTGCTCGACTAAAGATGACCATCGCAATACTGCTGATGCCTATCTTGGAGGCATTTTCGCACCCGGCATTCGGGGGGGCAGAGGCCGTAGCGCTGCTCGGCGAACCAGTGCGAAAGGCTGAACGCAACTGGGAGCTTGCGCCGCGAAATCGCGAGTTCTCGGAGGTCGAGCTGGTTTTCGAAGATTTGCCCGCTGGCAAGCACCTGTTGACGACGATCAGGATTCGACTTCGGAATCCCCCCGTCGTTTCGCTTGAGGAGATTCGAGCGGATTTCGGTCCTTCGTGCCGATGGCTTCCGTCGACGGGTCCGCAACGACCGCGGTATCTCGCTTTCGATCACAATTCCGGTGCATTGCGCGAGACGGTAATGTTACTGGCGGAATTTCCCCGCGACGAGAGCAAGCTCGTCATAAGTTCCATGCTCGTACGGCGATATTATCCGTAGCCCTTACGCTGATCATGGTCGCAGGGGGAACAGCGCCCCGCTTCCCGGACAGCGCGATCAGGGATCGATCTCGATGGCGCCGATTTCGACCTTAACCCGCTCAGAGCCGGGTTTCGATGGATTTGCTTCAACCGCGTCTTCCGGCTGCTTGGGATTCGATCCGCTGCCGGAGCCGGCAGCACCGCCGCTGTTTATTAGCACGATAGTGCCCTGAATCGTCACGCCAGCGGGGCCGATATCGATGAATCCGCCGGGACCCTTCAAGCTCAGCTGGACGCCCGCCTCTATTACGACGTTCACTCCCGCCTTCAGATGAATCTCAGTTCCGGCATCGAGTGCATGCTTCAGTGCCACCTTCTCCAGTTGATCGGTGTTGACTGTCAATGACGCTGTACCATCGACAAGCTCGTTGCGATCTCCCTTGACGTGCAAGTCCCTCT
>Ga0070672_100001621_pt1 | contig 13994 bp, 22 predicted proteins | sample KBSM13metaG_FD_66151 | JGI IMG/M metagenome (GOLD analysis project Ga0070672, IMG submission 66151) | Miscanthus rhizosphere microbial communities from Kellogg Biological Station, Michigan, USA - KBS M1-3 metaG | ecosystem: Host-associated > Plants > Roots > Rhizosphere > Soil ... | reverse complement strand
GGATTAAGTCGGCGGCTTTGCACCACTCTTGCCTTGGGCTTTCCTCGACCGACGAGATTTCTTTCCCGACGCGTGCGAGTCGGGCATGATGTGACCCTCCGTCTGGCGCAAGACGAGCGGAAGAATTAGTGGAGGAAGCCCCATCTTGGTAGTCATATTCGAGGTGAACTCGCGAAAGTAAGGCCAGAGGAACAAACGAGCTTCTACCTGAGCAAACTGCTGCGCAAGATCGCGCTCATCCTCTTTGAGGCCATGGAAGTGCGCTTCAAACGTGCACTCAATTGTGAGTGCTGGCTTACCCTCATCTCCGGCCGTCACTGACAACTCACCAATCACGTCGAAGTAGTCGTCACCAATGTCGCCGACTCGATAATTTGCATTCAAGGTATTGACCAACTGTCGTTCGCCTTTCTGTGATTCTCGAACGCTCCACAGGGCGACCCGGTCAACACTGACGCTGCACTTATCTAGTGCGATCGCGAGCGGTTGTACCCGCCGCAGGAACTCTGCGTACCGGGACTCTGTGGACATCAAATTTCTCCTTGGCCTCTGTGAAGCGACACGAATTGGGCAGCGAATGCGACAGTTCCCCAAGGTAGAACATTGTTAAATGGTCGGGGAGATCAGGTAATTGAGAGCTAACGTATTCCCAGAGGTGCGATCCAGCAGACACAGAGCCGCCGACTTTGGCTTGGTGATAGTGCACGCGGGTGCCCTTGGGTTTTTCCGAGGTTTTTCGACTCTCGCGCAACCCAACTGCCTCCGCGAGAATGCTAGTGACAAACTGATTCAGGCTCACGTCATCGCTTTTCGCGAGTTCCGCCAAACGCTGGTGAAGACGTCTCGGGACGCGTTGCACCCATTTTCCGCTTGGCAGCGCGTCATCATCCGGTAATGGCATCGGAATCGGCTGGTCCGCCTCAATCGCGTCCTCGATCCACATCGACTGCGCTTCCGCTAAAGCTTCGAGTGCCTCCAACTCCGTGGCGCCGTGAGCGACACATCCAGGAAGCTCCGTGATTCTGGCGACGAAGTCACCTTCGTCATCCTTCCGCAGTACCCTGGTGTAGGGAAGGGCGAGATAATCCTTCGCGTTCATGCGTTCCTTCATTTTTCGCTCTCGTTGCTGTCGTCGTCGAGTAGACCTAAGGCTTTCATGGACTGCAGGAAGTTTCGGACATAGACCGGTTTGAGTTCCTTTCGTTTCGGGTTGTGTGTGCAGACTGTTACTCGCTCAGTGTTCACTCGAAGTAGATGAGAGTGTCGGCCAGCCTTGCTCTGAGTGTCGTATCCGACCTCTTGCAATCGACTGACGATGCGCTCCAGTTCGGCAAATCGCACGCTGTTCGGGCGGAGCGCGAGCTCGGCAATTTCTTCCTTGATCCGGCCGAGCCGGTTGTCAACTCCACCTTGTTCTACCATTCGCGTGCCATTCGGGCACGACTGATACTATATGTAGTATCGGCGTATCGTCAATTAGGATGACCCCGGGAGGAACCTTCTAGCCAGTTTTTCTTTAGAAACGTCGATTCGTGTGTCCACGGCAGGCGAGTTCGGGTCGCGTTCGGTAGATACCCTATCGCCGTAAGGGCTAGCGTAGAGGCCGATTGTGAACGTCTCGGCCTCGGGGTGTTCTAGTTCGGTTAGTCCGACTCTCTCCAATGCAGTCATCCAGCTTCTTCAAAGCCTTTCTGCACCACTGCTGCTTTCCAGACTGCCGCAAGCGCTCGAGCCGTTCCGATTTCCACGGCGTACTGCGATCGAATTAGGCCGTCTTCGCCGTAGCCGCACCGCACTTCGAGTCCCGCAAGCGTCCGAAACACTCCGCACGTCAGTAGACGGCCACGAGGACTCTTTAACTGCCAGCATTGCTCGACCAGCGTTAGTTCTGGCACCTGCTCGCGCCAGCTGCTCGTGTACGGATCGAAGTTCATTGCCTTATTCCGCTACCATCGGGTCATGCGCTGCCACTGCATCAGGGGATGGACGTGCGAACGACATCCCAGCCAACCGTGGCCACATCGCGACTGCCATGGACCTGGCGAGCAATGCCCTAACCGGGACTGCCCGTGGTGGCGCAGCCCGCAGCCGGCCGCACTCGATCGATCCGACTTTGACATCGTGATCGCCAGCACGCGAGACAGCGACGAAGATCACTGACGCTCCTTCATCGGCCCTCAACGCACCTCGCAGTGCTACGTGCAGCGCGTCGCAATAACCGGCCAACCCGTCACCTTGGCCACTTCACCTGCGGTCTCCGTTTGCGTTCTTCTGCAAGAGCCGCATCAGCGATTGCCGCGCACATCGTTGTGATGTGTTCCGGTCCAACGCGATTCTCGGCGCCGAGAGCTGTTGTTGCGCCCGACAACGTCGCGACAAAACACTTCAGCCAGACCTCGTGATCCTCACCTAGCTGTTTTACTTCTTCGGTCATTCTTCGCACCTCGCGCGGAGTATGTGTTATCTGCGCAGGTCTGTGAGAAAACCCACGCCAGGGCTGTGGCACCTTCGTGCGATTCGCACATTCGATTGACGTTGAGCGTACCGGCGTGATCTGAGAAAGTCCCAGCACGGCAGACGGAAGTAAACACCAGCACAAACTTTCAATCGACGGTGATCGATTTCATTGGCATTCCGAACGGCACACGAATTGTCTAGTCGGCGCTTTTCACTGGAGGTATCTGATGGTGAGTCGTCGTGTTATGCCGTTCGCGGCCATGATAGCGCTAGCGTCATCGTTCAGCCTTGCGCAGAGTCCCACGGGCCGCGTCGTCAAGAAGACGACTCTGGAAATCCCCGCCAGCGGAGAAACAATTGAGACAGCCTTGGCGCTTCAGGAGGGCGAGTCATATCTCATTGAGGTACAAGGCATCTACACTTACGCGCCCGGCAATCGAGTTGCGGATGCCGAGTTTGCCTACGACCCCGACTCTAACCTGTGGTCCGAGTTGGGGGGCGGGCCTGAGGAAACGATCGAGCAGAATCTGGATCTGCTCGTTAACGGCGCCGCTGTCGATTGGCTCGGTTCAACTGATGGCAGGCGCTTCCTTCCGCACACATACAGCCAAAGTCATATCTACCGGCTCGTTCTCGTCGGGAATGGGCAACCCGTCTCGTTCAGGATCTACGACGTCAGCAACGATTGGAACGAGGGCTCCTTGACGGTGAGCATCTCTCGAGTAAAGGGATCTGGACGCCCCTGATGAGGAATCAGGACGCTTCTCGTAAAAGAGCAACACTGAACCTTTTTCATCCTATGTCATGGAGGTATTGATGCGTCCGTCCCGTCAGATCACAGTCGCGATGTTCGCGTTCCTATTTACTTTGAGTTCGGTAGTGATGATCGCGACACCATCAGCGCTCGGACCTCCGCCCGAAGCGACCGGCAGGCCCATTTTGGACCAGTTCAATACGGTTATCTCCAGCAGTATCAACGGAGGCTCCGCCGCGTACGAATGGCAGCAGGGGATCACAGCGGGCATTGCCGGACAGCTCACCCGGATCGATCTCTTTGTCACTATCGACCCTTCATTAGGCGAAATGGCCCCGACTGAGTTGTCCGTGAAGTTGGGATCGCCATGGCAGAACGGGGCAACTGAATGGGTGACTACAGCGGTCCTCAGTTCAGGATGGAACACTTTCGATTTAGCTAAGGCAAAGATTTTTCTTGAAGTGGGAGATGAGTACGCGATCGGCATTCACGGCCAGAGTCAGGACAACTTCAATCCGGGATTCGGTATTTCCTACGATGATCAGTATCCAGGGGGCGATCTTTTCTTGAACGGTAGCAGTGCTGAGAGCGAGGGCAACGATTTGCTGTTTCGCACTTACGTGCGCGCGAAGCGCCAAAGGAACAACTAGCCCGTAGAAGCTTCCCGAGCTCGGCACAATTGCGACTGGCGCTTCTGGAGTGGTGTCCGAGGGCCGTTGCAGCATGCAGGGTCGATGCAGACTGCCTCTAGCGGGCTACCAAGAAACAGGCGTGCCCATACCGCTCGTGCGCCGCAGTGATCGCACCGCTGAACACCACGCTTCACGCGATCGTGCAACTGATCCAAGGGATCCATGACTGCTTCTCCGAATTGAAGTGTGAGCGACTCCATCCCGCATACCGAGTGGAGCCGCCCACGCCGGTCGCGCCGGGACAGGCGAGCGCGCCCGGATTCCATCACTTCAAACGCGCCATAAGGGCTCTCAGTTCCGCCTTCCGCGCCGCGTGCTTCGCGCGCGAGTACTGGCGCTCTCTACTGTTGGCGCCGGATGCCCTGATACGAGTTTTGACGCCGAAGTCACCCCCTGCTGGGAACAGGCCGTACTTCTCTGCCAACGCCACCGCGGCGTCGTCCATCCCTTCTTCTCGAATGAGATCGAAGTGCCAGACGGTGTCTGCCGCTCGTTCTGCAGCAAAATCCTTTTCAGGACGGCTCGCCTCGCCGCCAATGCTTGTGCCTTCCCAAACAAAACTTGTCGCCATCGCTCTTCCTCCGCGCGGTCCTGTGTGTTTGTTATCCCCTCGAGCGCATTCGCGCCCGTTCTTCCTTCTGTGCAGCAACCCGCCGATCAATCTTCAGCGCTTCGGCGCAGGCTCCGCACACACGCTGCCTGCCGATCAGGCTCCGCGCCTGCTCCCGTTTGCAGCGCGTGCATGGAACACCTGCGGCGATCATCCGCATTTCTTTCAATGCGAGTCCCACGCTGCGAGACCGGTCGAATACTGCGTGTTCAAATCGCATGTCCCTGTCCTTTCATTGCGCGACGACGCGCGCGTAGTTGTTCCATTTCCCATCGTTGCATTGCGACTCGGCGATCGAATCGCTCCTGGTCCGTTAAACGCGCCTGCGCGACTTGCCATTCCTTGAATTCAATGGAGCGCCGCACAAGCGATTGGCGATGCTCCGCAAAGGTTAATGACCCACGCTGGCGATCCAGCGCGGCGACCGCCGACCGCGGCCCCGGAGTTCTTCGGCGATAGGCGCTCAACCCTCGGCTCAGTTCATCGAACATCGCTCGGCTAAACTTCGTGAGCGTCATTGCCTTTTCGGAGGCCAAGGTCTCGCATCGCAAACAGGAATGCCAGCGCCCATCATTGACCGGTGCGTGATCGCCGCCTTGACAGCGCTCACTCAGGCAATGTCCGATCTCGTGGAGCGCGATCGCGAATAGCTGGTCGCACGCGACTTCGTCGCCTTCGATGATTGGCGTGACGATTTCTCGAGCAGACACTCGGGCGTACGCGATTGCGCCAGCAGGGATCTCCGATCGCCGACGCCATTTCACCGTGATCGTGTGCTCCTTCGCGATCTGGTTGACCAGCGCCGTGTACTCCGCGGCTTTCCCAGTTACCACTTCAGGCCCGCTTTCAATCGCGTCAGTTCTTCAGCGTCGGCGCCGGCATCACGCCGACGCTTATATGCCGCGCAGCGTTCGGTGAGCGCCTTCGTCCGGGCAGTCGATCGTTCGATATGCGCCGACACGTCTTCGTGGAGCTGCTGAAGCGCAGCGTCGATTAACTCGCTGGCCTTGTATGTCCCGCCCGAAGCCGGCGGCATGACATCGACCAACTGCGCCGCGCCGGCGAGTTCGCTCAGCGCCTGCTTGATCTCGGCTCCGAGTGCGCTCTCGTCTTCCGCCGTCAGCGTTGCGCCGGCGAGAAGGAGAGCCCTCCAATCGGAGATTTTCTCCAGCGCCTCAGTCGAGAACGTATTCGTTGCCTTCATTGCAGCCATCAGTTATCTCCGCCCATCTCGACATCCTCGAATAAACCCACACCCTCGGCTCGCAGAGCCGCCTTAAACGGCTCCAGCGCAACATCAGGATTCCAGGCGTCCTGCTCGGCGCGACTCGAGCCCAATCGCCCATACAAGCACTCCCACAACTGCCATGACCCATCGAGCGTGTGATCGTGGACGCCCGTCATTAAAAAGTGGCGAATCGCCTCCGGAACGTCCAGCCGGCGCGCCTGTGTTTTCAGTCTCGACATCTAATGCCCCCTCTGCAACCGCACACGCGGATCGTTCGCGAAGACGGACAACGCCAACCAGTCCCTGCGAGCCTGGAGCCACACCGCACGCTCGCCGGCAGTCTGCAAAGTCAGTAGCCGCCGCAAGTCAAAGGCCGGATGGCCACAGCTCGCGTTGCCCATCTCGCGCCTCAGATCGAGCCACGTCCGGTCGGCCGCGGGATCACTGCGGCCTGGCCGCGGGCCGTCAATGACACAGTCCAAGGCAATCGGCGTCACGGCTTCATCCGACACGTCTGGGCCAACGTCCAACCGTTTCAACCGCGCCATCTTCCATCTCCGATTCGAGATTGAGTTGCTTCACCAACGCAGCGTATCGACCCATCGCCGCCAATCGCACTTCCGGCCGCTGCTCTGCGTCGTTGGCAATCGCTAATGCCGCCACGCCGAGATCGACCAGCGTGTTCTCCGTTGCCGACAACTCGTATTTCGCTCGAACAGCCGCAGCCCAATCCTTCGCGTCGGGCAGGTCCATACGTGTATGAACCTTGTAGTCCGGCAGGTTGCAAGTGGTTGTATCCTGCGCTTTCACACGGGCTCGAGCGCCAGGGCGCGGAATCTTGCCAGTCTTAACCCAGCGAAAGATGGTGCTTCTGTCCACGCCATACTCCCGTGCCAGTTCCGACATCGTCCGAGCACTTGAGACGCGCCCTCTTGCAGCCAACACCCTCCTCAACGCGTGTGGCTTACCCATAGGCCTCCTGTGTTGCAGCCAAAATCACCTGATGCAGCCCCTTGTTTCTGCCTTCCCCAGCGGTTTCACTTATGTAAGCGCCAGATCGATCGGTAGGGCCGGCATCTTTTGTGTACAAGCGAGGCGTCGGGCCTATTTCGTCCTGAGCTGGAAGAGTAGCTGTGCTTGAACGCGTACACATCTCGACGCAGACTCCACGAGATGCCGACGACGCAACGGCGTGGCCGCTCCTTGAAGTGCGTTTGTCCGAGATGCCACAGCCGCGCGACGATTCGCCGGTCTCGCCAGCGATGGTGGGAACGGCCTCTGAGTCTTGTGACACCTCGACGGCCATTTCGCTGTCGGTCTTGCAGGCGTCGGTTCTGGTTGGGACCGTGGCGTGAGCGACGGATGGCCCTTCGCGATTCCAAACCGGTAGCCAATTAGATCTGCTTGCCCAGCCGGGTTCGCCTCGTACATCGACGGTCCTTAATCCGCCGGCATGCCCTTCGCTGACAGGAACGAGTGCGAAGTGCGGATCGAGATTGGCCGGCAAATCGTCACGAAGTTGAACCCGCTCAGTCATTGCACCCTCTGTGATAACGCCGCTTTGATTCGTGAATGAACTGCGCAGCCATCCTCATGAACGAAGGTGACTGCACCAGATGCACTAAAGTGCTGGACGTTGTGGCAGCCAGGACACTTCACTTCGACGCCCCATGACCGTGGCGTGACTTCCATCAGCGAGGCTCCCGGCAAGGCGATGACCGGCACGTTCATGACTTGTCTCCGAATGCGTCGTTGTCGAAGTGAAAGTCAGGCGGATGCGTGGTTCTCACGGGAACATCGGGACCCTGCAGCAAGCCGGGTAGCTCCCATTCATGACCGTCAGTCGTCGCCTGTTGGTGGGCCTCCGCCGACGACTGCGGCATATTGCAGCGCGACGTGACTAGTCGCGGCGTTGAATTGAATGCGCGATTCACCAGCGACGCGCCAGCGAATACGAGCACCTGATCGATCGTGATTCCCAATCGGTCCGCAATCGTCTTCAACTTCCATCCCTGCTGCATTCGCTTCTGCACATGTCGCCGCATTCTGTTCACGGCCTCGAGCTCGCCATCTGCCGCGCCTGTTCTCAATCGCCGAAATCGACGTACCTCTGTTTTCTTCGTCCTACTGCTTGGTACTGGTCTTTTCATGTACGTGTTCTTCTTCTTCAACAGCTGGTGCCGGTGTCCCACGAGGCAGGGTCCCCCCATAGGAGACGCAAAGCCTCGTGGCAATTGCATAACAGCCGTACGCCGTATGCCCTTTCGTGGCAGCGTGGAGAGGCGACGACTCACACGCATTGGGACCAGCTTTGGGCACGTCGCGCGTGCTCCCTGCGGCCTTCTGGTCCTGTCCGGCCTGCCCGTTGTGCTCTTCCCAGTAGCGGGCTTGTAATGGCGCGCTGGCCTGCTGATTCAGCAGTTTCCTGGCGTGCGGTTCCCCGTCGTTCCAGCGCCGGCACTCGCCAAACAGGTGTAGAATTGCGGCCTGTAGGCGAGTTCCCTGACTTCCTGGTCTTGCGGTCTTCCTACACCGCCGCGTGGGACGTTGGCGCGTCCTGCGCGGCATCTCCCTGGTCCTGAACTCCTTCTGCTGATTGCTCTCGCCAGCGTGCGGCGAGTGCCCGGATCTGCTTCAACGAGTACGTCGTCCGTCGCATGCCGGGGATGTTGATCTTGGTGATGAAGCCATCCGCCACGAGCTTGTGGAACGTCCGCTCACAGACGTCCAGCACCGCTGCCCCGGTCGCAGCATTGACGTGCTCGGGCTCAATGTGGATGACGGCCTTCACCGAGTACTCCGGCGCTCAAGCCGAACATCGACGTCGTCAGCGAACAAGGCATCTACCGATTGATTCAGCAACTGCGCAAACCGCTCGCGTTCCTGCGGCGATGGCTGTACCCAGCCTTGGATCAACGACGAGACTCGGTTCTGGTTGCTGTTAGCGAGACGGGCGAACTGACGCTGGCTCATGCCACGCGCGAGGATTGCAGCTTTCAGACCTAATCGCATGATTAATCGTACGGCTTTTTCTTGCTCACAATCGATCGTTCTGTGTAGTCCGTGCTGCGGGTAAGTGACAAAAGCAAGCAGGCTACACGTTTTATCGAATATCTCTTCGAGCCAGTCCTATGGAAAACTAGACGCATTGATCGAACGTTGTCCGCGTTGACGACACCAATAGGAACTATTAGACGAGACGCGCGTGCTGACCTATACGCCGTTATCCGCATGCCGCAGACGTGCAGTGTGGCTCGCGTTTCGTTTGTGACCGCATTTGTGACCATCGGCGATACAGCCCCATGCAGATCAGTGCGTGTTTATGCGGGCTTGCTGTTGACACTACTGCACGACCGATACCGCTGCTAATTGGTAGACTGCGAGCGACTTCTAATACATCGTCGCCCGGCTGCCGTGATGCGCGACCTTGAGGATCCTGGTTGGCGCGCGAGTGAGGCGCGGAAGGATTTCGTGTTCGACTTCTGCGGAGATGTCGCCAGTCAGCAGGACCGCGACGTCGCGGTAGACGACTTCGAGCACAACTGAATCGTCATTGCGGACGCGTCGACGCTCCCAGTCGGGAGGTGGAGGATGGAGCACACGAACGCGCGCGATCCCGCGCGCCTCGATGTCGCCGCGACGTCGATGGTCGACTGAAATGCCGAGGCGCGCTGCGGCGTCGCGGATGTCGGCCGTCGGGCGATGATTCGGGACATCGATCCCTACCCATAACTGCCGAGGCGCAAAGTCGGCGAGCACGTCGAGCGCACCGCCTATGTGATCGGGATCGCCGTGCGTGAGCAGCAAGGTGTCGAGCGCCCTAATCCCACGAGCCCACAACGCTGGCGCCAGTACGCGCGCGCCGATACCGAACGATCCGCCGAATGGGGCGCCGCCGGTATCGACCAGCATCTTCCCGCCGCTCGGCGTCTCGAGCAGAATCGACTCACCCTGCCCCACGTCGAACATCGTCAGACGAAGTGTGTCGCTCGCGCTGGCTGGCTGCGCGATTCGTGAGTCGACCGCGCCCACGACTGTCGCTGCCGCTGCCACCCACAGCAGCGCCGCGATCGCGCGCGACGCGCCGCGATGCGAGAGAAACATCACCGATACGGCCGCATAGTAAAAGGCAACAATGAATGCATCCGGCGGGGGCACACGTGCCGTCGACCACGGCGCGAGCGTGACCAGGTTTGCGCTGCCGATCAGTCCCTGGGCGGCGAGATGCGCAATCATGCCGGCCGGTCCGGCGATCACCGGGACGCTGCTGGCTATCGCGGTGACGAGCGCCGCGATCTGGACAACGCCCATCAAGGGGACAGCTATCAGGTTGAGCACGAGCCCGGCGCCAGTGACACGCGAGAAGAGCACGGCCGACACCGGAAGCAGCGCGATCTCGACGGCGAGTGACGCGAAGACCGATGCAACAACCCACGACAGCGTTCCCGCGCGTGGCGTCAGCCTGGCACCGATGCGTGCGCCTTCAAGCAGCGCAAGTGTTGCTCCAAACGTCAGAATGAATCCGCCATCGCGGATGTCGAGCGGCCTGAAGACGATCATCAGCGCGGCGGCGACTGACGCGGTCTGCCAGCCGCCACTTCGCTGATCCAGGACGCGGGCGGCGAAGTACAACACCGCCATCAGCGTGGCGCGCCACACTGACGGCCCGGCGGTGACAACCAGCCCGTACGCGGACAGGACCGCGATGGCGACACAGGCCGCTCCCCTTCCGCGGACGCCGACAATCATCAAGACAATCGTCGCGGCGGTTGCGAGAATGGCGATATTGCCGCCGGAGATCGCGATGACGTGGTAGGTGCCGGCTTGCTGCAGCCTCTCGCGGGTCTCGTCGGGCAACCCGGTGCGATCGCCGATCAGGACAGCCGTCGCGATGGCGGCGGAGACTGGATCGTGGACCTCGACCCACCGCTTCACGGCGCGCCTGACGTGCTCCCGGACATCAGCCGACCGCTCGGAGAGGTATCCACCCGTCTGCACCACATCGATCAGGAAGCCGCTCTTAACGGTGCCCAGAAGCGTCACGCCGTCGAGCGCCTGATCGCGTTCGAAGTCGGGAACGCCTGCATTCAGGTAACGCGCCGGCCGGCGGAACGTCATCGGTGCTTCGATCGTCCGGCCGGCGCGCCACTCGCTCACTCGACCATCTTCGGCCGTGCCGTTGACGCTGATCGCGATCTCGCCCGCAGCGGGCTGCCACACGCCGCGAAGCTTCACCGCGATGATGCCGGCGCGCAGCGCCACGAAACCGTCGCGTGGCGAGGCGTCCTCAACGAGCACGACTCGCGACGGGAGCGGATCGTGCCGACCGGCCGGGCCGATGGAGTCGATCTGAAAGCCTCCGAACTCCCTATCCAGGACTTGGCGTATCGACGAGTGGAGAGCGCCTTCGCGTGCGTTCACCGACAGGGCCGCGCCGCCCACCAGGAACCCGGTCACCACCGCCACGAGCGTCGTCCGCGGTGACCGGCGCCGCCAGCCCGCGAGCGCGCCAAGGCACGTCAACGGAAGCGCTGCCGCGTATGTCCAGGCGGTGACACTGGTGATCAGCCCAAGCGTTGCGCCGATGAGAAGACTGAGTGCGGGAAGAAGACCGATCGCAGCCACACCTTGCTCGATGCAAGTTGCGGCAACCCCTGGCACGACGCCCGGGTCAGTGACTTACGGGTGAAGCAATGGAGTTATTGCGTGCTTGTCGCATCCCGAAAGGAGCAGTTTTTTCAAGGGTCCGTCAGACGTTCGCCCAGCGGCGCAGGAGGTTGTGATAGACGGCAGTCAACTGGACGACTGCGGGATGATCCGGCAAGTCGACGGTCAGTCGCTGAATCGCCGTATCCAGATCGAACAGCAGCGTCCGCTCCCCATCGTCTCGAATCATGCTCTGCATCCAGAAGAACGAGGCGATGCGTGCGCCGCGCGTCACCGGCGTGACGTTGTGGAGGCTCGATGCGGGATACAGCACCATGTGTCCCGCCGGTAGCTTAATCGAGTGGACGCCGTAGGTATCTTCGATGATCAGTTCACCGCCGTCGTACTCGTCAGGATCGGCCAGGAACAGCGTGGCCGAGAGATCGGTCCGCACGTTCAGCCCGGTTGCTTTCACTTGTCGAATAGCGTTGTCGACGTGGTTGCCGAACGACTGACCGCCTTCGTAGCAGTTGAACAACGGCGGGAAAACCTTGAGTGGAAGCGCGGCCGAGATGAAGAGCGGATTGCGCTGCAGCGAGGCGACGATCATCTCGCCGATTTGCTTGGCGACTGGATGGTCTTCTGGAAGCTGCTGGTTGTGCTTGGCTCGCGCCGATTGGTGGCCGGCGGTAACACGGCCGTCCACCCAGTGAGCCGTAGCCAGCAGCTGGCGCGCCTGCGCCACCTGCTCCGGAGTGAAGACGTCTGGAATCTGGAGGAGCATGTAAAACCTAGAAACTGAAATCCGCGTTCAGGATCAATTGCCGGCGCGGCCCTGGGATGTAGTGCCCGCCACCGACGCGATCTACGTACTCAATGTCGGCGAGGTTCTGTCCGTTGAGCCGCAGCGTCAGCCCCTCGTTCACCTTGTAGCTTGCCATCGTGTTGACGAGCCAGTAACTGGGAACCGAGGTGGTGTTGGTGGTGTTACGGAACACTGTGTCCATGTACTGCGCGCCACCGCCGACGGTGAAGTCCCACGGCAGGCTGAAAGTCGTCCACAGATTGAAGGTAGCCTCCGGCGTCAGCGCGAGGTTGTTGCCTTCCTCGGCAGCGTTCGCCGAGCGCGCGATGTCGCTGTGCATGAACGCATACGATGCCAGCGCCGTCCATCGTTCCGTGATACTGCCGGTCAGCCCGAGCTCGACACCCTGTACCGTCTGCCGTCCGGCGAGCACGAACGGATCGCTCGTGGCGTTCCGCGTGCGCGCGTTGACCTTCTCGGTGCGGAACACCGCGCCAGTCACCGACAACCGGTTCCGCTTCACATCCCACTTGGTGCCGACCTCGTAGTTGCGCGATTCCTCGGGCTCGAGAGTCGGGTTGTTGGCCGCGGTCTCGGCCGTACTCAGTGCCGCGCCGGTGGCCGCTGCATCGACGGCGGGATTGAACGACGTGCCGTAGCCGAAGTAGATGCTGCCGGCAGGCCGCGGCTTGTAGACGACGCCACCACGCCAGCTGACCATCGAGTCCGACGTTCGAATCCGGGTGAGATCACCCGTCGCCAGCGCTGTCTGGGAGTAGTCGACATCGACGACATCCACACGAGCGCCACCAGTGAATTGCCACTGCCGTCCAACCGTCACCGTGTCGAATACGTACACACCCGCCTGACCCAATCGCGTATCGCTCGGGTTGCCCGTGTTCGGCGGCATCGGCCCGAACGGCAGCTCACCCGGGTTGGGGTGTGCCACGTCGATTTCCGGCTGATTCGTCGTCTGCGACGAGTTCTGGTTGAACGTCGTTTCGCGAGAGACCTCGAGCCCGGCCACGAGATCATGCCGCGCGCGCGTACCCAGCGAGGCCGTCAGATTGGTCTGGTTCGCAACGTTCCCATTGCCCATCGTCCGGCGCTGCAGCTGCCGGTTCGGCGGCCGTGGCGAGGTGATTGCCGAGTCGCGATCGGTGTCGCTGTAGCGGGTGATGTTGCGCAGCGTGAACGGACCGTTGAACCGATGCGAGATCTCGGCGGTCGCCATATCGCTTCGGATGTCCTCGAAGTCGTAGTCGCGCAAGCCGTAGAAGTTGCTCTGATCCACCGCTGGCGTGGCTTGGAATGCACCGGTTGGGAATCCGGGGGACGCTCCCCACGGCAAGCCGTAGTCCGGCACGTTGTCCTGCGTCAGTCTCTGGTACTTGAGGGTGACCTGCGTGGGCTTTCCGACGCCAAACGCAAGAGAGGGCGCGAACCCCCAACTGTTGTTTTCGACAACGTTGCGACCAGCGACACCGGCGTCCGTCCACATCAGGTTCAAGCGAAGCGCCGTGCCGATTGAGGGGTCGCCGATCGGATGATTCATGTCGAGCGTGCCGCGGCGATACTCGGCATTTCCCATGCCGAGCGATCCGCTATGAGAGCGCTCGAGCCCAGGTGACTTGGTCACCTGGTTGATCGCGCCGCCCGTCGCGCCACGGCCCGCGATCGATGAAGATGGGCCCTTCGCGACTTCGACCTGCTCGAGATTGAACGCATCGCGCGAATAGCCGCCGGGATCGCGGACGCCGTCGACGAACATGTCGTTGCCGGCACTGAACCCACGCAGCGTG
>Ga0070672_100001618_pt1 | contig 13999 bp, 7 predicted proteins | sample KBSM13metaG_FD_66151 | JGI IMG/M metagenome (GOLD analysis project Ga0070672, IMG submission 66151) | Miscanthus rhizosphere microbial communities from Kellogg Biological Station, Michigan, USA - KBS M1-3 metaG | ecosystem: Host-associated > Plants > Roots > Rhizosphere > Soil ... | reverse complement strand
GGGCTTGCGTCGCTCTCGTCCGCCTTTGTGCTCTCCGGGCCCAGTTCCGTGCGGCCCTGCAAAACGATCGCCTCAAAAGTATTGGGCGTCATGCGCGTGTCGTTGCGATTGATAAAGGGCGTGTCGTAGCCCTTTGCTCCGACATTAACGTTCAGGCCGTCGAAAATCCGAATATCCATGTAGAATTCACCAAGGACGGTATATCCATCCTGGTTAGGCAGGAGGAGGAGGCTTCCACTCCTGTCCGAAGGGGCGTAGATAGGCTGTGAAGTGTAAAGGGTCGTTCCGAACGCGACATGGTCGAGAAAGTAACCAGTCTTGACCCCTACCCATCCGCCGATGGCCCAGGCCTGGGCTTCGGAACCGTTGAACTGGTTGCGATCGAAGTAGAAGGTGCGCAGGTTGACTTCGAACTTCGTATCTTTGAAGGCAGCTCGGCGCTTTTCCAAGCGCCAGCTGGGCAAGTTATATGAGCCATCGAGAGGCGTCTGGCCTTCCTCAACGGATGATAGCGCGCTGTCCGGAACGGCCTGCACCGCGCCTAACGAGATATCGAAGGAGCCGTCCGTTGCTGCCTCCTGCCAGACCCGCTCCTGGCCAAGAGCGATGTTCGCGCCGTTCAACACGACAAGCATTACCACTGTGGCAAATGCGCAGTCACGAGCAGAAGTTCGAATGTTCATAAGGGTTTGCTTGGGCTGACCTTTGCCGGACCCGCTAGCGTTGGCTTTCTCCCGTCAAAGGCAATATTTTCTTCCGCTTCTTTCCTTTCTATTTACGACCGCAGCATCGCGAAGTAACCGAACTAGCGTTTCGCGGTCGGGGCTGGCGGGGCACTCTTGCCTGTCGCTGCCTCGTAAGCCTGCCTGTACCCACGAGCGATCGCGCGCACGGCGCGGCCGATGTCGTCGTAGACGTGATTTTCCAAGTTTGCGAAGGATATGCGCACCGACCAATCGGGAGCGGCAAAGCCGCCACCATTGAGCAGAACGATGCCGTGGTCCTCGGCCAGACGGAACACGATGTCGAGCGGGTGCACGTTCGCCTTCATCCACTTGACGACGTCTTCGCCCAGGTATTTACGGGCAAAAAACTCGAAATCGATTAGTCCGTAATAGTAGTCGAAGTACTGATTCGGACCGACTTCGATGTCCAGTCCTTCGATCGTTGCCTCGACCCGTTTCTTGCAAATGCCGATGCAGGCTTTCTGATAGGCCTTCTTTTCGTCCATCAGCTCGCTGAGCGAGAACAATGTCATCATGACCTGCTGCGGAAGCGACAGCCCGGCCGTGTGATTGAGCGCGACGTCGCGGCTGTCGGCAACGATACGGTCGATGAAGGCGAACTCGCGCGGCTTGAGGGTGAGCCCGCCGTAGCGCTTGTCCAGCTGTTTCTTGGTCGGCTCGGCATGCGCCGCGATCATCTCGTCAAAGATGTTGTCCTCGTGGACCGCGATGGTTCCGAGCCGCCACCCGGTGCAGCCGAAGTACTTGCTATAAGAGTAGACGCCGATGGTGTTCTTCGGGAACGCCCCCATCAACGAGCGGAAGCCCGGCACAAAGGTGCCGTAAACGTCATCCGTCAGCAAGATCAGATCTGGCCGTTTCTTGAGCACGTCTCCGATCTTCTTGATCGTGCCGGGAGAGATGGCTACGGCGTATGGGTTGCCCGGATTGACGATGAAGAATGCCTTGACCTTGGGGTCAAGGAGCTTCTTGAGCTCTTCATCCGGGTATTGAAACTTGTTTTCCTGCTTCGCGTGCACCTCGACGAAGTGAAGGTCGTAATCCTCCAGATGCGCCATTTCTATGTAGGGCGTGAAGATCGGCACGCCAAGCGCTATCGTGTCGCCGGGGTTGAGAATCCGGTTGCTCTTTAGCGACTTGAAGATGTAGCACATGGCGGCGGTGCCCCCTTCTACCGCATAGATCTTGAACTTGCCTTTCGGCCGCGGATCTCCGCACATGGCCCACTCCAGGTACTCGTGCACGATCTGTTCGTTGTGCACCAGCATGCGGTCTGGCACCGGGTAGTGATCGCCGATGATGGAATCCACCAACTCGTGCACGAACTTGTCGGGTTCGAAGCTGAATTTCTTCACGGCCCACGGCACCATCGCCTGCAGAAAGGGCGCCCCCGGCATGTCTTCGTGTTTTGCGAGCCAGGCTTCCAGACGGCCGGCTATTCCGGCTGCGGCAGGCATCCCGCCCACGCCGGGTGGCAGGTCAAGCACCCGTTTGCTCTCAGTAACTGCGAACTGCCCGAGAAGGAAAAACGCTTCGCGCGGCTCAGTGGCGACCCAGTTTGGGTTACCGCGACCGGCGTTCAGATAAGAGAGGGAAGATTCCAGCGCCGATTTCGATGCTACTTTTTGGACGAAATCCTTGATCTCGAACGGACCGAGTTTCTCGAATTCTTTCAGCCTGGCATTATCTGATAATGCGCGGCTGGCACGATGAGTTTGTCCGTTAGCTTTCCCAACCTGAGAAGATTTGCTTTTAGCTTTCATAGTTTTCTTTGCTCTTGAATCACGTGCGGAAAAAGTGTTCTCACGAGAGTAACATGATGATGACCATGCCCCAGATCGTCAGGAGAGTGTTCCCCACGGCATAGGTGACGGTGTAGCCGAGCGCCGGGATCTGGCTTTTGGCCTGGTCGCAGACCAAACCAAGCGATGCTGTCGTCGTGCGGGACCCGGAAATGATTCCGAGGTTCAGCGCGTCGTGAAAGCGGAACACGTACTTGGCGACGAACATGCCGAGAACCAGGGGGACCGTAGTGGCGACCGCGCCCCACAGGAAGAGACCGACGCCCTGCGTTTTCAGACCGTTGACGAAGCCCGGGCCGGCGGAGATGCCGACGATAGCGATGAAGATGTTGAGGCCGACCGAGTTCATGAACCAGACGGTGGGCGTCGGAATGCGTCCAAAGGACGGGCGCACCGAGCGCAGCCAGCCTCCGATGATCCCGAAGACCAGTGCTCCGCCGGCGGTCGACAGGGTGAGCGGCACGCCAGCGACCTTGAAGACCAACGCGCCGATCAGCGCGCCGACCACGATAAACAGGCCGACGAACGCCATGTCGGTGACATCAGTGGGACGGTCAGCGACACCCAGCATCTTGGTGGCGGCGGCAATATCCTCCGTGCGGCCGACAAGGGTGAGCAAGTCGCCGCGATTGACCTCAGTGCTCGGCAGGATGGGGATATCGGTGGCGGTAGCGCCGCGCGTGATCTTGCGCAGGAACACGCCACGCGCCGCGGGGCGCGCCGCGAGCTCCTCGAGCGTCTTGCTGTCGACCTCCTTGTTCGTTACCAGGACATCGACGCCTTCTACCGGTACAGCGAGCAGTTCGCGGTCCTCGACTTCGACCGCAGCTGCCCCGAGAGTGTTCACTAGCACTTCGCGCTCGCCCGCGACTGCCACCACGTCGCCTTCCTTCAGGACGATGTCCGAGGTCGCGTCCATGATCTCGCCGCCGCGCCGGATGCGCAGGATGAAGAGGCGCGCATCGGGCACTAACGACTCAGCCTCGGCGACGCGCAGCCCAGCGGCTTTGCCACCCGGCTGCACCTTGTAGGCGCGCAGCGCCCAGCGTGTCCAGGCCGAGCCCGCACCGCCCAGTTGCTTCTTGCCGCCCCCAAACTTCTCCTCGTATTCCTTGCAGGCGGCAACGAGATTGATGCCCAGCAGCTTCGGGCCGATGATGGCGATCACGATCGCCGATCCCATGGTGCCGAACATGTAGGTCACGGCATAAGCGATCGGCATCGAGTCGAGCAGGGCCTTAGCTTGATCGGGAGGCAGCCCCAGCCGGTTGATCGCGTCGGTCGAGAGCCCCATCGCGGCAGAGATCGTCTGCGAGCCCGAGTAGAGTCCGGCCGAATAGCCGAGGTCGTAGCCGGCGAACTTTGCCACCACCACGCAGGTGACCAGGCTGAGTACGCACTGTACCACCGAGAAGATCGCCTGCGGCAGGCCGCTGCTGGCAATGCCGCGCACGAACTGCGGCCCGACGGCGTAGCCGACGGCGAAGAGGAACATGAGGAACGAAAACGCCTTGAGCGGCTGGTTGACCGTAATCCCGATCTGCCCGATCACGACAGCGGCGATCAGAGTGGCGGTCACCGACCCGAGGCCGATCCCCTTGTAGGTAAACTTGCCGAAGTAGTAACCGAGGGCGAGCGCGAGAAAAATCGCGATTTCCGGGTAGGTCTTTAGCGTAGCGAAGAACCAATCAATCATAGTTTGCTCCGTTTCTTGTCGTTGGGTTGGGTGTTCGGATTTGAGGGTTGTCGGTTTCGCTAAGAAGCGTCAAGCGCCAATGCGTCTATTTCCTTGCTTTCTTCTTGGCTCCGCCAAGTTTCTCCGGCTTGATCAGTTCCAGGCCCAAGGCGGCCTGGTAGCCGTGGATTTCCTTCACATCGAGCTTGCGCATGAAGTCGATGGTCTCCTTCGTAATGACTTGGCCCGGCACCATGATCGGGAAGCCGGGGGGATAAGGGATTACGAATTTTGCCGAGACGGCCTGGCCCCTTTTGACCATGTCATCGATATCCTTGCTGTTGAGCCTCACATGCGTGCAGTTCTCCGCGTCATAGGCGAGAAAGAAAGGTGTGCGCATATCCCCTTCATTGGTCTTGCCGCGAGGGTCTTCGCGGAAGGCGTCATGAAAACGACTAAAGTTGGGAAGGTCGGGCACGTCGGTAACCAGGCTCTTCACGCGGGCGTCAAATGCCGCCTTCTCCTCGTGATCGCTCGAAAGTTTGCGATCCAATTCGCGCGATATATCCGCGAGAACCTTGATCAGGTAGGCGATGTCACTTCGGGTGTTGTTGATGTTAGTCTGGAGCAGGACGCTGTTGCGTGAGGTCTTGTTGAGCTGGATGTCGAACTTGCTTGCGAGCAATCCCTTGAACTGGGTGCCATCAAACCCCGCGGAACCACACAGCAGAGTGATACGAGTGGGATCCAAAACAAACTCGTCGGTTGCCCAGGCGTCATAGATGGTTTTCCAGCTAACACCATCCGCATGGAAGTCTTCGAATCCGCTGGCACGGTGCTCGGCGGGCACCATCTGGGCGTTGGTCGCGATGCGGAAGTACTTCGAGATGAGCGGATGCTTGTTCACCTCACGGCGTAGGATTAAGGAAAGCTCGATCGAGCGGCCGACCAGCTCGTAGCCTTCGAGTTCTGCTTGTCGGCGGGCCACGTCGAGCGAGGCAATGAGCTGCAGGTTCGGTGAGGTGCTGGTATGGGCAAAGAATGCCTCTTTGAATGACGCCTCTGTGCTCTCCCAGCAATCATCATTCACCATGATGTAGGACCCTTGCCGGAAGCAGGAGAGCGACTTGTGGGTCGAGGTCGTCGCATAGACCCGGATCTTTACCGCATCCGGATCCGGCAACAGATGCGTGTTGAGCAGTTGCTTCTCATTCTTCGGGTCAATCTTGCCGTGCTTCTTCTTGAACTCGGCATACTCGGCTCGGTAGGCCTCGGTGGCATACTTCTCGCGCAGGACTTCGCAGGCACCCATCGCTGAACGCATGCGATGGAAGGGCGAGAAGCGGCAGTAGGCATACCAGGCCTCATCCCAGAGGAAGACCATGTCGGGTTTGATCGCGAGCACCTCCTCCATGAAGCGTTGCACGTTGTAAACATGGCCATCGAACGTGCAATTCGTGAGCAACAGCATGCGGGCGCGGTCGAGGCGTCCTTCAGCCTTTAGGTCGAGCAGGGCCTTCTTGATCGTGCGTAGCGGCACTGCGCCATACATCGAATATTCGGTTAGCGGATAGGCTTCTACGTAGAGCGGCTGACCGCCGCAAAGGACGAGACCGTAGTGGTGTGATTTGTGGCAGTTCCGATCCACCAACACGATGTCTCCCGGCCTAACGATGGCCTGCGCCGCAATCTTGTTTGAAGTCGAGGTACCGTTCGTTCCGAAAAACAGCTGCTGGCAACCAAAGGCCCGTGCTGCCTTTTCGTGGGCGATTTTGATATTGCCCGTCGGTTCCAGGAGCGAATCCAACCCGCCAGTGGTGGCGGAGGATTCAGCCATAAAAATGTTGGCGCCGTAGAAGTGACCGAAGTCCCGAATCCAGTGCGAATTGAAGACAGACTTGCCGCGAGCCACCGGCAGGGCGTGGAAAGTGCCGATCGGACGGCGCGCGTAGTTCTTCAGATTATTGAAATACGGCGTGTCGTAACGCTGGTTCACACCCTCCATGAGAGCGAGGTGAATCTCCATCAGATCTTCGATCCCATAGAACACGCGCCGGATGTTTTTGGAATCGAGATGACTCGCCATTTTTTCCACCGCGCCATCTATGATTAGATAAACGTCCAGCTCGGGGCGGATCTTCCGAATGGCTCGGGCCAGAGCCACCCCGTGATTTTTCGGCTCCATCGAGCCGGGTTCCAGCGAAAGATGCTGCTGCAGATAAGTGCGCAGGAGAGGCGCATCGAATTGGGATTTGAAGCGGAAGTTGTCCTTAATCACCACCGCCTGCACATCGGCGTTCAGCACCACGCCGAGGATGCCGTCTTCAAAGCTCGGCACTGTGACCGCTTCATACACAAACGGGTCTTCCGGACGACGCAGCTGCCGTAATTCGGCACGTCCCTGGCGCACTTGTTCCGGCGACGGGTCGTCGCTGACGATCAACACCTCAAAGTAGGGTTTAGTAAGGTCGCCCGTGTCGAAATAATCCTTCATCAGGCGATCGTTCCCTTCCTTCTCCCCTTCCTCGCCCACCTTCCAGGCATTGGCGGAACGGCGATACGAGCCGGTAATGATTGCCTTCGCAATCCGATTGGTGATCCTCGAGAAGCCCGAGTAGTCGCTTCGGCCGAGCGCATCTTTCAGCGCACTCATCATCGCCTCCCCCGGATACGCGCGGAAAGTCTCCATGGCACTAAGTGGCGCGAGCAGAGCTTCGACCGCGGCGAGCGTTTCCTTAGTCGAAGAGCCGGAGGAAGATTGGGCCACGAGGGTCTGCGCGGCATGAGCCAGATCCTGCCAGCGATCGCAGCGAGCCTCGCCGGCGCTGAACATGCCGACGGAAGATTGAGATGGGGATTTGGATGCTTTTGATGATGACGTGGCCATGATTTTTGTGGGTGTGTGTGAGATAGGATCAGAATTTCTGATTCGACGGCAGAGGCCCTTCAGGGCATGCGCGTTGGATCGCTGCGATCAAGACAGATTCGTCGAGAGGCTTGAGCAGGTAATCCGCGGCTCCGAGGCGGCGTACACGCTCGGCATTGCCGGGCTCGTCGTGGCCGGTAATGACAATGATCGGCACTCCGAGACGCATGGAAAACATCGACTCAAGCACATCGAACCCAGTCTTTCGGGGCATGTGAAGGTCCAGCAGCATGCAGTCTGGACGATCAACCCGGACTGCTTTCAGAAAATTGTCGCCTGATTCAAAAGGCTTAACATTATAGCCATGAGATTTGAGAAGACGAGTCAGCGCCACGCACATCTTCGTTTCATCATCCAGAACAGCGACGACTTTTTTGCGGCCTGTCATTCCGCAATGACAGTGGCGGGGCGCACGGCCCTCGGTCAATTATACCTTGGTTAAACGCTAGGGCCGAAATCCTGACGGACAAAAATAACGTTCGTCCCGTTAGTCTTCGCTCCTGCCGATCCCGAGTTTTTCGGCGATACGCACCAGTTCGGCTACAGACTCCAACCCCATTTTATGCATCATGCGTCCCCGGTGGATCTTGATGTTCTGCTCGCCGGTTCCGAGGTCGGAAGCAATCTGCTTGTTCAGTTTTCCCGCAATCACATGCTTCATCACCTCCCGTTCGCGCGGCGTGAGAAGAGTGAGACGCGCTGAGATGGCGGCGGCTTCACGTTGCTCCGCAGCACGCGCCAGCGCGGCCCTGACTGCGCGCAGAAGATCGACGTCCTTAACCGGCTTGGTCAGGAAATCCACCGCTCCTGCCTTCATCGCACGGACGCTCATGGGGATGTCGCCATGACCAGTGAGAAAGACGATTGGCAGAAGGATGCCATTGTGCGTAAGCCGTCTTTGAAGACAGAGCCCGTCCAACTCAGGCATGGCCACATCGAGGATCAGGCAACTGTCTGATCCAGGACAGTAGGTCTCGAGAAAGCTGGCCGCCGAGGTGAATCCCTGAACCTGAAATCCCTGGGTCCGCAACAAACGTGTGACAGCCTTGACCATGCCGGGCTCGTCATCCAGCAGATAAACGATGCGCGTGGGATTGCTCATGAACTAGCCGGCGCGATGGCTTCGAGTTCCATGTGAAGGGTGACTCCACATCCTTCGTTAGGCTCCGCCCAAAGTCTTCCATGGTGAGCCGCGATGATCGACTGGGAAATGGATAGTCCGATACCTAGGCCATGACTCTTCGTGGTGAAGAAAGGCTGGAAAATCTGACTGGCATCACTCTCCCCCAACCCGCGTCCCTGATCCTGCATCGACACACGCACTTTGCCCGGCTGCGCGCTGGTCGAAATCTTGAGTATTCGATCCTTTTGCGGATTTTCTGCCATCGCATCGCAGGCATTGGTAACGATGTTGAGCAGGACCTGTTGAAGCTGCACCACGTCGCCCGGCACATCAGGCAGCCCGTCGGCCAGCGTAGTCTGAACAGTCACGCCGCGTGCGGCAAGGTCGCTGCGAAGCAGGCGCAACACGTCCTCGATAACCTCATTGAGCGCCAATGGAAGACGCCGTGTTTCTCCGCGCTTGAGCAGAGCGCGCAATCGCGTGATCACCTCCACGGCACGGATATTCTCGCCGACGATGTCGGCGAGAATATCGCGCAGTTCCGCGATGTCGGGGGTATCCCCAGCCAGCATGCGCTGGGCGACCTGTGTGTTGATCAGAATGATACTCAGCGGCTGGGTTATCTCATGTGCCAGGGAAGCAGACAACTGGCCCAGTGACGCCACGCGCGCGAGGTGAAACAATTCATCGCGTTGCTCCATCGCTTCCTTCTCAGCTCGTTTGCGCTCCGTGATGTCCATTGAAACCCCCAGAAGCCGGGTTGATCTCCCGTTGCCATCGCTGATACAATGCGCGCGCCCGCTGATCCAGCGTACCGTTCCATCCGGCAGCCGGATGCGATACTCAATTTCGTAGCTGCCCCTTGTTTCGATCGCTCGCTTTATCGCGGAATCACGCAATGGCTGGTCATCCGGATGTACCCGCTCCTCAAATGCCGCGTAATCGACCGTCGTTCCCGGAGCGATTTGAAACAAATCGCGCACTTTGTCCGAGACCCAGACCTCATTCGTCGCTGCGTCGATCTCCCACGCTCCCACCTGGGCCGCGTCGGCCGCGAGAGCCACCCGCTCTTCGCTCTCGCTCAACGAGCGTTCGGCGCGCCGGCGTTTGACCAGATTCGCGACCAATCCAAAGATGAGAACCGCTTGAACCAAACAGAGCGAGACGCCGGCTGTGATCCATGCCTTGTATTGCTCCCAAGCCGTCGGTTCGCGGAACAAGACCACACTGCCGGGTGGCAGATGGTTCTCGTTGATTTTCCAGCGCCGCAACTCCCGCCAGTCATACCGGGGTGACAGAGGCCCCACGACCTTGGGCGGGATACTCGAGGCCGGTTCGCCATGCAAAATGCGAACCGCAATACGGGCCGATTCGATTCCTTCAAGCTCGGCCTGATAGAGCCGGCCGCCGACAATTCCCAGGCCAAGTTCATGCTGAAAGATGCTGTTGATTGGCGCATTCGCGACCGCATGAATCCGTTGAAGTGCCTCGTCCGCATTGTGCGTCACTCCCGTGGCATCGCGCAGCAGGAGGATAAGAAAAATAAAGGAATCCGGGGGCAACACTCTGGTCCTCTCCAGCATCTGATCCAATGACAGGTCATTGAGCCAAATGAAATTGATGCGATTCGTAAACGGCTCAAACTCCTTACGAAACGCGGCTGCCCAATACTGTTCTACCGGCGACGCACCCATCACGACCGCGATGTTCTTGGTCCCCGGAGCGATTTGGAGAATGTCTTCGATGAAACCGGGCACATCAAAATTTTCCCCGACGAACGCGGCGTTTTTCTCTAGCGCATCGGGAGGTAAACGCCGGCGATCCATTCCCGTGTAGAGGATGGGAGTTTCCGGAAAAAGGCGGTCGCGGTATTGCGCCACAAAGACGCCTGCGGGTGAACCGATTGGGACCACCAAATCCGGTTGCCAATGTGACTGCCGCTTTTGCAGGTACTCGACCAGGGCCTCTTGCAAGGTTGAATCTGAGTAGCGCGCCATATCTAGCGAGACTTCGTCGAGATCAACGCGTTCTCCCATCTTCCCAACGAGTTCGGTCTCAAAAGCGATCGAATGAGTGGTGAATGGCGGCGCGACGCTTCCGAAAGAATGAACGATGAGGACGCGCTTCGGCTGACTGCCCGTTGCGCCGACCGCGGTCAGCACAATGAAAATGGCCACCAAAGAGCAGGCCATCCTGTGGCCACGAGCGACCCGGCAGCCCTTGCCATGCGGTAGTCGTATGGCTAGGGATCCATTTTCCCACATCACAGGACTCTGATTATCAGAAATGCGCATGCCAAGGAAGCCGTAACGGGAGCGACGGACGGAAAGCTGACGAGGGCCCCTAACAGCACCATCAGGGGAACATGGATCCGGCGGATAATGCGGGCAAAATCCGCCAGGTTGCCAACCGCAATCAGCTGCATTTCGCACCCGGCGACCCTGCCACCGCGACCGCGGCGAGAGCAAGAGCGAGATGATCTCCCGCGCCTGGCTCTTGACCCGGATCGGCAGGTGCATCTTCCGGTGTGAGACAGGCACCCTGCCGAAACAGACCAAAAATCGTGACCCAATCCACGAGCAATGTTCCAGTCGAGATCTACGAGGGTCAATAGCCTGTTGGCCGGCCGGAGGCGCGTTTACGCTCTCGACGTTCCATGCTTTCCTTGTAATTTGCGGTGTTGCCGTGCACCCAGTTGCTTCTGATGATTTGGAGCCAAGATGCTGCGATGAAAGATCGCCAATCATGAAAGGCAATTCGCAGCGCGGTTTTGATCAGCTCGCCGACGGTAGTGAGTTCTTCGACGGTCAAACGTCCGCACGCATAGTCGATTAGCTTCAGCTTCGCCTGTTCCCGCGTAAATTCACCGCCATGTTCGGCCTTCCCGCCCGCTATCCCACAAAGGTGATCTTGATGCACCGAATCATCCCGCCTTTATTGCCAAATACTTCGACCTGCTTCTCGTTAGGCTCCTTTTACTGTCTTATGAGGACGATCGTTTTATTCTTCATGTTTTCGCTCCTGCTTCTTGCTGGCTGTGCATCCGTACGCTCGTCAGAAGAGCCCCCGTCCAAGCGAGGTTTTTTCGAGTCCCCGGATACTGAAAGCCTTCATTAGCTTGATCACGCGCATCGGTAGCGTACCCTCATCAACTCCGCGACGCGCCGCGATATCTCGCCGCAAACCGCAACAAACGCCGGCTGCGATTGTTCGATCGAGTCTTGAGCCTGAACAAGGAGACCGCTGGAGACTGCCGCGGTTTAAAGAACCGAAAATATTTCCTTTTCTCTTTTTCGCATTCTGGCAGCATTCGCATTGATCACCTCCGCGGTTCTTTCGCAATAGCCAAAACGGTATCCACCATATGAATTCACCATCCTTCAGATCATCCCTTAACAAGTTCGCTTGCGTCGTAGCCACCCTCGCATGGCTTGCTCTGGTCCTGGCGGCCTCGCGGGAAGCGCTGGCGCAAACTCCCCCGGCGGACCAATCCACTGCTGAGACAACAACTAGCGATACAGCTACAGAGCCGGAGACGAAGGTTCCGGATGCCGAACTCGACTCGCTCGTTGCGCCGATCGCGCTTTATCCCGATCCGCTCTTAAGCCAAACCCTGGTTGCTTCCACTTACCCAGTCGAACTCATGCAGCTCCAGCAGTGGATGGGAAAGAACACGGGTCTAAAGGATCAGGCGCTCGCTGACGCCGTGGCCAAGCAGCCATGGGACGCGAGCATTCAGGGTTTGGCCACATTCCCCGATGTCGTGGAAATGCTCGCGGGCAACATTCAATGGACGTCGGATCTCGGGAACGCCTTCCTGGCACAACAGCCGGACGTGATGGCCGCAGTCCAGCGGATGCGGGTGAAGGCTCAAGGCACTGGAACGTTAAAAACCACAGAGCAGCAGAAGGTGGAAACGCAGACTACCGATTCGGGCCAGCAAGCAATCGTGATTGAACCGGCCGATCCTAGTGTGGTTTACGTGCCGTCGTATGACCCTGCGGTCGTCTATGGGGCTCCCGCTTATCCGTATCCGACGGTCAGTTACCCGGGATACGTGGCCGGAAGGGGGCTGGCATTCGGGACGGGACTTGCCCTCGGGGCAGCGTGGGGTGGCGGATGGGGCTACGGCTGCGGCTGGAACAACGGTGACGTCAACATCAATTACAATAACAAATACGTTAAGAACTCGAACAAAAACGTTAACCAGAGCAACAAGAACTGGCAGCATAACCCGCAACATCGCGGGAACGCGCCCTACGGAAATAAGCAAACAGCCAACAAGTATGGTGGAACAGCCAAGGGGCAAGCCGGCGCTGGTACTGGAGCTCGCGCAGGCGGTGGCGCTGCGGGTCAAGGTGCCGGAGCGCGTTCCGGCACAGCGTCGGCGGGCGCACAAGGGGCTCGGCCCGGTGGCGGAGCAGCCGGGGCGTCTGGTGGCGGCGGAGCCGGAGCACGGGACGGGAGCGCTGGTGGTGGCAAGGCGGGTGGTGGTGGCGGCGCCAAAACTAAGCCAGCCTCGAAGCCGGGTGGAGGCGGAGCAGCTGCAAAACCTGCGAGCGGCGGCAAAGCCAAGCCAGCCTCGAAGCCAGCCACGAAGCAGGGTGGCGGCGGTGCCAATAGTGTTGGTGGTCGGCAGCCTTCAAAGGGCGGCGGCGGCAGCAGCGCCTTCAGTGGCGGCAGCGGCTCCTCTGCCAAAGCGGCCAGCAGTCGCGGCGGCAGCAGCATGAAAGGTGGCGGTGGTAAAAAAGGCGGAGGCGGAGGACGTCGATGAACGAACAAAGAACATTAAGACCAAGAATTATGAACTCACTAAGACTTCCGTTCCTTTTGTCGGTGCTGACGGCTTCGAGTTTTCTTGCCGCCGACTTAACGGCGGCGCCACAGGCCAAAACAGATGCCGCTACAGTTTCGGATTCGAAACAAAAGCAATTCGACACGCCGAAAGAAGCGGCAGAAAACCTGGTTCAGGCAGCTGAGTCATTTGATGTTGCAGCCCTGACCGAAATTCTGGGCCCGGACAGCGCCGATGTCGTCAGCTCACAAGATCCTGTGGCTGACAAAAAGCAGGCCATGGCATTTGCGGCCAAGGCCAAAGAAAAAAGCAACATCGAGACGGATCCAAAAAATCCTAATCGCGCCATACTGACCATCGGTGACGATGATTTTCCCCTTCCGATTCCAATCGTAAAACAGAAGGGCAAATGGATCTTCGACATGAAGGCCGGCCGCCAAGAGATCCTGAATCGTCGGATTGGCACGAACGAACTGGATGCAATCACAATCTGTCGTGGGTTTGTGGAAGCGCAGGAGGAATACGCGCAGGAAAAGCATGATGATGCCAAGGTGAATCAGTACGCGCAGCGAATCATCAGCACGCCCGGCAAACACGATGGTCTGGCCTGGAAAAACTCCGACGGCACGTGGGGAGGTCCAGTCGGTGAAGGCATCGCGCGAGCGCTGGAACAAGGCTATTCGAAGCAAGGCCAGCCTTTTCACGGTTACTACTTCAAGGTGCTTAAAGGGCAGGGTCCTGCGGCGCCCAAGGGTGAGATGGATTTTGTCATGGAAGGAGCCATGATCGGCGGATTCGCTTTGACGGCCGCACCCGCCCAATATCGGGTAACTGGAGTGAAAACGTTCCAAGTCGGACCAAGCGGAGTCGTTTACGAAAAAGATCTGGGGCCGGATACCCTGAAGGTGTTCGAGACCATGGATCGGTATAAT
>Ga0070672_100001614_pt1 | contig 14019 bp, 10 predicted proteins | sample KBSM13metaG_FD_66151 | JGI IMG/M metagenome (GOLD analysis project Ga0070672, IMG submission 66151) | Miscanthus rhizosphere microbial communities from Kellogg Biological Station, Michigan, USA - KBS M1-3 metaG | ecosystem: Host-associated > Plants > Roots > Rhizosphere > Soil ... | reverse complement strand
CCTGCGCGGTCAGCGACCAGCCGCTGGTCTGGCAGTGCGTGCGCAGCGAGAGGGACTTCGGGTTCTGCGGGTCGAACTGTCCGACCAGCCGAGCCCAGAGCGCGCGGGCCGCACGCATCTTCGCGACCTCCATGAAGAAGTTCATGCCGATCGCCCAGAAGAAGCTCAGCCGGGGCGCGAACCGGTCGATGTCGAGGCCCGCGTCGAGCCCGGCGCGGAGGTACTCGACGCCGTCTGCCAGCGTGTACGCCAGCTCGAGGTCGGCCGTCGCCCCGGCCTCCTGGATGTGGTAGCCGGAGATCGAGATCGAGTTGAACCGCGGCATCTTCTCGGCCGTGTAGCGGAAGATGTCGGAGATGATCCGCATGCTCGGCTGCGGCGGGTAGATGTAGGTGTTGCGGACCATGAACTCCTTGAGGATGTCGTTCTGGATGGTCCCTGTGAGCTGCTCCGGCGTCACCCCCTGCTCCTCGGCCGCGACGATGTAGAGCGCCATCACCGGGAGCACGGCGCCGTTCATGGTCATCGACACCGACATCTCGTCGAGCGGGATGCCGTCGAAGAGCTGGCGCGCGTCGTAGATCGAGTCGATCGCGACCCCGGCCATGCCGACGTCGCCCTTCACCCGCGGGTGGTCGGAGTCGTAGCCGCGGTGCGTGGCAAGGTCGAACGCGACGCTCAGGCCCTTCTGGCCGGCGGCGAGGTTGCGCCGGTAGAACGCGTTGGACTCCTCGGCGGTGGAGAAGCCGGCGTACTGCCGGATCGTCCACGGCTGGGTCGTGTACATCGTGGGATAGGGACCGCGCAGGAACGGCGCCAGCCCCGGGTAGGTGTCGAGCGCGTCGAGTCCCTCGAGGTCGCGGGCCGTGTAGAGCGGCTTGATCTCGATGCCTTCGGGCGACGGCCAGGGTGCGATCGACGCAGCCTCGGTGGCTTCGAGACGGGCTCGCTCGTGACCCTCCTCGCCCATCGTGAGCGGCAGACCGGCGAAGCTCTCGGGAATGCTCATGCGAGCTTCTCCCTCGTCCGGTGCAGGAAGTCCAGGGCGTCCACGCCCATCGCGCAGCTGTCGTCGACCGTCTCGGTGATCGAGCCTGTCGAGATCCCGGCAATGATCACCCATGCTGCGCCGGCCTCGCGGAGCGCCGTGACCAGCTCGGCTCCCCACGCGTCGTACGCCTTGTCGGGGCCGGCCAGGCAGACCACCCGCTGTCCGGCGTACGACGCCAGGACGTCATCCACGCCCTCGGTCTTCCCGGCCGGGACCACGTCGACTCCGCCTGCAGCGAATAGGTTGCCGGCGAAGGTTGCGCGTGCGGTGTGCGCCGCGACCGTGCCCATGGTGGCCAGGAACACGCGGTCGGCGACCGGCTCGTCGCGGAGCCGCTCGAAGGCGTGCCCGTAGGGATGTACGACGAGGGACCCGTCGGCGTAGGGCCGCCGCTCGGGAAGGGTCTCGTGGAGGTGGGGGAACTCGGTGAGCCCGGTCAGTGGCCGCGTGCGCTTCGCGATCTGCACGTGCCGCTCGGCGGCGACCTGCTCGATGCGCCCGGTGAGGGATCCGTCCGCGAGCGCCGCGAGGACGCCCCCGGACTCCTCGATCGCGCCTAGCTCCGCCCAGCCCGCCCGGGCCAGGTCGTCGGTCAGCTTCTCGACGCCGAACGCGCCGCCGGCCGGGTCGGTGACCTTTGCGACGTGGGACTCGGAGACCAGCAGCGAGGAGGTGTTGCGGGCGATGCGACGGCTGAACGCGTCGGGCAGCCCGAGCGGGGCGTCGAACGGCAGCACGGTCACCGCGTCCGCGCCGCCGACACCGGCGGCGAACGACGCGACGCAGGTGCGCAGCATGTTCACCCAGGGGTCGTACTTGCTCATCATCGGCCGTGAGGTGACCGCGTGCTGGCGCTGCCCCCGCACCTCGCGGTCCACGTCGCAGAGCTCCAGCACCCGTGCCCACAGCCGGCGCGCGGCGCGCAGCTTGGCGATGGTGGGGAACTGCTCGTCCGTCGCGGCGTAGCGGAACTCCAGCAGCGGCGCGGCCTCGGTCGCGTCGATCCCGGCACCCTCCAGGACCCGGAGGTAGACGATGCCCACGGCGAGCGTGTAGCCGAGCTCCTGCGCGTCCGAGGCGCCGAGGTCGTGAACGGCCGTGCCGTCGACGACAACCGCCAGCGTGCGTGCCTCGCGTGCGAGCTCGGCGACCCTGGTCACGACGTGCTCCACGCCCTCGGGGACCCGGCCGCGACGGACGGCCGCGCCGATCGGGTCCGCACCGAGGTTGGTGCCCTCGGCCGGGGTGACCCCCCGTTCTGCGATCACGGCGGCGAACGCCTCGGCGGCGGGAACGGCATCGCCGTCGGTCTCGAGCACGACCGGAGCCAGGTCCAGGAGCACCCCGTCGAGTGCCGTCGCGAGGTCCTCGTGGGGCAGTCCGGTCGGGCCGACCTGCAGCCACAGCGAGGTGGCGCCGTTCTCGAGGTCGGTGACCGCCGCCTTCGCGGTGGCTCCCGGATCAGGGTCCGCGAACGCCGCACGCACGTCCCAGCCGTCCTCCGGGCGGGACAGCGTGCGTCCGCGGGTGTACGGGGCAGCGCCGGGGACGCCTGGGTCCGGCAGTCCTGCGACCAGGGCCGCGGTGCCGAGCGGTGGCACCCCGATGCCGTCCAGCGTGGGCCGGGTCAGCGCGTCCCAGGCCGCCGAGTCCGGGTCGTCGGCACCGAGCCGGCCGGCCTTGCGGAGCACGGCCGCCGCGGCCTTCTCCCAGTCGCTGACCTCGTACTGCTGGCCGTCCGCGAGGGCCAGATGTCCCTCGGCGGGGGCCTTCTCGTCCATGGGGCTCACCCTAGGGATGCCCGCCAGCAGGAACCAGCGGGTGTGAACAATCCGACGTCCCGAAAGACATCCCACGGTCGTGCCGGGTTCCCCGGCCGGACGCCTCGGCAGGGTGACCGCCGACCCGTCGCAGATGGCGCCGCCGAGAGCACCGACCCGTCGCAGATGGCGCCGGGTCTGTGACGCTCGAGCAACCATCTGCGACGGGTCAGCGCTGCTCGAGCAACCATCTGCGACGGGTCAGCGCTGCTCAGGCTCACACGCCGAGCGCGACGAACGCCGCCGCGGTGGCCTCGGCCAGGTCGTCCCCCGCAGCCTTCCTGCGCGCCTCGAGCAGGGCCGCGGGCAGGCCGGCGCCCGAGGCCAAGGCCTGGTGTACGTCGAGCATGAACGGCACCGTCGCCTCGTCGTTCACCTCGGCGACGCTGGCCAGCACTCCCGCGGTACCGAGCGACAGCAGGGCCGAGGTCAGCCCGAGCAGCTCGTCCGCGCCGACCGGCACACTCACCCCGGAGTCGCAAGCCGACAGCACCAGGCGGTGCGGTGCATGGTCGAGGAGCTCCAGGTCGTGCACCGTGAGCGGTCCGTCGTCGAGCACCAGCGAGGAGAACATCGGGCTGTCGGGCCGGAAGTCGCCGTGGGCGGCGACGTGCGCGAGGGCAGCGCCGTCGAGCGCGGCCAGGGTGGCCTCGACCGTGGCCGCGCCGTCGCGCAGCAAGGTCGCACCCGGGATCGTACGGGCCAGCACGTCCACCTCGGCACCCCCGGTGCCGAGCCCGGGCCCGGCAATGAGCACCGTGCGCCCATCGGCGTAGGGGACCCGGGACCGCGCGCGCTGCCACATCAGGGCAGACGGCACCACGCTCACCGGCCGGTCGGAGAATGCCGGCAACAGTCCCCAGGGGACTGCGTGCAGGCGGCTGGGCGGCGCGACCACGACCGGCCCGTCGCCCGGGACGGCACCGCCGAGGAGCGCGTCCTGCAGCCGTTCCCCGACACCCGCCGCGCTGGTCGGCCGCCCACGTGCGCTCTGACGGAGCACGAACCTCGCCGCCACCAACGCCTGCAGTGCCGCGTCGACGTGTCCGATCGACCTCACCCGCACCCGTCCGGAGTGGACCGTGAGCAGGTGCAGCGCGCGGTCGACCTCCAGCAGCTCGAGCAAGGTGGTGTCCGCCAGGTCGTCCACGAGGCCGGCAATGTCCAGCCGCGCCGAGGCCCTGCGTCCCGTGCCCGCGAGCAGGTGCCGCTCGTGCCGCAGCGCGCGTTCCCAGGCCCGACGCTCCCGTTCGGCGGCCGTCGGGTCGTCCTCGAGGCGTGCCTCATCGAGCCGGAGTGCATGTGAACGGAGCGCACCGAGCCGTCCGGCCCGGGCACTGTCCTTGGGCGGACGGACCGGGGGCTCGGCGAGGGTCGTGGCGCGCCACCGCTCGCTCCATGCGAGCAGTCGTCGCGGCCCTCCTGAGCGGATCGCCTGGCGTACGACGAGCGACGCAAGGTCCTGCCCGTGTCCGGTGGCCAGTGCGCGCAGCTCCGAGCTACCCAGGGTGGCCCGGTGCTCGTCCAACGCATCGAGCCCGCGAGCGCAGGCGGAGAAGACGCCGCGGGAGTCGCCCACGGTCTCGCGGGCGAGCGCCTGGCCGAGCCACCCGGTGGCGCGCACCAGCGCCGAGGTTCGCCGCCGGTACCGGGCCGCCGCAACGAAGAAGTCGGGCGTTCGGTCGGCCCGGCCGGTCCCGGTGAGCCGGCCGGCCAGCACCAGCGCAAGGGGTGCCTCGTCCGCTCGGAGCATGACGAGCCGGTCGGCCAGCTCCCCCGCCAACCCGGAAAGCTCGGAACCCCTGTCACCGCGCAGCAGGCGCGCCTGGAGCGCGACCAGGTCAGCCCGTGCCTCCCACCAGTCGCGGCCCTGCTGACGGAACAGCCGCCGAGCCTCCCGGGCCTGGGACAAAGCCCGACGATGGTCGCCGTCGGCGAGGGACGCGGTGGCGCCGACGTACATCAGCTCGGCACGTCGCACGGGTGTCGCGGTACCTCGCCCCAGCTCCTCGTCGACGATGCTGACCGCCTCCGGAGTCAGGCCGGCCGCCAGCAGGGTTCGGCAGCGGTCGAACGCCAGCTCGGGTTCGTTGACACCCAAGGCGGTGTAGCGACGGTCGACCTCGTCGAAGATCGCGAGCGCGCCCGGGATGTCTCCCTGGCAGTAGGTGACGATGCCGCAGTTGTGCAGCGCGTACGTCGCCTCCAGCTCCTGGCCGGCCGCCCTGAACAAGGTCTCGGCGCGCCGCGCGTCCCGCTCCGCCCGGGCGAGGGAGCCACGGGCGACGTGGATCTCCGAGCGGTTGCTCAGGGCCCGCGCCTCCCACATCCGGTCACGCCCGGCCCGGAACGTCGCCACCGCGCGCCTAAGGTCCTCGAGCGCGGCTTCGTGTCGCCCCAACCCAGCGAGGACGTGCGCCCGCCGGAGCCGCACCCGGGCCAGCGCGTCGCCATGGGACGCATCTGCGGCCGCGTCGAGCTGTCCCAGCCCCGCCTGGGTGCGGCCCGCCTTCACGAGCGCGGCCCCGAGGGTCGCCCGGACGTCCGCCACGCGGGCGGCGGCGCCGGTCGCCTCGGCTGCCCGCACGGCCTGGCGCAGCTCGATGATTGCCGCGGTGGTCTCTCCGGCGTCGCGGAGCACGATCCCCGCAGCCTGCAGCGCAAAGGAGAGTGTCCACGGATCCGCGCCTGGGACGGCGTGCGAGCGGGCAAGGGCCAAGGCGATCCGGGGCCGGGAGAGCGCAAGGGCTGGGAGATCCTCGGGGGGTATCGAGAGGTCCGGTCCGTCGAGCTCCGTGACGTCCATCCGGCCCCTTACCGACTCCGATTGTGGATACGCTAACGACATCTCGGGCATAGATGCCGAAATGGGGGGAGTTCACCGTGGCCAGCACGCATGGAAAGCCGAGCGACCCGGGCGAGGCCGGTCGTCGCGAGCGGATCCGGGGCCAGGTCAAGATCATCGTCGACGCCCTCGACGACGTCGCGGTGGCGCCGGGTGCGACCGACGACATTGCCGACTTCGCGCACCTCTACCGCCGTCAGCACATCCTGGTCCGCGACGACGACCTGTCGCGCGTGACCCAGGAGTTCGACGAGCCGCGTGACGACGACCCGGTGGTCACCTGGCGGATCTCGGACGGGCTCGTCAACGGCATCACGCGCCTCGAGCTCGGCGCCGACGACGACGTGCTCGTGGTCCTCGACCGGCTCGACCGCGTGCTCGGCGTGGGTGTCGCCTCGCCCGACCAGGTGGTCTGGGTGACCCCGTCGGGCTGTTGCCCGGCGACGGAACCGGAGGAGCCGGCCGGAGACGTCGTCGTCCCGACGCCCAACCTCCGGCCCGACGACGGCAAGGGAGTGTTCGTCTCGGTCGTGGACACCGGCTGGCACACGCCGTCGGCGACCGAGCCGCTCACCCCGTTCCTCGCCGGCGTCACCGGCGACGAGGAGACGATCGACCCCGACCACATCCACCCCTATGCCGGGCACGGCACGTTCATCGCCGGCGTGGTCCGGTGCCAGGCACGCCACGCGGAGGTTCGGGTGGAGGGCTTCCTCACCAACGGCGGGGCAATCTACGAGTCCGAGATCATCAGGCAGCTTTGCGACGCGCTGGCGCTTGGACCCGACATCATCAGCCTGTCCGCGGGCACGGTCACGCGGGGCAACCGACCCTCACTCGCGTTCGAGGTCTTCCACGACAACTTTCTGAGCCAGCTCAAGGGCACCGTGTTGGTGGCCGCCGCGGGCAACGACTCCACCCGGCAGCCGTTCTGGCCGGCCGCGTTTCCGTGGGCAGTCTCCGTGGGAGCGGTCGACGCGACCGGCACCCGGGCAAGCTTCTCCAACTTCGGCAGTTGGGTGGACGTCTACGCGCTCGGCGTCGACCTGGTCAACGCGTTCCCGCACGGGACCTACACCTGCACCGAGCCACCCAACGTCGGTCAGGTGCGTCATTTCCACGGACTCGCGAGCTGGAGCGGTACGTCGTTTGCGACCCCGGTCGTCGCCGGCAAGATCGCCGCCCGGATGAGCCGCACCGGGCTGAGCGCCCGACAGGCTGCCGACGAGCTCCTGGCCGAAGCCAGGAACAACGCGATCGTCGGGGTCGGCGCGATCCTCTGAGGATCAGACTGTGACCCAGGCGGTGCCCCGGGTGCGTCCGTCGACGTCGACCACGAACCGAACCGGTCCGGAGACCTCGAGCGGCCGCATGAACACACCGGACTCGTCGCTGAGCACCTCCCAGCGGTCACCGGCCGGCGTCACCACGGAGACGCGGCACATCTGGCCGGGGATCACCTGACCGGTCAGGTGACCGCGGTCGAGCTCGACCTCCAGGGTCACCTCACGTCCGCGGAAGCCGAGGACCCGCGCGGTGTCCACGCCGCGGACCAGCAGGCCGGCGCTCCGGGAGTCATGGTCGAGCTCGAGCAGCTCCTCGTCGATCGTGCGCCACGCGAAGGCGGCCCGGGCCGCGGCTCGCGCCCGCTCGGTCACCGCACGGCTGTCGGCCACCGCGTCTCCCAGGTCACGGAGCAGGGCCTCGTCGTCGTCGTAGGGCATGGGTCTCACCTCCCCTGTGCTTCGGTGGTCGTGATCAAGGCACGCATCGCCGCGCTGTTGCGCAGCTGGGCCAGCGCACGGACCCGGGTCGGACCGATGCTGCCGATCGGGATTCCGAGCCGGGCGCTGATCTCGCGGTAGGGCAACGGAGGGTCTTCCAGCAGCAGGAGCAGCAGCGCACGACGGTCCTCTGGTAGCTCGGCCAGGCCGTCGCGCAGCGCCTGACGGCGCTCATCGGCGAGGAGCGCCTCGTCGAGCGCGGGCTGGCTCGAGCCGCTCTCGAGCTGGGTGGAACCGGCCTGTGGGTCGACGGGCACCAGACGGCTCTGCTTCTGGAGTGCCCGGATGCACTCGCGGCGCGCGGTGGTGGCGATCCAGCCTGGCAGCGCGAGCGGCTCGCGGATCTCGTCGAGGTGCTCGACCAGCCGCAGCCACACCGTCTGGTTGACGTCCTCGGCCTGCGCGCCGTACAGCCCGGTGCGTGCGATTGTGCCGCAGACGAGTGGCAGGTAGCGCTCCACCAGGGAGTCCCAGGCGCTCTGGTCGCCGTCGCGGGCGCGCTCGACCAGGGAGGACACGCTGTCCGCCTGCTCCATCAAGCCCCCTCGACGCCTGCCTGCGAGGCTCAAGTGGACACCCGGGCCGGGGAGCCCGGCAACCATGACCAGGGGCTGGACGGAGGGGTCGAGCATGGTCATCACATCCGCGCCCTGACCACCGCAGACGGTGTGCCGGGTCGGCCCTCCCCCTCGGCCGACCCGGCGGCCTCCGCGCGGAGCATCCGGGCGGCGGTGGCCCCCACCGCCCGGACGGACGGTCCGTACACCGTTGCCCCGTTGCGTTCCATGACTGCGTCCCTTGCGCTGACCCCAGTGGTCCCGGGGTGTCATGAGTCAGACCCGCGGATCGGCGTCCTGATACAGGTCGGGCGAGAATAATCTCGGCTGGCACCCGTGCCGTCAGGCCCCGAGGTCCTCGCGACCGTCGTTGTCCTTGTTACGGATCCCGATCTTGTTGCCCAGCCACACCAGCGGGTCGAACTTCTTGTCGACCACGCGCTCCTTCATCGGGATGATCGCGTTGTCGGTGATGCGGATCCCCTCGGGGCACACCTCGGTGCAGCACTTGGTGATGTTGCACATCCCGATGCCGGCCGCGCCCTGGGCCAGCTCGCGCCGGTCGTGCGTGTCGAGCGGGTGCATGTCGAGCTCGGCATAGCGCAGGAAGAACCGCGGACCGGCGAACGCCGGCTTGTTCTCCTCGTGGTCACGTACGACGTGGCAGGTGTTCTGGCAGAGGAAGCACTCGATGCACTTGCGGAACTCCTGCCCACGCTCGACGTCGACCTGCGCCATCCGGCGCTTCCCGTCGGAGTCGGGCGGGCCGGGCTTGAACGACGGGAGCTGGGCGGCCTTCTCGTAGTTGTACGAGACGTCCGTGACCAGGTCGCGGATCACCGGGAACGCCCGCATCGGGGTGACCGTGATCGTCTCGGACTCGTCGAAGTCCGAGAGCCGGGTCATGCACAACAGCCGGGGCCGGCCGTTGATCTCCGCCGAGCAGGAGCCGCACTTGCCGGCCTTGCAGTTCCAGCGCACCGCGAGGTCGCCGGCCTGCGTGGCCTGCACGCGGTGGATCGCGTCGAGCACCACCTCGCCGGTCTCCACGCTCACCGTGTAGTCGCCCAGCTCGCCACCGTCGGCATCGCCGCGCCACAGCCGCATCTTGAGGTCGTAGCTCACTGGAAGAACTCCTTCAGCTCGTCGGGCATCACCGGCAGTGGCTTCTCCGCCAGGTCGACGCCCGTGCCGTCTGCGTTGAGGGAGACCACGAGGTTCTTGGTGGCCCACACCTCGTCCGGCCCGGGGAAGTCGTCGCGGGTGTGGCCGCCCCGTGACTCCGTGCGGGCGAGCGCCGCCTTCGCGATGCTCTCCGAGACCAGCAGCATGTTGCGCAGGTCGAGCGCGAGGTGCCAGCCGGGGTTGTAGGCCCGGCCGCCCTGCACCAGCAGGTGCCGGGCGCGCTCCTTGAACCTCTCGATCGCGCCGAGTGACCGCTCGAGCTCCTCGGCCGTGCGGATGATGCCGACCAGCTCGTTCATCGACTCCTGGAGCTCGGACTGGATCGTGTACGGGTTCTCGGCGTGGCCCGAGTCGGCACCACCACCGCCCTCGAACGGGGCGAGCGCCCGCTGCCGGGCCGCGTCGAGGTCGGCGTCGGCGACCGACGGCTTGGCGGCGCCCAGCCCCGCAGCGTACGACGCCGCCGCCTCGCCAGCCCGCCGACCGAACACCAGCAGGTCGGAGAGCGAGTTGCCCCCGAGCCGGTTGGAGCCGTGCATGCCGCCGGAGCACTCGCCGACCGAGTACAGCCCCGTGACCGCGCTCACGCCGGTGTCGGGCTCGACCTCGACGCCACCCATCACGTAGTGGCAGGTGGGGCCGATCTCCATCGGCTCCCTGGTGATGTCGACGTCGGCGAGCTCCTTGAACTGGTGGTACATGGAGGGCAGCCGGCGCTTGATGAAATCCTCGGACCGGCGCGAGGCGATGTCGAGGTAGACGCCGCCGTGCTCGCTCCCGCGGCCGGCCTTGATCTCCGAGTTGATCGCCCGCGCGACCTCGTCGCGCGGCAGCAGCTCGGGTGGCCGGCGGTTGTTCTTCTTGTCCTCGTACCAGGCGTCGGCCTCCTCGACGCTGTCGGCCGTCTCCGCCTTGAAGAACTCGGGGATGTAGTCGAACATGAACCGCTCGCCCTCGGAGTTCCGCAGGATGCCGCCGTCGCCGCGCACCGACTCGGTGACCAGCAGCCCCTTGACCGAGGGCGGCCACACCATGCCGGTCGGGTGGAACTGCACGAACTCCATGTTGATCAGCTGGGCGCCGGCCCGCAGCGCGAGCGCGTGACCGTCTCCGGTGTACTCCCACGAGTTGCTGGTGACCTTGAACGACTTGCCGATCCCGCCGGTGGCGAGCACCACGCTGGGCGCCCGGAACAGCACGAGGTTGCCGGTCTCACGCCAGTAGCCGAACGCCCCGGAGACCGCCCCGGTTCCTGCGCCCGTGGAAGGGTCCTGCAGCAGGTCCGTGACGGTGCACTCCATGAACACGTCGATGTTGAGCTCGACCGCGCGCTGTTGGAGGGTGCGGATCATCTCCAGACCGGTGCGGTCTCCGACGTGCGCGAGCCGTGCGTAGCGGTGGCCGCCGAAGTCCCGCTGGGAGATCAGCCCGTCCTCGGTGCGGTCGAACAGCGCGCCCCAGGTCTCGAGCTCGAGCACCCGGTCGGGGGCCTCCTGGGCGTGCAGCTGGGCCATCCGCCAGTTGTTGAGCATCTTGCCGCCGCGCATGGTGTCGCGGAAGTGGACCTCCCAGTTGTCCTCCGGCCACCGGTTGCCCATCGCGGCGGCGATGCCGCCCTCGGCCATCACCGTGTGCGCCTTGCCGAGCAGCGACTTGCACACGATCGCCACCTTCGCTCCGGCGTCGTGGGCGGCGATCGCCGCGCGGAGGCCGGCGCCGCCGGCGCCGATCACGACCACGTCGTAGTCGTGGGTCTCCCAGTCGCCGGTCGTCGGGTCCGTCGCTCCTTGGGTCGAGCCTGTCGAGCGGTGTCCTGAGCCTGTCGAAGGGACCACTAGAAGAACCTCAGATCGGTGATCGTGCCGGTCGCGAGCAGGTAGACGTAGAAGTCCGCGATCGCCACCGAGAACAGGGACAGCCACGCATAGCGGGCGTGGCTCTCGTTCTGCTTCGAGACCCAGGTCCACATCCGGTAGCGGACCGGGTGCCTGCTGAAGTGCCGCAGCCGGCCGCCGACGACGTGGCGACACGAGTGGCAGGACACCGTGTACAACCAGATCAGCACCACGTTGGCGAGCAGCACCAGCGTGCCCAGGCCCATGTGGCCCCAGTCGCCATCCTCGTCACGGAAGGCGAGCACCACGTCGTAGCTGAGGATCAGGGCGACGGCCACGGCGGCGTACCAGAAGTAGCGGTGGACGTTGTTGAGGATCAGCGGCAGCCGGGTCTCCCCGCCGTACTTGGTGTGCGGCTCCGCGACGGCGCACGCGGGAGGCGAGAGCCAGAACGCCCGGTAGTAGGCCTTGCGGTAGTAGTAGCAGGTCAGCCGGAAGCCGAGCGGGAAGATCAGGATGATCAGCGCCGACGACAACGGCCACCAGGCGAACGGCTGCCCGAAGTCGGAAGAGCCCTCCACGCAGTCGCCGAGACACGGTGAGTAGAACGGCGAGAGGTACGGCGCCGAGTAGTAGTCGGCGCCGCTGAATGCCCGCCAGGTCGCGTAGATGACGAACGCGGTGAACACCACGAACGTGGTGAGCGGGTAGACCCACCAGCGGTCCTGGCGAAGCGTCTTCGCCTCGATCCGGGCCCGCGTCGGCCCACTCACTCCGGTTGCCATCGATGTCCTTCCGTGCCGCGATCACGTCACCGTCCGCCCGAGTCAAGCGTCCCGACGCCGGATGCGAAAGGGGGCGCGCCCATCGGGGGCACCCGGTGGCGACGTCGTACACCTCCCCTTGCGGGGTCGGACGCCCTATCCTCGCCTGAGGCATCGTGGCACTGCTCGGGAGGGGCCGGACTCGCACCGGAAGGGACGTGTGGAACGCCCATGAGCAAGCCGACGATCCTCTCGGTCGACGACGACCCGCTGGTCTCCGAGGCGATCACCCGCGACCTCCGTGAGCGGTACGGCGCCGACTACCGGGTCGCGCGCGCCACGTCGGGAAGCGACGCCCTCGCCCTCCTCGCCGAGCTGGCCCTGCGGGACCGGCCGGTCGCCCTGATCGTGGCCGACCAGCGGATGCCCCGGATGACCGGGATCGAGATGCTCGAGCAGGCGCAGGTGCACGCGCCGGGAGCCAAGAACCTGCTGCTGACCGCCTACGCCGACACGGACGTCGCGATCCGCGCGATCAACGACATCGGCCTGGACTACTACCTGCTCAAGCCCTGGGACCCGCCCGCAGAGCGGTTGTACCCGGTCGTGGACGACCTGCTCGACGACTGGCGCGCGGAGAACCCTGAGCACACCTCGGACGTGCGCGTGGTCGGGCACCGGTGGTCGGAGCGCAGCCACGAGGTCAAGACGTTCCTGGCCCGCAACCACGTGCCCTACCGGTGGTACGACGTGGAGCGGGACGACGAGGCCCGCCGGCTGGCCGCGCTGGCCGACGCCACCCCCGACGACCTTCCGCTGGTGCTGGTGCCGGACGGCGAGACCCTGAGCTCCCCCACCACGCTGGTCCTCGCCGACGCCCTCGGGCTGCGGACCCGGGCGGCGCAGCCGCTCTACGACGTGTGCATCGTCGGCGGCGGGCCGGCCGGCCTGGCGGCCGCCGTGTACGCCGCCTCCGAGGGGCTGAGCACGGTGATCGTGGAGCGCGAGGCACCCGGCGGGCAGGCCGGCACCAGCGCCGCGATCGAGAACTACCTCGGCTTCCCCCGCGGGCTCAGCGGTGCCGACCTCACCGCGCGGGCGATGGCGCAGGTCTCGCGGTTCGGCGCCGAGATGGTGCTCGCCCGCGACGTGGTCGGCTTCGAGTCGCGGGGACCCGCGCGGGCGGTGCTGCTCGCCGGCGCCGGGGAGATCGAGGCCCGGGCGGTGATCGTGGCGTCCGGCGTGGCCTACCGGTGGCTGGAGGCCGACGGCGTGGACGCGCTCACCGGACGCGGCGTCTACTACGGCGCCAACGCCGGCGACGCGGCCCAGTGCGAGGGTGACGAGGTCTACGTCGTGGGCGCCGCCAACTCGGCCGGCCAGGCCGCGCTGAACCTGTCGCGGTTCGCGAAGCGGGTCGTGCTCGTGGTCCGTGGCGGAGACCTGGGCGCCTCGATGTCGAGCTACCTGGTCAGCCGGATCGAGGCGTTGCCGTCGATCGAGGTGCGGCTTCGTTCCCAGGTGGTGGCGGCCCGGGGGGACGGGCACCTGGAGTCGCTGACGCTCGCCGACCGGGACTCCGGCGCCACCGAGGAGGTGCCGACCAGCTGGTTGTTCGTGTTCATCGGCGCCGCTCCGCGTACGGACTGGCTCGGCGCCGCCGTGGCGCGCGACGAGCACGGGTTCGTGCTGACCGGACCGGAGCGGCTGGCCGGACTCGGGCCGTGGCCGCTGCCGCGCCCGCCGTACGCCCTGGAGACGAGCGTCCCCGGTGTGTTCGCTGCCGGGGACGTGCGGCTGGACTCGATGAAGCGGGTCGCCTCGGCCGTGGGCGAGGGGTCGATGGCGGTCCAGCTCGTGCACCGCTACCTGGCGACAGTGTGATGCGCGTCGAGGACCTGCGGCCGCTGGCGCTGCTCGACGGGCTGGACGACGACCAGGTCGGCCAGCTCGTGTCCGACGGGGAGGAGATGCCGATCGTGCCGGGCTCCGACCTCTTCCACGAGGGCGAGCACGCCGACAGCTGGTGGGTGCTCGTCGACGGCGCCCTGGACCTGGTCCGAGCCGTCGGTGGCGAGGAGACGCTGGTCCGCAGGATGGACACGCCCGGCCAGTGGGCCGGCGGCTTCCGTGCGTGGGACGAGTCCGGGGTCTACCTCGCCACCGGCCGCGGCGCCG
>Ga0070672_100001613_pt1 | contig 14020 bp, 15 predicted proteins | sample KBSM13metaG_FD_66151 | JGI IMG/M metagenome (GOLD analysis project Ga0070672, IMG submission 66151) | Miscanthus rhizosphere microbial communities from Kellogg Biological Station, Michigan, USA - KBS M1-3 metaG | ecosystem: Host-associated > Plants > Roots > Rhizosphere > Soil ... | reverse complement strand
TCGAGGCCGGGCTCAGCGTCGGGATGCTTCCGGCCGGCAGGTTCGAAGTTTGCGAGATGCCGCCGCTCAGCGGTACGACCTTGTGGAAGAGCCTGGGAGTCGCGCTCGTCATCAGCGGCGAGGTGAGGATCGCGTAGACATTGATCGCACCCGCCGATTGCCCCATCAGCGTGACGTTGCCGGCATCGCCGCCGAAGCTGCCGATGTTGCCCTGCACGTACTGCAGTGCCTTGATGCTGTCGAGGATGCCGAAGTTACCCGAGTCGCTGGCCGCGCTCGAGCCGTCTTTCAACTGCGGCAGGTTGAGCCAGCCGAAGATGCCGACGCGGTAGTTCGCCGTGACGACGACGGCGTTGGCAGCCTTGGCCAGCGCGGCGCCGTCGTAGACCGGATCGGCGGTGTAGCCGGAGACGTCACTGCCGCCATGGATGAAGACGATCACCGGCAGGTTCGCCTCGCCGTTCGCCGGACGCCAGATGTTGAGATAGAGGCAATCCTCGCTGCCGACGGCCTGGTTCAGCGTCGTCGCGATCGTCTGGTCGTAGGTGTTGTTCGAACCGGGGCCGTAGATCCGGCCGTATTGGACGCAGGCGTTGCCGAAGGCCTGCGTCGCTCTGATTCCGAACGCCGACACATCGGGATCGACCGGTGCCTTCCAGCGCAGATCGCCGACCGGCGCCTTGGCGAAAGGAACGCCCTTCCAGGAGTAGGTACCGCTCGTGGCGGAGTCATCGTTGCCCTGGATCCAGCCGTACCTCGTGCCGCGAACGGTAGGCAGCGGATCGTCCGAGCCTCCGCAGCCGACGAGCAGTGTGGTGGCGGCGAGCGTCGTCGCGAGCGCGAGGCTGAATTTCATGCTGACTCCTGGGGCGAATTTGCCTGCGCGATTCTTGCCCCCGTCAGCGTCTCAGAACATGAGGGACACCCCGGTCTTGGACTGCAGCTCGTCCTGTGTCACGCCATCGGCGATGGCGCGAACCTCGAGCCCGCGCGGCGTGACATCCATCACGGCCAGGTCGGTGACGATCCGATTGACGACGCCCACGCCGGTGAGGGGGAGCGTGCACGCCGGCAGGATTTTGAGATCGATCGATCCGTCCTTCTTGCGCGCGACGTGCTCCATCAGCACGATCACGCGCTCGACGCCGGCGACCAGGTCCATCGCCCCGCCCATGCCCTTGACCATCTTGCCCGGGATCATCCAGTTGGCGAGGTCGCCCTTCGCGCTGACCTGCATGGCGCCGAGGATCGAGAGGTTGATCTTGCCGCCGCGGATCATCGCGAACGAGTCGTGCGAGCCGAAGATCGATGATCCTGGCAGCGTCGTCACGGTCTGCTTGCCGGCGTTGATGAGATCGGCGTCGACCTCGTCCTCGGTCGGGAACGGGCCGATGCCGAGCATCCCGTTCTCGCTCTGCAGCCAGACTTCGATGCCGGCCGGCACGTGGTTGGCGACGAGCGTCGGCAGGCCGATGCCGAGATTGACGTAGAAGCCGTCCTGCAGCTCGGTGGCGGCGCGCGCCGCCATCTGGTCGTGGGTCCAGGCCATATCAGGCTCCTGCTTTCTTCTTGTCCGCCGCCTTGGCGATCGCGTCGACGGCTTCCTTGGCGGCCTCGGCGGCGGGCGTGCCGGGCGTGGCCTCGACCGTCGCCGCGGCGCGCAGGGTGCGCTTCTCGATCCGCTTTTCCGGATGCGCGTTCAGCACGATCCGGTGCACGTAGATGCCGGGCAGATGCACCGCGTCGGGATCGATCGAGCCGGTCTCGACGATCTCCTCGACCTCAACGATCGTCACCTTGCCGGCCATCGCGCACGCCGGATTGAAGTTGCGCGCGGTGCGGCGAAAGACGAGGTTGCCGGACTTGTCGGCCTTCTGCGCCTTGACCAGCGCGATCTCGGGCAAGAGGGCCCGCTCCATGATGTAGACATGGCCGTCGAACTCGCGCGTCTCCTTGCCCTCGGCGACCAGCGTACCCACGCCGGTGCGGGTGAAGAACGCCGGGATCCCGGCACCGCCGGCCCGGAGCTTCTCGGCCAGCGTCCCTTGGGGAGTGAACTCGAGCTCGAGTTCGCCCGCGAGGTACTGACGCTCGAACTCCTTGTTCTCGCCGACATAGCTCGAGATCATCTTCTTGATCTGGCGCGTCTCGAGCAACTTGCCCAGCCCGAACCCGTCGACGCCGGCGTTGTTCGAAATCACCGTCAGGTCCTTGACGCGCGAATCGCGCAGCGCCTCGATCAATGCTTCGGGAATGCCGCAGAGCCCGAAGCCACCGACCGCCATCAGCTGGCCGTCGCGGACGACGCCGGCGAGCGCCGCGGCAGCGCTCGGAAAGATCTTGTTCATCGCCGATTCCTCTAGTCGAACCGTCGAGATTATCAGCGCCGGCGCTGCCTAGAATCGGAGCAGGGAGAAACAACGATGGCGATCGACGCTGCGGGGCTGCAAGCCACTCTGGAGAAGCTGGCCGCCGAGTACACGAAGCGGCTCGGCCTGCGCGTCGAGACCGCCGCCCCTGGGGAAGTGACGCTCACGCTACCGGTCACGCCGGAGCTCGTCCACGGCGGGGGTGTCCTCTGCGGGCAGGCGATTCTGGCGGCGGCGGATACGGCCATGCTGCTGGCGATGATCGCGCAGCTAGGCGAGTTCCGGCCGATGACGACGGTGCAGTTGCAGGCGAGTTTCTTGCGGCCGGTACCGAAGGAGTCGACGGCTGTCAGGGTCATCGCGCGCGTGCTGCGGTTTGGCAAGAGCCTTTCGTACGGGGAGATCGAGTTCAAGACGCCGGACGGGAAGCTGGCCGCCCATGCGACGACGACCTATGCGTTGCTCTGATCGATCTGTCGCTCATGAGGGTTTCTACGTGACCGCCCTCCAAGATCAATCGACCCAATCTGACCATGTTTGGCTGAAGCCGAGTTCTGGGACGAGTATCGGAAGCCAGGAACGCGCTATATGGGATTGGCCTTCGCATGTGGCGCTCTCACCGTGGTCGCGTTCTATCTGATCGACGCGGTGAGCGCTGGCGCTCCGTGGCTCGGCGGTGCACAGACCATCCGCGTCGTGCTCGCCGGCGCCTGCCTCTCGCGCTAACGCTCGCGCGCTGGACGTCGAAGACCTTCGCCAGCCGTCACTACGTCGCGATCTTCTCCACGGCATGCACGGCGATCGAGGGGCCGGCGCGACCCTTGCCATTCGGGACACGAGGCGCGGTCCGGCATGCGGCGGACACCTGTTGATCGCCATCACCGCGTACACGCTGGCGGGGGACCGTGAGAAGCGGCTGGCGGCAGGCATGGACGACTTCTTCAGCAAGCCTTACACCGTGCCAGATGTCGGAGTGAAGCTGTCGCGATGGCTCCCGCAGCATCGTCTACTCAGAATAAGCGAGCTGTCGACAGCGGCGCGGACCTGAATGCGGTGCATCGAACTAGCCGCGCACATGGAGCTTGCTTCATGCGGCGCCGATCGTTTGTACGACGTGATGGTCCACTTCGCCGTCGATTTCGGCGTTTGTAGCGACCTCGGTTGGCCCTAGCCACTTCGCGACTAGGAGGCTCAACTGTCGGAGCTCTATAGGCTTACTCAAGTAGTCATCCATACCGTTTGCGATGCAGTGTTCGCGGTCTCCTGTAAGTGCGTTCGCCGTGAGCGCGATGATGGGTATGCGTGGCAGGCCGACCCGCGCCTCATGTTCGCGAATCAACCGCGTCGCAGCAAAGCCGTCCATGACAGGCATTTCGCAATCCATAAGGATCGCGTCGAAGCGCTGCTTGCGGTAGAGGTCGACCGCTTCGTTCCCATTCACCGCGTGCAACGAAGAAACGCCCATACTTTCGAGCGATGCGGCTGAGATGAATGCGTTGACCGCATTGTCTTCGACCAGGAGCACTGTCTTTCCTCGCGCCGCCGCAAGGGCTCGCCTTGGTGCCACCGGCTCGGGCTGAGTCGGCTCGACACGTTCAAGGCATTCGTCCAGAAGGAGACGGATCGTGAAGATGCTTCCACGTCCAACCGCGCTCTTCACCCGGACCGTCCCGCCCATCGCATGAGCAAGCTGCCGGGAAATCGACAAGCCGAGTCCCGTACCACCGTAGCTACGCGACATGCCTGATTCGACTTGGTAGAAGGGGTCAAATAGGAGCGGAATCTTGTCGCTAGGAATACCAATTCCGGTGTCGGCTATTCGGACAATCACCTTGACACCGGCTACTGTTCGCATGCCACGCAAGCGTAAGGTCACGCCACCCGTAACAGTGAATTTGATTGCGTTGCTGACCAGGTTCATGATGATCCGTCGCAGCTTCTCTTCGTCTCCTTGCACCATCGCGAGATCGCCGGCATAACGTGTCGGATCGAATCGCAAGGTGATGCCCTTCGCCGTCGCATTTGCTTGGAAGGTTTGGACTGCGATCTGACAGACTTTTCGCAAGTCCAAGGGCGCTGTGTTGAGAGAACCGCCCTTTGCGTCGAGCTTGGCGAAGTCAAGAATCACGTTCAACGTCTGAAGGAGACCATCCGCCGCCTGGCGGGCGACGCTGATCAACGTTGCGCGCCGCTCCTCAGAATCCGTTGTCGCCAAAAGCGCGAGCGAGCCGATGATGCCGTTCATCGGCGTTCGGATCTCGTGGCTCATGTTTGCGAGAAACGCGGACTTTGCACGACTTGCGTCCTCCGCCCGGTCGCGCGCCCGCTTTAGCTCGGTAATACTGCGCTGCCTCTTTCCTCGCAGGAAGAGCTTCCTTTCCCGGACGCTTATCAGACGATACAGCGCGTATGAGATGAAGTTGATGCACGTCATGTGCACGACCAAACGCTGCATGACCTTTGCATCTGCACCGAAGTCCCATGCGAACCAGAGCGCGACCGTCGCGTTGAAGGTTGCTAGGAGGATCGTCAACGGCGCGTTTAGCCGAGTGAAGCCGTATATGACACACGTTCCGAAGACGGCCGCGGAGTAGCCTCCCCAATATTGCGAAGTTGGCGCATGGGTCGATTGATTCAGGCTAGCAATGACCGAAGTGAACGACACACCGGTTACGATAACTGCGCTGCAAATCAGCTCGTAATGACGAGCGACAAAGGGCTTTGCAACTCGTGCCGCAAGCGCAACAACGAATAGACCAACCAGGATCAGCAAGCGCAGGAACTGCGTGTACGAGAAGATGTCGCCACTGCCGGCGGCGTTGATGAGGAACGTCGCTAGATAGGCTAAGCCGGTCACCCCGGTGCCGATTTCGAGAAAGCGGACGCCTGGCGACTGAAAGCCCTGTCGGAACTCGTGCTCTAGTTCACGGTTTCGAAACGCGCGAAGACCGAAGCGCCTCCTGAGCAAAGTTGAAACCGTCGTGCCCATGCATCCTCGTACCGGCGCAAATGTCGAAGTCTTGGCAGCTATCGACCTAATCAGGGAAAAGTGAAGGCCTCCAATCTCTTCGTCAGGCCCGACCGGCCCTATTCCCCCGTCCCGGAGCGACAAGAGTTGCTGCCGTTTCGGGTTCGCGTCGCCGAATCCCCTCAAGACGTGCAGAAAGCGGTCGAAAGTAGGGCTGCGGCATACGCGCGGCATATGCCGATACAGGCGATCGCCCTGCGTGAGCCTGAGGACGACGATTTTCGATCGGACGTGCTTCTGTTAATTGCAGAAAGCAAGTTTGATCGGCGGGTTGTCGGGTCGGTGCGGTTGCAGCGAAACGGTGAGCGGCCGCTCCACATTGAAAGCCAACTTGCGCTTCCTGCGTCTTATCGAGGTCGGCGCTTGGTTGAAGGTAGGCGGTTGGGTGTTGAAAATGGAATACCGGGTAGGACAGTCATGGTCGCGCTGGTCAAGGCGGCCTATGAGATGTGTCACGGCAGTGGTATCGACTACTTCGTCTTGGCCGGACGGAGGCCGATCACCGCAATCTATCGTTCCATGCTCTTTGACGACATCCTCGAGGGAAGCACGATCGCACTCCCCTATGCGGGCAACTTGCCGCACAGCGTCTTTTCGATGCCGATACGTGATGCCGACCGGCGTTGGCGCGAGTCAGGTCATACGCTGTACGACTTTATGGCGCGCACCGAACATCCAGACATCGCCATCGACTACCAGCGCGTCTTCGCCACATTCGGCCGCGCGTGACGACCTTCGCAATCGTCTGGTCGTGCGCGGAGCACGGTTATGAACCGTCCTTACGGATTGCAGCGCTGGTCGTCGATAGCGAAGGACGCCCATGGGGCTGAGCTCCTGCCCGCGCCATCTTCCCCGGATGCGCTCGCGCGCGCTCTCGCCACACTCACCATAGATGAGACGCGTGACCTCGCTTTCGTCCTCGTGAGGGTTATCGGCGACAGCGACGCCGCAATTCAAGAAGTAATCCACGGGGCCAACGCAACAACGATCGGACCACGCCTCTGTCTTGCGGTCAGTCGTAACGCACTCCAGACAACTGACTTCAATTCGGTAAACAATCATCGCGTCGGCCTAATGCTCGACGACGTCGACGCCGAGACCCCGTTGTCATTGATCGTCAGCGACTCGATTGAATCGATACGGTTTTGCAGTGACTTCGTAGCGAGCGCCAGTAAAAGCCTGCGCTTGGGCTGCGTTCTGGAGTCGATGCTTCTTTTGGCTCATAACCTCGGCCTCAGCACCTTGGGGCCATCAGAGGCGGCGAAAGACGATCTCATGTGGCCGAGTTCGAGGTTTGACTACACGCCTTCGCTGCGTCCTTCGCGCTCGTTGGAGCGCTCATTGACGCACGCGATCGCGGTTTCGACAAGTCGCCCGCATCCCAACTTTCGCCTTAGCCGATAAGAGAGCGCAACGCCGGCGGCAGCGAAACGCTTCTCCCAAAGCGATAGTTGATCCACACTGTCTTGGCACCACCGCTCGCGTAGATCACACCTGGCTGGTCCTGACGTTCTAAGGTAACGTAGGCTTCAAAGCTGCTTCCACGTGGATTTGCGACATAGTGCTTCGCCAGCACGTCCCCCGGATACTTCAGCTGACGCAGGAAATTGCAGAAGGCATTGACGATCACCGGCCCCTCCCCCGCGGGATCGGGCGTTCCGGCGACCGAGTGCAGCCACTCGATCCGGATGATCTCGAGATAGCGGAAATAGACCGTATTGTTGACATGACCCATCGCGTCCATGTCACCCCAACGGATCGGAATCACCATCTCGAGCGTCAGCTTCTTGCGTTCGGGCAGTTCGAATCGCATCGATTTCCCCGGTGGCCTTGATCAAGGCCTGACGTCGAGCTCGGCATAAAGGCGGTCGACCAGCGTGCGCAAGCGACCGACCTCGGCCTCCGTCACCGCGAGTCTCGCCTTCACCGCCGCGAGCTCGCTGGCCGGCACGATCGCGTCGCTCTCGCTCGCCACGGGCAGCACGCTGATGTCGAGCGGCCCCGACAGGAGATGCGCCCACCGCTGCTCCCGTGCTCCCGGAGCGCGAGGCAACCGTATCACGAGCGGGCCGCCCTTGTCGTCGGCCCGGCCGGCGAGCTCTTCGAGAAATCCTTCGACCGCCGAAATGTCCGCGAAACGATGCAGCCGCTCGCTGTTGGTTCTCAGCTCGGATGCGGTCTGCGCGCCGCGCAGCACCAGCGTCGCCAGCAAGGCAACCGATTGCGACGGCAGGGCCATCGCCCTGCCGAGGTTGTGCTCGTAGCGGCTGACGCGCGATCCGCTGGACTCGAACGCCAGCGACAGCGACTTGAGGCTGTCGACCGCGCCCTGCACCTCGCCCTCGCTTGCCGCGAGGACCGGATCCCGCGCCGTCTTCTGATTGCAGCCCATCGTCAGCGCGTTGAGCGAAAGCGGGTAGCTGTCGGGCACGGTATGCGCCTTCTCGATCAGCACGCCGAGCGCGCGCGCTTCGAGCAGCGACAGTGGTCGAATCGTCATCGTCCGGCGGCCGTCGTCAAAGCGCAAAGCCGTCGTCGGCCTGGATGACTGCGCCATTGATGAAATGGCTTTCGTTCGCACACAGCATCAGCAAAGCGGTGTCGAGATCGGCCGGGTTGCCGATGCGTTTCCTCGGCATGCTGTCGATGAACTTCTTGCCCGAGTCCGTCTGCCACTGATGGTGGTTGATCTCGGTGTCGATGTAGCCCGGGCACAGGGCGTTGACGTTGATGCCGTAGCGGCCCCACTCGAGCGCCATCGCGCGGGTCATGTGCACGACCGCGGACTTGCTCATGGCGTAGATGCCGATCCGGCCCAGCACCCGCAGGCCCGCCATCGAGGCGATGTTGACGATTCGCCCGCCGGTGAACGTTCCCGGCGCCGAGCCCTGCGAGCGCGCGATCATCCGCTTGCCGACTTCCTGCGCGACGAAGAAGGCGCCGCGTACGTTGACGTCGAACACATAGTCGAAATCCTCGGGCGTCGCGTCGACCAGCTTTTGCGTCGTCGCGACGCCCGAGTTGTTGACCAGGATGTCGATCGTGCCGACGTCGGTCTCGGTATGCGCCACCGCAGCGCGGATGCCGTCGTGGTCGGTGACGTCGAGCGGCACGACGTGGGCATCGCCGCCCTCGGCCTCGATCTCGGCGCGCAGGCTTTTCAGCCGCTCGACCCGTCGTCCCGCGAGGGCGACGCCCGCCCCGGCCTTGGCGAGGACTCGCGCGAACTGCGCACCCAAGCCGCTCGAGGCGCCGGTAACGAGGGCGACGCGGCCCGAAAGATCAATCTGGTAGCTCATGAGTGGGCGCCGCCTCTGCTCCGTAGAATCGACCAAGAGTTTAGACGCCGGCCATCGAGAATCAAAAGACACGAGACAAGCGATGACACCTGAAGCGATCCTGGCCCAGTACGGGCCGCGCGAGACGATGGAGTACGACGTGGTCATCGTCGGCGCCGGTCCTGCGGGCCTCGCGACCGCCATCCGCCTCAAGCAGCTCGCCGCCGAGCGATCGAAGGAAATCTCGGTCGTCATCCTCGAGAAGGGCTCGGAGCCGGGGGCACACATCCTCTCCGGGGCAATCATGGATCCGCGTGCGCTCAACGAGCTGATCCCCGACTGGAAGGAAAAGGGCGCGCCGCTGAACCAGCCGGTCACGGGCGACCGGTTCCTCTTCCTGACCGAGACTGGTGCGACGGCGACACCGCACGCGCTGATGCCGGACTGCTTTCGCAACGAGGGCAACTACGTCATCAGCCTCGGCAATGTCGTGCGCTGGCTGGCGGCGCAGGCCGAAGCGCTCGGCGTCGAGATCTTTCCCGGCTTTCCCGCCGCTGAAGTGCTCTATGGCGACGATGGGTCGGTCCGCGGCGTCGCCACCGGCAATCTCGGCGTCGGCAAGGACGGCGAGCCGACCGGCAGCTTCCAGCTCGGCATGGAGCTGCACGCCAAGTACACGATCTTCGCCGAGGGCTCGCGCGGCAGCCTCGGCCGCCAGCTGATCGCCCGCTTCAAGCTCGATCAGGGCCGCGACCCGCAAAGTTACGGCATCGGGCTGAAGGAGCTGTGGGAAGTGCGCCCCGAAAAGGCCGAACCCGGCATGACGGTGCACACCGCCGGCTGGCCGCTCGACCTGAACACGTACGGCGGCTCGTTCCTCTATCACCTCGACGGCAACCAGGTCGAGCTCGGCTTCGTCGTCGGTCTCGACTACACCAATCCCTACCTCAGCCCATTCGAGGAATTCCAGCGCTGGAAGACGCATCCCGAGATCCGCAAGGTGCTCGAAGGCGGCAAGCGCCTGGGTTACGGCGCGCGGGCGATCACCGCCGGCGGCATCCTGAGCCTGCCGAAGACGGTGTTCCCGGGCGGCGCCTTCGTCGGCTGCGAGGCCGGCTACCTCAATGCCAGCCGCATCAAGGGCAGCCATGCCGCGATCAAGACCGGCATGCTGGCCGCCGAAGCCGCCTTCGACGCGCTCACGAGCGGGCGCCAGCACGACGAGCTCGCTGCCTACCCGGCTGCGTTCGAGCTCAGCTGGCTGCGCACCGAGCTCGACAAGTCGCGCAACTTCAAGCAGTGGTTCAAGAAGGGCTTCTGGATCGCATCGCTCATGACCGGCATCGAGCAATGGCTGCTGCCGCGGCTCGGCATCAAGGCGCCGCCGTGGACGCTGCACAGGAAGCAGGCCGACCACCTGTACCTGAAGCCCGCGGCCGAGTGTCAGCCGATCGTCTATCCCAAGCCCGACGGCAAGCTCACCTTCGATCGCCTCTCGAGCGTCTTCGTCAGCAACACCAACCACGCCGAGGATCAGCCGGCGCACCTGACGCTGAAGGACGCGAGCGTTCCGGTGCAGATCAACCTCGCCCGGTACGCCGGTCCGGAAAGCCGCTACTGCCCGGCCGGGGTCTACGAGTTCGTGGCCGACGGCGGCAGCGAGCGGCTTCAGATCAACGCCCAGAACTGCGTCCATTGCAAGACCTGCGACATCAAGGACCCGACGCAGAACATCGTCTGGGTCACGCCCGAAGGCGGCGGCGGCCCCAACTACGTCGGCATGTGAAGGACGAACCAGCGATGGCGAAGCGAGACGATATCGAAGTGCTCACGGCGGCGCGCCTCTGGCCGCCGATGATGGAGGCGCTGAACGGCGCGTTTCACGTCCACGACCGCACCCACCAGAACGACGACGCCGCGTTCGCCGCCGCCGCGCCGCGCATCCGGGCGATCGCCGCGAGCGGCGAATCGAAGGTGCCGCGCGAGCTGATCGCGCAGCTGCCGGCGCTCGAGATCATCTCGGTCTTCGGCGTCGGCTACGACGGCGTCGACGTCGCCGCCGCGCGTGAGCGTGGCATCGCCGTCACCCACACGCCGAACGTCCTGAACGACGAAGTCGCCGACCTGGCGATCGCGCTGGTGCTCGCGGTGTCGCGCCGATTGGTCGAGGCTGATCGCTACGTGCGGAGCGGCGCCTGGTCGAAGGGGCCGATGCCGCTGGCGCGCAAGGTGAGCGGCGCGCGCATGGGAATCGTCGGCCTCGGCCGGATCGGCATGGCGATCGCCAAGCGCGCCGAGGCCTTCGGCATGACGATCGCCTACACCTCGCGCAATCCTCGCCCCGAGGCGCCCTACCCCTACTTCGCGAGCGCCGCGGCGCTCGCCGCCGAGGTCGACTTCCTTGTCGTCATCACGCCCGGCGGCGCCGGAACGCGCAAGCTCATCGACGCCGCCGTCCTCGCCGCGCTCGGCAAGAAGGGCTATCTCGTCAACGTCGCGCGCGGCTCGGTCGTCGACGAGCAGGCGCTCGTCGATGCCCTCGAGGCCGGCACGATCGCGGGTGCCGGCCTCGACGTCTTCGAAAGCGAGCCGAACGTTCCGGCCAGGCTGCTCGCGCTCGACAACGTCGTCCTCACGCCGCACGTCGGCAGCGCGACCTGGCAGACGCGTCAGGCAATGTCGGATCTCGCCTTCGGCAACCTCGAGGCGCATTTCGCCGGCCGGCCGCTGCTCTCGCCCGTCCCGGCGTAGCCCGGCGACCGGCGAGCGTCGCCAGGCGTCGCCCTGGGCAACCGGCGACGCCTGCGACGGCGAGCGCCGTCAGTCCTGGCCTTCGGTCAGGGCGTCGAGCTGGAAGCGACCGTCCATGTGGACGAGCCAGATCTCGATGAACTTGACGTTGCCGGAGAGCGCGCGGTGCAATGGCATCGGGCTGGCACGATGGATCATCTCGACCACCGCGCGGGTCACGTCGGGTGCGTGCGACGGGCCGCGGACGACCTTGACGTCGCGCGTGTGGCCGCTCTCGTCGACCGTCGTCTCGACTACGACGACGGCGTGGATCAGGGGCGGCAGGCGCCCCTTGTAGATCCGGCTCGAGTACGACTCGTAGATGTGGCGCGCGGCGTCGACCCGGTACGACTTCGGATTGGTCGCCAACGAGACCTTCTGGACGCTGGAACGCTTCGGCTCGCTCAAGTAGGCGACCTCGGTCGCAGCTGCGCCGAGATGCAAGGCGAGCAACCATGCGCCGATGGTGACCTGAACCAGCTTCATGACGATCTCCGCGCGGCAGCGGTCGCCGCAGACCCGTCGGCTTCGCCACCGTGATGGCGCGATGAGCCGAGCGGTTTCAGCCTAGGAGATCGGCACCGGGCACGGCGGCCGCAGGGCGCGACGTCGCGCCGACCGTGGCACCGTTCACGGCGTCAGCGGTAACCGGACTTGTCAACCGGCGAGAGTCGCGCCGCTCGTCGGATCGAACAGGTGGACGGCGGCGGTATTGACGGCGAGGGCGATCGTCTCGCCGGGCAGCGCCGCGGTCCGGCCGTGGATGACGACGACGATCTGCGCCTGGCCGACGCGAACGAGCAGCTCGGTTTCGGCGCCGGTCGGCTCGACGACGATCACCTCCGCTGGGACGCCACCGGCGCCGCCGGCGACGCCGATGTCGCCCGGGCGAATGCCGTAGGCGACCGCCTGACCGTCACTGCCCGGGCTCGCCGGAGCGAGCGGCCAGCGCACGTTGCCGTCGGCCTCGAGCCATTTGTCGCCGCCGCCGCTTCGAACCGCGCCGGCGACGACGTTCATCGCCGGCGAGCCGATGAACTGGGCGACGAACAGGTTGGCGGGGTGGTCGTAGAGCTCGAGCGGCGTGCCGATCTGCTCGACCCGCCCTTCCTGCATGACGACGATCCGATCGGCCATCGTCATCGCCTCGACCTGGTCGTGCGTGACATAGACCGTCGTCGTCTTCAGCCTCTGGTGCAGTGCCTTGATCTCGGCGCGCATCGCCACCCGCAGCTTGGCGTCGAGGTTGGACAGCGGCTCGTCGAACAGGAACACCTTCGGATCGCGGACGATCGCCCTCCCCATGGCGACGCGCTGGCGCTGGCCGCCCGAAAGCTCGCGCGGATAGCGCTCGAGATACGGTCCGAGGTTGAGGATCTTCGCCGCGTGGGCAACCCGCTCCTTGGTCAGCGCCGGGTCGGCTTTCCTGAGCTTCAGGCTGAAGCCCATGTTGTCGCCCACCGTCATGTGCGGATAGAGCGCATAGCTCTGGAACACCATCGCGATGTCGCGATCCTTCGACTCGATGTCGTTGACGACATGGCCGTCGATCGCGATCGTTCCGGCCGAGATCTCCTCGAGCCCGGCGAGCATGCGCAGCAGCGTCGACTTGCCGCAGCCCGAGGGACCGACCAGCACCGTGAATTCGCCGTCGGCGATGTCGAAGCCGATGCCGTGGATGATGCGGGTCGAGCCGAAGCTCTTCTGGACGTCGCGAAACGAGACCGAAGCCATGTTCAGCTCTTGACCGCGCCGGCCGTGAGCCCGCCGACCATGTAACGCCGAAACGCGTAGTAGATCGCCGCCGGGGGCAAGGCGTAGATCAGCCCGGTGGTCATCAGCAGCTCCCAGGGCGAGTCGTCGGCGGAGAGGAAGCTGCCGAGGGCGACACCGAGGGTCGTGCTCTTGTCGTCCGACAGGAGCAGGAACGCGTACAGGTATTCGTTCCAGGCGAGCAGCAGCGCGTAGGTGCCGACGGCGACGAGCGACGGCAGCATCAGCGGCAGGTAGACGAGGCGAAACAGCTGCAGCGGCGTCGCGCCGTCGATCCGCGCCGCTTCGTCGAGCTCGAGCGGAAGCTTGTCCGAAGCCTGCTTCAGAACCCAGATCGAGTACGGCGTGGCGATCGTCACCATCGCCAGGATCAGCGCCCACTGGGTGTTGAGAAGGCCGTAGTTGCTCATCGTCTTGTACATCGGCACGGCCAGGAACGCGGCCGGGATGAAGTAGGTGAAGAGCGCCAGGTTCATGATCGTCCGCCCACCCCGGACGCGCAGGCGACTGATCGCGAACGCCGCCGAGGTGGCGATGAAGAGCGTGATCGCGCCGACCGCGACCGCGATCACGACCGAGTTCCACATCTGCAGCCAGAAGTGGCCCAGGTAATGGTGCTGCTGGCGAAAGACCATCGAGAAGTTGTTCAGCGTCGGATGATCGGGCCAGAGCTTGCCCGACACCGCCTGCTCCTTCGGCGAGAGCGCGAACAGCACTAGGTGGTAGATCGGCAGCAGGGTCCAGATCGCCACCGGAATGCCGATCAGAAGCAGCTTGGCCTC
>Ga0070672_100001612_pt1 | contig 14021 bp, 15 predicted proteins | sample KBSM13metaG_FD_66151 | JGI IMG/M metagenome (GOLD analysis project Ga0070672, IMG submission 66151) | Miscanthus rhizosphere microbial communities from Kellogg Biological Station, Michigan, USA - KBS M1-3 metaG | ecosystem: Host-associated > Plants > Roots > Rhizosphere > Soil ... | reverse complement strand
AACCAGAGCTGTTTTCGTCTGCATGCCCCATAGGTAATTTCCCCACACGACGCTGCCACGCCTTGACGACGCGCGAGCGCGGCCCAAGTTCGCGCGCCGCGGGTCAGCGTGCGGCGAGCGCGAGACGGACGAGCTGGCGGACGTTCAGCGGGCATTCCACCGGGACCGGATCGCCGACCCAGCGAACCGCCGTATACTCGTCGCACACCGTGAGCTCGCGCGACGCGACGTCGGCGACGAACGCGAAGTTCATGTGCAGCCCCTTGCTGCCCGCCGGGTGCTCCTCGTATCCGATCAACCCGGGCGGCGTCCCGTCGACGCCCAGCCCCGCCGGAAACACACCTTCCAGGCCGGTCTCCTCGCGCAGCTCGCGCCGCGCCGCCTCGAGCGGCGTCTCCCCCGCCTCGACCTCCCCGCCCACCGGCAGCCACAGATCCAGCCGCTTGTGCCGCACCAGCAAGACCTCGCCCGCGTTCCGGCAGAACACCGCCACCGAAAACGTGCGCCGCTCGCTCACTTCACTTCGTTTCGAGCTTGTCGACGCGTGACTCGAGGGCGCTGACGCGCGGTTCGATCGTGAACCTCGGCGCGTACGTCGTGGACTCCGCTGCGCACGCCGCGAATGTCGTCCCGAATGTCCTTCAGGATTTCGATCGTGATATCGCCGCCGGCCATCGACATCTCCTTCCAGGGTAGCAGAAGGCCACTGCGATTTCCGTGCCCACGTGTTGGCGGCGGCACTGATGTGGGGCGCGCCGGCGCCTGCGGCGATCGTGGTCGGCCCGATCGAATCACGCCCAACGAAGCGTACCGCCTCTTTCTTGGCATGCTCGATTCGGTCGGGCTCCGTCGAGCACTCGGGCCGGTTCGAACGCATCGTCGAGACCGCGAAGGTCAAGACCATGCGCGGCATTCCGGTCTACGACGAGACCGACGTCCCGAATAGCGTTGCCCGGGAGTCCTACGTCACCGTGCTGGTGCATCTGAAGGACCTTTCGCCCGAGGAGCAGGAGCGGCTCCTCCAGCGGCCCAAGGGCGAGACCTGTGACCCCTTGGCGCCGCGCGACACGATCATCATCACGGACCTGCGGTCCAACATCGAGCGCCGCCTGGGTCGCTCCATCCCCTAGCTGATGGGTGCGAACTGCAACGCGCATACGATCGACGTGCCCGCCGCGATGACTCCGGCGGCCAGGGCGGTTGCGATGGCGACGTTGGCGATCGGCCGGCACGGCAGCGCACCCGGCCGTCGTTGCAAGAGGCGCGCGGCGATGGCGAACGCAAGAGCAAGGGCGGCGCCGACGCAGGAGAGGGTGACCAGCTTCGCGATCCCGGCCCGCGCCCATTCATGCTGCGGATCAATACGCGCCCACGCCGGAACCGCGGGCGTGAAGCGTTCATAGTCTTCCCTGTAAACGATCGACGCCGTCACGATCGCGTTCGCGATCGACGCGCCCGCCAGCGCGACCGCGATCTGGGCGACGACGCGGGCCGCGCGTCTATGGATCACGCCCCCTCGCCGCGCGAAGCGGGGAGAGGGTGGGGCAGAGGGGCCTTCACTTCTCCGTCAGCGCCGCAACCCCCGGCAGCACCTTGCCCTCGAGGTACTCCAGCGACGCTCCGCCGCCCGTCGACACGTGCGACACCTTGCTGGCGACGCCCGCCTTCTTCACCGCCGACGCCGAGTCACCGCCGCCGATGATGGTCGTCGCGCCCGCCGCCGTCGCCTTGGCCAGCGCCTCGGCGACCGCGATCGTCCCCTTGGCGGTGGCGTCGATCTCGAACACGCCCACCGGCCCGTTCCAGACGATCGTCTTCGCGCCCAGCAGCGTTTCGGCGAACGCGGCGGTCGTCGCGGGCCCGATGTCGACCGCCTCCCAGTCGGCGGGGATCGCGTCGCGCGCGACCGTCTTGGTCGCGCCCACCGTGCGGCCCTTGAAGTCCAGCTTGTCGGTGACGGTGAAGTCCGTCCCCAGCACCAGCTTGCCGCCCGCCTCGGCCAGCAGGCTCTTCGCCAGATCCAGCTTGTCGTTCTCGACGATCGACTTGCCGACCTCCAGCCCCTGCGCCTTCAGGAACGTGTACGTCATGCCGCCGCCGATCAGTAGCTTGTCCACGCGCGGGAGCAGGTTCTTGATGACGTCGATCTTCCCCGAAACCTTCGACCCGCCGATCACCGCCACGAACGGCCGCTTCGGATTGGTGAGCGCGTCGCCCAGGTAGTCGAGCTCCTTCTTCATGAGGAAGCCCGAGGCCGCCTGCGGTACGAACTTCGTGATCCCTTCCGTCGACGCGTGCGCCCGGTGCGCGCTGCCGAACGCGTCGTTCACGTAGACGTCCGCGAGCGCGGCGAGCTGCTTGGCGAACGCCGGATCGTTCTCTTCCTCGGCGGCGTGGAAGCGCAGGTTCTCGAGGAGGAGGACGCCCCCGGGCGCGAGCGCCGCTACGGCCTTCTCGGCCGCGGGCCCGACGCAGTCGTCGGCGAAGGCGACCGGCGAGTTGAGAAGCGCGGCGAGGGCGTCGGCGACCGGGCGGAGGCTCATGTCGGGGACGCGCTTCCCGTCGGGGCGGCCGAGGTGCGACATCAGGATCACCTTCGCGTTCTTCTCGCGCAGGAACTTGATGGTCGGCAGCGACTCCTTGAGACGCTTGTCCGATTCCACCTTCCCGTCCTTGAGAGGGACATTGAAGTCGACGCGCACGATGACGCGCTTGCCAGTGACGTTCAGATCTTCGACGAACAGTTTCTTGCCGGTGCTCATGGTGGGCCCGGGTTTAGCAGGGGAGGGGGCGGGTTGTCGAGACGCCCTCGCCCTGACGCTGTCAGCGCAACGGCTTGAACGCCGCGCGTATCTCGCTGCTGAACAGCTCCGGTTGTTCCCAGGCGGCGAAGTGGCCGCCCTTGTCGACCTCGTGGAAGTACGTCAGCGTCGGATACGCGCTCCGCGCCCACGTCTCCGGCGAGCGATAGACCTCGTGCGGAAAGACGGTGATCGCGACCGGCACGCCGATCTCGTTGGTCCTCGCGGCGGCGGCGTTCAGCAGGGGCATCCCGCGATTCTCCCAGTAGATCCGCGCCGACGAGGCCGCGCTGTTCGTCAGCCAGTAGAACGCGATGTCGTCCAGCACGTCGTCGCGCGTCGGAGACGTCTCGGGGTTTTCGCCGGTCCAGTCCGCGAAGCCAGGGTGCAGGAGGACGAACGCCGCGAAACCCACCGGCGAATCCATGAGCGCGTAGCCGATTCCCTGCGGGCGCGCCCCCATCATCACCGCGTAGGCGGAGGTTCCCCTCTTGTTGTAGGCGACCAGCGCGTCGTACACCGCGCGTTCCTTGTCCGTCAGTCCTTTCGGCGGCGCCCCGCCGCTCAACAGCGCCGAGGTCACGTTGGCAGGTACGGTCGACGGCAAGTTGATGTGGATGCCGAGCAGTCCGGGCGCGCGCTGCCGCCCCATCGCGCTGGCGATCGGCGAGCCCCAGTCACCGCCCTGCGCGACGTAGCTCGTGTACCCGAGCCGCTTCATCAGCTCGGCCCAGGCGCGCGCGATGTGGTCGGGGTCCCACCCGGTGCCCGTCGGCTTCCCCGAGAATCCAAACCCCGGCATCGTCGGCAACACGAGGTCGAACGCGTCCTCGGCGCGCCCGCCGTGCGCGGTCGGGTTCGTCAGCGGGTCGACCACCTTCATCAGCTCGAAGATCGAACCAGGCCAGCCGTGGGTGATGATCAGCGGCAGGGCGTTGCGTTCCTTCGACTTGATGTGCGCGAACTGGATGTCGACGCCGTCGATGGTCGTGACGTACTGCGGGATGGCGTTGAACTTCGCCTCAGCCTTCCGCCAGTCGTAGTCCTTGCCCCAGTGCTTGACCAGCGCCTGCATCCTGTCGAGCGGCACGCCCTGCGACTGGTCGGCGACGGTTTCTTTTTCGGGCCAGCGTGTCGTGGCGAGGCGCCGCTTGAGATCGCTCAGGGCCGCGTCGGGAACACGCGCTTTGAACGCCCGGATGGCGGTGCTTGCCGCCGTCGTCGAGATGGCCACCAGCGGCTCTTTCGGGGGCGTCGTCTGGGCGTCGGGCAGTGCGAGAACGACGATCGCGATCAGCAGCTTGAACATCTCTTCCTCTTTCCTCCTCTAATGCCTGTGCCGGCAACAGACGAGGGTGCGCCCGAGAATCGGGCGACAATTGATAGCTCGACCGCGACCGCACAATTTCGACGGGCGGCGGGGTCATTGATGGTGAAAGGAAGGGACACCATGACCACAGATCGGAAGACCCTGACCCTCCAGTACCTGAACGCGATCGGCGACCGGCAGTACCCCGACCTCGAGGCGCTGCTGGCGCCGGACATCCTGTTTCGCGGGCCGGCGCGAACGCTCACCTCGGCGGTGGAGGTGATCGAGGCGCTGAAGCGCCTGGGCGCCATCCACCTGCGCAACGACGTCAAGCGCGTGTTCGTCGACGGCGACGAGGTCTGCGTCATCTACGACTTCGTGACCGACACGCCCGCCGGCGCGGTCCCCACCATCGAGTGGCTGCGTTTCGACGGCGACCGCATCAGCGCGATCGACCTCTATTATGATCGGCTGCCGTGGCAGACGGTGATGGCGGTGATCGCCGAACGGGCGGCGCGGCCGGCGGCCCAGCCGACGGCGTGACGCGATGAGCGCGACGGATGAAGATCCGGGCGCGGCGGAGCTCGGCGGCACGTACGCCGAGCACCGCCCGGCGCTGCTGCGCCACTGCTACCGCATGCTCGGCTCGTTCGAGGAAGCGGAGGACGTCGTTCAGGAGGTGCTGCTGCGCGCCTGGCGCTCGCGCGACACCTACGCGGGCGACGCGCCGCTGGCGCACTGGCTGATGCGCATCGCGACGAACGCGTGCCTCAATGCGCTGACACGCGGGCGGCAGCGCGCGCTGCCGCAGCTGGATCGCGATCCGGGCGCGCCGCTGCTGGAGCACGAAGCGGCGACCTGGGTGACGCCCGCGCCGGACGCGCGCCTGTTCCCGGATCCGGCGCGCGCGGCGGAAGCGCGCGAGCAGGTGGCGCTGGCCTTCATCGCCTTGCTGCAGCGGCTCCCGCCCCGGCAGCGCGCGGTTCTGTTGCTGAAGGACGTGGTCGGCTGGTCGGCCGAGGAGATCGCGTCCGCGCTGGAGCTGACCGCGTCGTCGGTGAACAGCGCGCTTCACCGCGCGCGCCAGACCGTCGCCGCCGCGCCCGTCGACGCTGCCGGCGCGAACGAGGATCCGCCGCCCGAGGTGCTGGCCGCGTACGTGCGCTCGTGGGAGACGCGCGACATCGACGGGCTGGTCGCCCTGTTGCGGCAGGACGTCATCTTCGCGATGCCGCCGCACGACACCTGGTTCCGCGGCGCCGACGCCGTCCGCACGTTCCTCCAGACGCCCCGCTTCGGCGCCTTCTGGACGCGCGGCCTGCGCGTCACGCACACGCGCGCCAACGGGCTACCGGCGATCGTCTTCTACGCACGCTGGCCGGAGGACGAAGCGTACCGACTGCATTCGATCCAGCTGATACGTTTCGAGGCCGGCCGCGCCGCGGAGGTGACCACCTTCATCGGCGCCGCGTACCTCCACGGCTTCGACGTCGCTCCGACGCTGGCGCGCTAGCCGGCCGCGGAACCTGGACGCTTCTCCCAGGTGAGGCCGTGCCAGCACGTATCCCCGTCGACGGGCGTGATGTATTCGGTCTCCCAGTCGACGCGCCCGACGCGTTCCTCGAACGCCGCGCGATAGCCGGGAAAGGTAGTCAGCCGTGAGAGGTAGGGAGACCCCGTCACGCTGACACCGGACAGAAACAGCGTCTTCAGATTCGACAGCCAGGGCCACTTCAAGACCTCGTCCCAGACCTCGAGCGGGAAAGCGGCGCCGCGCAGGTCCAGTTCCTCGAGGCCGACGAAATTGGGCGAGTCGCGCATCACCCGCGCCGTCTTCACGTCCATGCTGGGCGAGTTGCCGGTGTCGCCTGCGTACGAAAGATTCAGCTTACGCAGCCGGCGCAGGTGAGGGGAAGCGGCCATGGCTTCGAGGATGGCGACCGACGGCCCTCGCCAGCTGTCGTCGATGTTGACGCCCAGCTCTTCCAGGTTCGAACGGTAGGGAGACGCCATCGCCTCGACGAGCACCGATTCCTCTGCCAGGTCGCCGTTGCGGTCGTGGTGCAGGATCAACGTCCGCAGATTGCGCAGGTGCGGAGAAGCGAGCATCTCCGCCACGCGCGCGTTCTCGAACGCATAAAGGTTCCAGAACTCCAGCCCGGTCAGGCGTTCGAGGTGCGGCAAGGCGCCGACGAGGCCCCCCAGCTCGTCGAGCTGCGACGTGTCGCGGACGTGGCGAATCGGCGCCCGTCGCAACACGTCGAGAATTTCTTCCGACGATCCCCCGAGGTACATGTCGACGCGTTCGATGAATCCCCGGCGGTAGACCCATTCGTGCAGCTTCGGCTGGCCATACACGTCGCCGGGCGGCGCCGCGAATTCCTCCGCCCACTCCCAGCCGTGCCGCGCCAGCAGGTCCGTCTCGCGCGACGCGAGCGCCGTTCTCTCCCCAGCCTCCGGAGTCAGTCGGTCCAGCGTGCACTGCAGGCGAATGAATTCGGCCCGATCGCGGTCCCCGCTCCGTTCCGCGGCGTCCGCGTATGCCAGGCGCGGCGCATCGTCATCGGGTGCGTCGATGATCGCCTGCAGAAGCGCGTCGTGATTGTCCACGGACGCGCATCATAAGACCGGACCCGCTACTGCGCCCAGAGCTCGGCCTGCGCGCGGCCGCCGCCGGGCAGGTTGCCGTAGCGGAATTCGACGCTGCGGATCGCGCGCCACGAGCCGGGCAGGTCGATGACGTGCGAGCGCGTGTTTGCCGCGAAGATGTGGCGCGTCTGCGGCGAGAAGTCGCTGCCGTCGGAGAAGTGGACGACGACGTCGTTCATTTCCAGCGCGCTGTTCTCGACGACGATCATGAGGCGCCGGTACGCGCGCGCGCGCGTGTCGACGAAGATGAAGTCGCGATCGCGGGTGCCGTCCACCCAGCGCTCGCCGAGCTTGTTCCAGTCGCCGCGCGGTTCAGCGCGGTACGCGTGCGCCGGCCGGCGCTCCTCGGGACGATGGCTGCAGCCCACGCCGAGGGCGATGGACAGCACAACCACAGCTGTTTTCGTTTGCATGCCCCATACGTAATTTCCGCACACCGCGCTGCCCACGCCTTGACCGCCACACAAAGGTGCGCAGCCCGAGGTACCGCGGCCGTTTGCCCGGCGCCCTCACGTTCCCGGGCAGCCGTACACCAGCACGCCGTACATGAACGGCCACCGGAACGTGAAGCCGGCCGTCGTGATGTACGCGTGCCCGCCCCACGGCAGCTGCTGGTATCCGCTCTCGGCGTAGACGCCCATCGCCAGCGCGCCGCTGCCGCCGTGAATCGAGCAGAGATCTGCCCCGGAGGGAACGCCGTAACCCACCTTGAAGATCTCCGCGCTGCTGCGGGCGAGCACGTCCCAGCCGAGGTCGCCGCTCTTGATCAGCATCTCGCCGCGCAAGCCGGCGGAGACGCGGAACCACGGCCGCCGGAACACGAACCACGATCCCTCGGCATATGGGCCGTGAACGCGCACCTCCGACGTCCGATTGTGCTGGGCGCCGAAGAGATCGGCGCCGTAGCCGACGCCCAGATCGATCGGCTTGGCGATCAGCTGGGGAACGCTGGCGCTGTGGATGCCGGCGGCGAGGTGCACCATGGTGCCCTGTCCCCACCGCCCGTCGCGCGCAAAGCCGAACTCGGCCTGACCTGGCGGAAGCACGTACGGAATGCAGGCGGGCGCGCCCGCGAGCGCGGCTGCCAGCGCCAGCCGGACGCCGATCCTCGACACGCGGCCATCGTGACAGAACTTCGGCAGCGCTGAGTACCTTCGTGTGAAAATCGCCCGCGATGGGTGCGGGAGCGTGATTCGCGCAAGGGGCATGCGGCTGGCCGTCGCGCTCGCGCTCGCGGCGTTCAGCGGTTGCGGTCGATCGACCGTTTCATCCGGTCACGGTGGCGCGAGCGGGGCGGCCGGGCACGCCGGCGCGAGCGCCGGCGCCGGAGGCCATGGCGGCACGACGGGAACCTCCGGCGCCAGCGGTTCGATTGGAACCGGCCGCGGCGGCGCGAGCAGCACCGGCGGCGCGAGCGGCACCGGCGGCGCGAGCGGCACCGGCGGCGCGAGCGGCACCGGCGGCGTGAGCGGGACGGGCGGCGCGAGCGGATCTGGCGGCACGACCGGCGCGGGCGGCTCCAGCGGCACAGGTGGCGCTGCAGGCGTCGGAGGAACGGGCGCGCAGGCGGGCGCCGGTGTCGGCACGGGTGGCGCTGGTGGTGCAGCCGGGACAGGCGCGTCGGCGGGCACCGGTGGCCTCGGCGGATCGGCCGGCACTGCCGGAGTGGCCGGGGGCGGCGGAGCCGGCGGTGCTTTCGATTGTTCGCCGGACTGGAATCTGACCTGCGGCGCCAGCGCGCTGACGCTGATGAACGGCCACGTGACGAACTTCTCGTCGCAAGAGTACAGCCCGATAAGCGGTCAGTACTGCAACGCGAGCGGCCTGAACGGTACGACCTTCCAATATTCGGGTGGGCCGAACGACGGTTCGTCCAGCGCAATTGCCGTGGATACGGTCGCCGGGAACCTTAGCCTGTCGCTGACGGTCGGGCCGGCCGGCTTCGCGGGCGGCGGCATCTCTTTCCGCAGCTGTGTGACGGTGCCCGCGTCGAGTGCGATTCGATTCAACGCGTGGCGCGCCAGCGGCGATCAGACCGGCTGCACCTTCAAGGTGCTGCTGCAGACGTTCGAGCAGCGGCCAACGACACAGAACCCGCCGGGCGGCTGCGCATTCGGCGCGAGTTGCTACTACTTCCCGGCGTCGCCGAACATCACGCTGGCGTCGACGCCGACGATCGTCACCGTGGCGCTCGCCGCGTTCACCGGCGTTCCGCACACCATGCCGATCGAGGGCCAGCTGGTCGGCTTGCAGTGGCAGCTCGATTCGGCGCCGGTCGTGGACGGCGGCGCGCAAGCCACGTGCACCCTCGAGGTCCGCCTCGACGACATCGACTTCATCGGGCCGTAGCCGCTGCGCGGCCCTCACCCTAACCCTCTCCCGCAAGGCGGGAGAGGGGACCGGATCTGCCCTCACCCTAACCCTCTCCCGCAAGGCGGGAGAGGGGACCGGATCAGAAGCGGCCGCGGACGCCGGCGGTGGGGAGGACGTAGCGGAGGACGGCGCCGGGTTGGACTTCCTCCGGCAATAGCGCGGCGTTCGTCACGTCGACGTAGAAGTCGAGCAGCCAGTTGCGCCAGACGGCGCGCTTGTCGACGCGGAAGTCGAAGCGGAAATAGCCGGAGCCGTAGGCGGCGTTGTAGCCGGCGGTCGTCGTGGTCGGGCGGCCGCTCTGGTACTGCAGTCGCAGGCCGACGTCCCAGTTGCGGCGCAGCGGCAGCCCTGCGACCAGGTTGAAGAGGTGCGGGCGATCGAAATCGTACGGCACCCAGGTGCCGTCGCGGTACCGCTCGGACCGCGACAGCGTGTACGAGATCCACCCGAACGGGCCCGTCTTCGACTGGCGCCGCAGCAAGAACTCCAGGCCGTACGCGCGCCCGGTCTGCGGCGCCGTCAGACGATCGATGATCTCCTGGCCGCGGTCGTCGGGCGACACGATGTTCGTCGGCAGCAGCGTGCGGTTGGGGTCGGTGATCACCGACGCCTGGTTGAACGACAGATCGAAGATGGTCGGGTCCATGTAATTGAAGAAGCCCTCGACCGACAGCGAGATCTTCTCGCGCAGCGGCATCTCGGCGCCGGCGCTGGTCTGGTACGACCGCAGCAACCCGTACCGCAGCGGCATCACGTCCAGGCCGGGCAGCGGCAGCACGAACCGCGGCGGCTGGTGGTAGATGCCGGCGCTGGCCTTCAGCCACACGGCGCGCGCGTCGCCGACCGCCTCGCTGTCGGACACGTTCCGCTCGAACAGGCGGTAGCGCAGCGTCAGGCGCGGATCGACGGACGGCTTGGTCGCCGTCGCGTCGGAATAGAGGTCCGCGCGCACGCCCGGCCGCACCAGCACGTCGGGCGTCGGCCGCCAGATCGACTCGACGAACGCCGACCCGACGTTGATGGTCCCCAGCGACGACGTGATCATCGTGAACGGGTTCTGCGTCGCCACCGCGCCCTCGCCCTGCCGCAGGCGGCGGAACGTGCCCAGCAAGCCGCCGGTGAACCGCAGCGAGCTGCTCTGCGTCCACGTCGCGTAGGCCTGCGGCTCGACGGTCCACACCCAGAAGTCGGTGCCCTGCGACAGCGTGCGGTCGTAGCCGAGCACGGCGCGGAACGTCTCGCCCAGGCGGCCCTGCGTCAGGTTCGCGCGCACATCGATGCGGTGAAAGCCGAGGATCAGCGACGGCTCCAGCTTCGGGTTGGTTGTGCCCTGCGGCGTGTCCGGCGCCGGCGTGTCCAGCTCGTCGTTGGCGCCGAAGAAGAACACCGTCCAGTTGTTCGCGGGCGTGCCGCCGTCCAGCCGCAGCTGGTAATCCCAGTACGACAGCGACACCTCGTTCGTCGCGAGGCTGAGCAGGATCCCCGGAAAGCCGTAGCGCCCGGCCGCGGTCACCGTCGCGCCCAGCGGCTTGACCGGAGCGCGCACGAAGCCGCCCACCTGCAGCAGGTTGAAGTCGAAGTCCAGCAGGCGCTCGTCCGGGCGCGCGCGCCGCGTGCGGCCGTCGACGATGCCGCCGACGTAGCCGCCGTAGGGCGCGGGCGCGCCGCCGGGGAAGAACTGAATCTCGTCGATGAACACGGGGTGGACGACGCTGGGCCCCGACAGCAGGTGAAACAGCAGCGGGATGCGCGTGCCGTCCAGCAGGAAGCCAGTCGAGCTGGGGCTGGACCCGCGCACGATCGGAAACGGAAGCAGAGACACGATCGACGCCACGCCGGGCAACGTCTGGATCACGCGGAACGGATCCCCGAACGTGCCTGGGACTTTCTGGATCTCGTCGCCGCGCAGCGAGACGCGCGAGACCTCGTCGCGGCGGCGCTCGGCGATGACGACGGTCTCGTTCAGGTTGTAGCGCTCGCGTTCGATCATGTACTTCACGACCAGTTCCTGGCCGGCGGCGATCTTCTCTTGCTGGACGAAGGCGTTGTGCTCCGGGCCGAACACCGACACGCGCGCGGCGCCGGCCGGCAGCGGCAGACGGAAGTGGCCGCCGGCGTCGGACTCGGTCCGGTAGGGCTGGCCGTCGACGACGGCGACGACGGCGGCGTTCGCGAGCGGGTGCCGCGTGCCCAGCTCGACGAGGCGGCCGCGCAGCGACGCCGTCAGCGGCGGGCCGGGCGGCGCTTTCGCTGCGTCAGGCGCGCCGGGCGTGGTTGGCGCTGGCGGACGCGCGCGCGGCAGGAATTTCTGCGTGAAGGTGATCGTGACGGGGACCGGCTTGCCGCCGTAGCGGCCCGGGTCGAAGCGGAAGTCGCGCGCCGCCGCGATCACCGCCTCGTCCCACGGCGGCGCGGGCGGCGTTACCAGCTCGACCTTCGTCACCGCGCCGGTCGTGTCGATCATCAGCTTCACCGTCACGGAGACCGGCTCGTTGATCTGCGGGGCGTCCGCCGGGTAGGGGACCTGCGCGGGGCTGAGCGCGCGCGGCGGCTCGAACACGGCGCGCGCGTCGGCGGCCGCGGCGCCGCCGTCGGGACTGCCGGCATCCGCGCGCTGCGCGTCGGCCGGCGCGTCGGGCGCGCCGCCGTCTGCCGCATCGGCGGCGCGCGCCGGCGAGGCGAACAGCGCGAACGTCGCGAGCGCCAGCGCCGCCGACGCCACCGCCGCGCGCGTCACCGCCAAATGAAGCTCCACGTGCCGACGGCGCCGGTGTGCGGCCAGAACTGCCGCCGCACGATCGACTTCCCGCTGTCGGGCTCGACGCGCCCGGTGTCCTCCACGCAGCCGGTCCACTGACCGAGCCCCTCCAGACTGAAGACCGTCGCCGTGCGCGGTCCGAGCACGATCGTCCACTCGGCGCGCGCCAGGGCCGCCACGCCCACGCCGCTGCAGGTTGGCAGCGGCGGCGACGCGTTGGGGAACGTGTACGACGTCGAGATCGCGCCGCCATTCGGCTCGGGATCGTTCCGGCCGCTGAACCCCTCGACGAGGCCGCCGAAGCCGAGGCCCAGCGCCAGCGACAGGTGCCGCGTGACGTGCCAGGTGGGATCGAGCGTGCCCGCGAACCGCAGCCCCGAAAGCGTTCCCGGCGCGGACGCGCCCGTGTACTGAAACGACGCGAGCAGCGACCAGTCGGCGTCCAGGCGCAGGCCGACACGGATCGTCGGCCCGAGCAGCCGGCCGCTGGGCGCGCCTTCCAGGCCGACGAGCCGGCCGTACGTCAGGCCCAGGCTCAGACGGAAACCGCCGCGCAACCAGGCGTCGCGATCGCTCTGCGTCGGCAGCGAGAAGCGCGGCGGACCCTCGTCGTCCTTCGACGCTTGCGACGCTTGCGACGCGTGGGACGCGGAGGCGGCGGGCGCGGCCGCGTCGACGGGCGCGACCGGGGCGACAGGCGCCGCCAGCGACGGAGTCGTGGGCTCGGGCGCGGGTGGCGTCTCGTGCTGCGCGATCGCCCGCGCCGGCGCCGCCAGCGCGAGCACGAACAACAACACCGCTGCCGGGGTCTGCGCGCGGCGCTTCACTGGTTGCACGGCCACCAGTCGGGCGGGCTGGCCGTGAAGTCCCATTCGGGCATCGCGCAGTTCACGTCTTCGAAGCAGCCGCGCAGCGTGTAGTGCGTCAGGCCCTTGCAGCGCTCGGACACGCGACTCGAGACGACCAGCTGGACCTGACCCGAGGGCCCGCCGCTGGGATCGAACGATGGCATGTGCGCGCACGCGATCACGCGCCCGTCGAGGTCGGGCTTCGCCGGCGGCGGCTGGCGATAGCGAACGCTGCCGTCGTTCGTGCGCTCCGCGCACCCGACCTCCTGCACGTCCCGCGGCGCGCGCGCCTCGATCGCGATCGTCGTGTCGGCGGGCGCAGACACGTCGCACTTCCCTGGATCTTCCTGCGGAAGCCCGCCGCCCAGCAGCGCCGTCAGGGCCGCCTGCGCGGTGAATCCGCCGGCCGCCACCACGGAGAAGCCGGGCAGCGGCGGCTCGCACCCCGCTCGCGGATAGAACGCGCTGCGCGGATCGAACCCGCCCTCGCGAAACGCGACGCGCTGATCGGGCGCCGTCATCGTGACGAAGCTGGCGCCGTAGATGATGTCGGAGGACGGGGCGAAGGATTCTTCGGGCAGCTCGCCGGGCCCGTCCGTAAACGACCGGAACTTCATCGCCAGCTCCAGCGAGCCCGAGTCGTCGCGATCGTCGAACACCACCAGGCTGCCGTACGCGACGCGCGCCGTGACGTCCCCGACCAGGACGTCCGCCGCCGGCAGCTGCGTCAGCGTCAGCGCCGTCGGCTCGCCGATCACGATGGGCGCGCCGATCGACACGACGTTGGGGACGAAGCCGAACGGATCGCGGCAGCCGGCGGCGATCGCCGCGGCCGCCTCGTCCGACTCGGCGGGCAGCACGCAGAACGGCTCCGTCAACCACTGCGCGCCCCAGATCAGCGCCACGCGCAAGGCGTGAACGCCGGCGACGTTGATCGGGCGCAGCGGCACGAGATCGCCCGTGAACACGACGTTGAACGTGGCCAGCGGCGTCACCTCGCCCTCGAACCCTTTCAGCTGCCCGCACGATGCGACCAGCAGCAGCGGCGCGAGCCCTAGCAGGCCGCGCTTCACGGCTGCCACCCCGCGCCGATCTGCACCGTCCACCCCCAGCGCACCGCCCCGTCCGCGACGATCGCCGCCGGCCCGCCGCTGAGCACCAGCGACCAGCGCCCGAGGATGTGCAGCGTCACCACACCCTCCAGCTCGCCGCCCGGAAACGCTGCCAGCGCCGACGTCTCGAGATCGCTCCCCGTCAGCCCGGCGCGCGCGCCCTGGTTACGC
>Ga0070672_100001607_pt1 | contig 14035 bp, 14 predicted proteins | sample KBSM13metaG_FD_66151 | JGI IMG/M metagenome (GOLD analysis project Ga0070672, IMG submission 66151) | Miscanthus rhizosphere microbial communities from Kellogg Biological Station, Michigan, USA - KBS M1-3 metaG | ecosystem: Host-associated > Plants > Roots > Rhizosphere > Soil ... | reverse complement strand
CAGCGTGTAATCCGGTCCAATGTGCGCTACCGTACATGACGGCAAGGAAGGTGCTCGAGGCTCCGGCGCACGGACCCGATCGGCACCCCACCCCCGATTTCCAGAGGGGGACGCGTGTTAAAGGACGGCAGGAAATCCAACCACATCCTCGACGCGCTGCCGCCCGATGAGCGCGAGCGGCTGGTCGCGCACCTGGAGGAAGTGGCGATGCCGCTGGGCGCGGTCATCCATGAAACGGGCGCTTCGCAGACCTACGTGTACTTCCCGATCGACTGCGTGGTGTCGCTGCTGTACGTGCTCGAAAACGGCAACACCGCCGAAGTGGCGATCATCGGGGACGACGGCATCGTCGGCATGCCGGTCATCACCGGCGGGAGCAAGTCGCCGTATCGCGCGATCGTGCAGGCCGGCGGCATCGCGTTCCGCATGCTCGCGCGCGATCTTCGCGCCGAGTTCGAACGCGCACAGGCGGCGCAGCAGATCCTGTTGCGCTACAGCCAGGCCCTGATGATGCAGATCGGCCAGACCGCCGTCTGCAACCGCCACCACAGCGTGGACCAGCAGCTGTGCCGCTGGCTGCTGATGAGCATCGACCGCCTGCCCGACAACAACCTGAACATGACCCAGGAGCTCATCGCGAACATGCTCGGGGTTCGGCGCGAAGGCGTCACCGAGGCGGCCGGGAAGCTGCAGGAATCGGGCGCGATCCGTTACGCGCGCGGACGCATCTTCGTCCTCGACCGCGGGCAGCTCGAGCGCGCGTGCTGCGAATGCTACGAGGTGGTGCGCAAGGAGTACGAACGGCTGCTGCCGTGGGATACGAAGGCGCGCGCGATCCGCCTCGCAGCACGCGATCCCTGAACCGCAGCGACGAAAGATCGCGCGATCCGGCGAGCTGCGCGTATAGTCGGCCGCAGTCCACCGTTGTTTCCGACATGGGGAATCTCCCCTTGTGCCGGCCGCTGGGTTCGCCAGCGCCCCAAGGCCCTCCCATGTCGTCGCCCCGCAAGGCTGCGCTCCCCGCTTCGAACCAGTTGCTGGCCCTGCTTCCGGGCGAGGACCGCAAGCGGCTGCTCGCCCGCTGCGAGCGGATCGAACTGGTCGAGTCCGACGTGCTGTGCGAACGCGGGCAGCGCACTGACCACGTCTACTTCCCCGTCGAAGGCTACATTTCCCTGATCACCCTGGTCGATCGCCGCGACGGCCTCGAGGTCGGACTGGTCGGCGCGGAGGGCATGCTGGGCACCTCGCTCGCGCTGGGCGTCGAGATTTCGTCGCAGCAGGCGCTCGTGCAGGGGCCGGGTTTCGCGATGCGGATCGGGGCGGCCGGGTTCCGGCGCGAGCTCGCGCGCAGCGATCCGTTGCGCCGCCTGCTCGGCCGCTACATCCACGTCCTGATGGCGCAGATGGCGCAGGCGGGCGCCTGCACGCGCTTCCACCTGCTCGAGGCGCGCGTGGCGCGCTGGCTGCTGATGACGCTCGACCGCTGCCGGGGCGACTCGTTCCACCTGACCCAGTCCTTCCTCGCGTGCATGCTCGGCATGCGCCGCGTCGGCATCACCAACGCGGCCGGCGCGCTGCAGCGCAGGAAGTTGATCAGCTATGCGCGCGGCATCGTCACCGTGCTCGACCGCCGCGGACTGGAAGCGGCTTCCTGCGGCTGCTACCGCGTCGACCGCGATGCCTACACGGCCGTCCTCGGCGGCTGAATTCCGGACGCGGGGCAATGTGCGCCAGCGTACATAGATGCCGCCGGCCGACGGCTATGCTCGGTGGGTTCGTCGCATCGACGCACATCGCAAGTGCGAACGCTTCGCACGCAAGGAGAACGAGATGTCCATTGGCATGATCCTGCTGATCGTCCTGGTACTGATGCTTTTCAGCGCGGTGCCCGCGTGGCCGCACAGCCGTTCGTGGGGCTACGGGCCGAGCGGCGGCCTCGGACTGATCGTCGTGGTGCTGATCATCCTGCTCGTGCTCGGCAAGATCTGATCGGTTCTTCCGGACGCGGAGTCGTTCCGGTTCCGCGCCTGCCGCGCACAGGAAAGGAAAACCCGCCTTCCGGCGGGTTTTCTTCTTCAAGGCGCGTGCATCAGTTCAACTTGCTGACGGGCACCGAGGTACCGGCGCGGACCCATGCGGCCTGCGCGGCGAGCCTGGCCTCGTCCCACGGCAGCCGCGACGTTTCCTTGTCCAGTTCCCAGCGTGCCTCGAGTTCGGGCTCGACCTGGTTCCAGAGACCATCGGGACGCTCCAGCCGATGGCTGTAGCCGGCGCGGTACGCGGGTGCGTAGTCGTCGTAGGTGTAGAGCGTGTTGAAGTAAGGCTCGCTGCGGTAGGCATCGCGCCAGTAGAGTTCCTCTCCCGTCGGATGCAGGGTTTCACCCGTCTCCTTGCCGACGTATCCGCCGGCGATCGCGCCGAGCGTCCCCACGACGGCGGCCCCCACGGGGCCGGCGATGGCGCCGAGCAGCGCGCCGGCCACGGCGCCGCCGATCGCTCCCACGCCGGTCTCGACCGGATGCGCGCCGGGTTCACCCGTGATCGGGTCGCGATTGAGCACGTCGGCGTCGCCCTTTCCTGGAAAGCTTGCGTTCTTCATGTTCCAACTCCTGGTTGATGGGCTCGCCGGCGATGGCGCGCGGCGCGTCGTTGCCGGAAAGACGAGCCGGACAGCCGTGTCTCGATGGATCGGCATGCGTTCGCGCGCAGCGCCTACGACGATCTCTGGTTGCTGTCGTGCCGCCGCGAGCGGGGAGCGGCAGGCGGAACGGGGCCAGGCGCCTCGGTCTTTCCCGCGTTGTCGCCCGGCGCGCGGAACGTTCCCGGATTGGGCGACCGGCGACCGACCAGCGACCTCACGAGGGCGACGAACCTGCCCGGCAGGGTTTTCGTCGCAGCGTCCGGCACGGAGGCCGGATCGCCGTCCGACCGACGCCAGGTCGTCACGCGATTGGCCGCGTAATCGGCCCAGCGCGAATGGAAGCTGCCATCGGCGAAGGCCCCATGGATCGGCTGTCCGCGCCCTTCGAGCATGAATTCGATCGGCTCGCCCGTTTGCGGCGGGAAGGTCGAATGGGAGATCCAGGGGGTTTGCATGGTGCGGCTCCTCGCCGGGAACCGGCGGCGTTGCGCGCCGGGCGACCGCATCCCTGCGGCCGTCACTCCCTGCGCTACCGCCTCCCTGCGGGACACCGTCCTGTTCCTTCATCGGCACGGTGCGCTTCCCGGCCGGGGCGGTCTGTCTGCTACCGCACAGTGGAACGACGGCACGATGCCAGGCGCACGTTGAGCCGGGTCGACGGGCCTGTCGTCGGGGCGCGCCGGTACACGATGCAGTCGGCCTTGCCTACCCCGTTGGATGAATGCCAAATGAACGGCCGAACGAATATGTTGCAACGCAGCAGAGAACCGAATATGCTGCACCGCACAAGTTCAGCAACACCCCACCCACCACCGGAGTCCGCCATGTATCAGCAGATCAATGAGCAGTTCACCGCCGCGTCGCGCCAGTTCGCTGACACCGCGGCCCAGGTCAACCGTCTGGCCCTCGAGAACGCCGAAAAGGTGTTCGGCCTGCAGCTGTCGACCATCGAAGAGAACGTCAACGCCACGTTTGCCTTCTGGGGCGAGCTGGCCACCGTCCGCGACCTCGACGGCCTGAAGGCCGTGTGGCCGAAGGGCGTGCAGGTTGCCCGTGACACCCTCGAGCGCACCATCAGCGTCAGCCAGGAAGTCTACGGCCGCACGATCAAGACCAACGAAGCGATCGGCCAGATTGCCAAGGGCCAGATCGAAGCCGCGACCGAAGCCGCCACCGAGCAGGCCAAGACCGTTGCCGACAAGGTCGCCAAGACCGCTTCGAAGAAGTAATCCAACGCATCAGAGTGGAAGGCGCGCGCCGGGTACCCCACCGGCGCGACGCTGAATTTCAAGCCGGCCTCGTGCCGGCTTTTTTTCGTTTCGGCGGTGGGATGCCGCGCGCCTCGTCATCCCGCGCGCCTCGTCATCCCGCGCGCCTCGTCATCCCGCGCGCCCCGTCATCCCGCGCGCCCCTTTGTCATCCCGAGCGCACCTTGTCATCCCGAGCGTAGCGAGGGACCTGTGGGCCGAAGCAACTTCGAGATCCCTCGCGTTGCTCGGGGTGACAATGAAAGGCTACGAAAGCGCGGCGGTGCGGAACGAAGCGCTCGGTCAGGCCGTCACCGGTTCCGCATCCTCCACGGTCGCATGCCGGTGCGTCCGCGCGATCAGCAGGTAAACGACCGGCACCACGAACAGCGTGAAGACGGTCCCGATCGCCATGCCGCCGGCGACCACCAGCCCGATCTGGTTGCGCGCCTCGGCGCCCGCCCCGGTCGCCAGCGCGAGCGGCAGCGCGCCGAACACCATGGCGCCGGTCGTCATCAGGATCGGGCGCAGGCGCAGCGCGGCCGATTCGACGACCGCGTCGAACTTCGACCGCCCCTGCTCCTGCAGCTGGTTGGCGAATTCCACGATCAGGATGCCGTGCTTGGAGATCAGCCCGACCAGGGTGATGATCCCGATCCGCGAATAGATGTTCCAGCTGCCGTGCCCGCCGAGCTTGAGCGCGAGGAACGCGCCGAACGCGGCCAGCGGCACCGCGAGCAGGATGATGAGCGGGTCGACCCAGCTCTCGAACTGCGCCGCGAGCACCATGTAGATGAAGAACAGCGCGAGTGCGAAGATCATCGCGAAGTCGCTCGAGGACGCGCGGAACTCGCGGCTGCGCCCCGACAGGTCGTAGGGCGATCCCGGCGCGACCTCGCGCAGCGTCTTCTCCAGCCACGTCAGCGCCTCGCCCTGCGACCAGCCGGGCGCGAGGCCGGCGCTGATCGTCGCCGAGCGCAGCTTGTTGAAGTGGTTGAGCTCCTTCGCGGCGATCGTCTCGTGCACGTCGACGAGGTTGGACAGCTGCACCATCCGGCCATCCTTGCCGTGCACGTACACGTTGCTGACGTCGCCGGGCGTGCGCCGCGCCGCGTCCTCGACCTGCACCACCACGTCGTACTGCTGCACGCCCTTCTTGAACCGCGTGACGTTGCGGCCGCCGAGCAGGGTTTCCAGCGTGTGCCCGACCACGTCGACGCTGCTGCCGATCGCCGCGACCTTGTCGCGGTCGACGTCGATCTTGAGCTGCGGCTTGTCGAGCTTGAGGTCGCTGTCGACGTTCGTGAAGTGCGGGTTCTGCGCCATCTTCTCCTTGAGCTTGGCGACCGTTGCGGACAGGTCGTCCCAAGTGCCCGTGCTCTGCACGACGAAGCTGACGTCCTGGCCGAGGAAGTCGTTCTGGCCCAGCGGCGGCGGCGTGATCGTGAAGGCCATGACGCCGGGGATGCCGAAGAACATCTGCTGGCCGAGCCCGTCGGAAATCTCCTTGGCGGATTTCTTGCGCTTGCTCCAGTCGGTGAGCATCGTGAAGCCGACGGTCTGGGTCACGTCGGGGAAGCCGACGATCTGGAACACGCGCTGGTGGTCGGGCAGCGCGAGCAGCATGTGCTCCATCTGGCGCGCGTACTTGTCGGTGTACTCGACGGTCGAACCCTGCGGCGCGATGCCGATGCCGATGATGAAGCCCTGGTCCTCCTGCGGCGCGAGCTCGGTGGGCATCGTCTGGAACAGCAGCGCGGCCATCGTGTACACCACGGCCGCGCCGCCCACCACGATCCAGCGCCCGCGCAGCGCCAGCGACAGAGCGCCGCGGTAGGTGCGGTCGAGCCAGCGCAGCGCCTTCTCGCCGGCCTCGAAGAACCGTCCGTGCTTGTCCTGGTGGCGCAGCAGGCGCGAGCACATCATCGGCGACAGGGTGAGCGCCGTGAATCCCGACACCAGCACCGCGCCGGCCAGCGTCAGCGCGAATTCGACGAACAGCTTGCCGGTCAGGCCCGACGAGAACGACAGCGGCACGTACACCGCGGCGAGCGTCAGGGTCATCGCGACGATCGCGAAGCCGATCTCGCGGCTCCCCTTCAGGGCCGCCTCCATCGGGGGCATGCCTTCCTCGATGTGGCGGTAGATGTTCTCGAGCATCACGATCGCGTCGTCGACGACCAGGCCGATCGCCAGCACCATCGCGAGCAGGGTCAGCGTGTTGATCGTGAAGCCGAACAGGTACATCAGCGCGAACGCGCCGACCAGCGAGAACGGGATCGTCAGCAGCGGCACCAGGGTCGCGCGCCAGCTGCGTAGGAACAGGAAGATCACGATGATGACCAGGCCGATCGCCTCGCCGACGGTCTTGTAGACCTCCTCGATCGACTTCTTGATGAAGATCGTCGAGTCGTAGGCGATCTCGACCTTCATGCCCTCCGGCAGGCTGCGCGTGACCTCGGGCAGCATCTTCTGCAGCGCGGTGGAGATGTCGAGCGGGTTGGCGACGGCCTGCTTGACGATGCCCAGCGGCACCGCGTTCTTGCCGTTGTAGCGCGCGCGGAAGCGGTTCTCCTGCTGCCCGAGCTCGACCGTGGCGACGTCGCGCAGGCGCACGAGGGTGCCGTTGGTGTCGGACAGCACGATGTTGCCGAATTCCTCCGGCGTCTTGAGGTCGGTCTCCGACAGCACGGTGAACTCGCGCGCGCTGCTCTCGACCCGGCCGGCCGGGATCTCGACGTTCTGCTTGCGCAGCGCCTCCTCGACGTCGGCCGGCGTGAGCCCGAACCCGGCCAGCCGCTGCGGCTGCAGCCAGATCCGCATCGCGTACGTGCTCGAATACACCTGCGCCTGCGCGACGCCGGGGATCGTCTGCACGCGGTCCTTCACCAGGTTGTTCGCGTAGTCGGCGATCTGCACCTGCGAGTGGCGGTCGGACGAAAACGCGAGGTAGATGATCGGCTGCTGGTCGGCTTCCTGCTTCTGGATGATCGGTTCGCGCACTTCCTGCGGCAGGAACTGGCGCGCCTGCGCGACGCGGTCGCGCACGTTCGCCGCCGCCGCGTCGCCGTTGGTCTTGAGGTTGAAGCGGATCGTGACCTGGCTCGACTGCTCGCGCGACACCGACTGCATGTACTCGATGCCCTCGACGCCCGACAGCGCGTCCTCGATCGGCTGGGTCACCTGCGACTCGATGACCTGCGCGCTCGCGCCGGGGAAGTTCGTGCTGACCGTCACCACCGGCACGTCGACGTTCGGGATCAGGCGCACCGCGAGGCGCTGGAATGCGACCACGCCCAGCAGCAGGATCACCAGGTTGATGACCCACGCGAAGACCGGCCGGCGGATCGAGAGGTCGGAGAGGACCATGGGCTCAGTCCTGCTTCGCGCCCGACGCGGCTGGCACCGCGGCCGACGCTTCGGCCGGCAGCGCCTTCACGTCGAGCCCCTCGTGCATGATCGGCTTGGTCTGCCCCGCGGTGATCACCACGTCGCCGGCCTTCAGCCCGCTCACCGCCTGCACCAGCCCCGGCACGCGCACGCCGGTCTTCACCTCGACCCGCTTGGCCTTGCCGGCGATGATCGTGTAGACGTAGCGCACGTCGCCGTCCTGCATGAGCGCCTGCTCGGGCACCATCACCGCGTCGACCTTGCCGCCGCCGGTCTCCAGCTGCAGCCGCGCGAACTGGCCCGGCTTGAGCGCCCCGTCCGGGTTCGGGATCTGCGCGCGCAGCTTCGCGCTGCGGCTCGACGGGTCGATCACCGGGTCGATCGCGACGACCTTGCCGGTGAACGTCCGGTCCGGGTAGGCATCGACGGTGAGGTTGATCGTCTGCCCCGCGTGCATCTGCGCGATCGCGCTGTCGGGCGCGCTGAAATCGACCTCGATCGGATCGAGCCGCACCAGGGTCACGAGGTCCTGGCCGACGTTGACGTAGTCGCCGACGCTCACGCCGCGCAGGCCGACCTGGCCGGTGAACGGCGCGCGCAGGGTCATCTTGGCGACCATCGTGCGCGCGGTCGCCACGCGCGCCTGGTCGACCCCGTACTGCGCGCGCGCCTTGTCGTAGTCGGCCTGCGAAATGAGCTTCTGCGCGACCAGCTGCTGCGCGCGTTCGGCGGCGCGGCGGCTGTTCTCGAGGTTGGCGTTGGCCTCGTTCAGGCTGGCCTGGCCGAGGCTGGCGTCGAGCGTGAACAGCGGCGTGCCCTGCGCGACCCGGCCGCCCTCGGTGAAATGGATCCGGCTGATGCGGCCGGCGACCTCGGGCCGCACGACCACCGATTCCTGCGCGCGCAGGCTGCCGACGGTCTGCACGCCGGCGGCGACCGGCTGGGCCTTGAGCGTCACCGCCTCGACCGGCAGCGGGGGCATCTTCGGCGGACCGCCGGGACCACCGCCCGGACCGCCCGGCCCCGCGGCGCCCTTTTGCCCGCAGGCGGCCAGGGCGGCGAGGACGGACACGATGAGCGTTGCGGCGGCGATTCGGCGCATGGTGCATCCCTTCGTTCGCGGTCGATCGCACGGCGGGCGCCACCGGGGGGTGGCGCGGACGGTCGCCGCGGGGCGTCCGTGCCGGCGATGATCAATGCTGTACCGGTTAGTCTAGCGGGTCCATGTGCCGGAAGTCGGCGATGGCCGCGGCCGCGCGGTCGAGGTGGGTGGAATGCTCCGTTGCGTCGCCGCCGTGCGGCAGCAGGCCGAGCAGCGGCGCGTCGATGCGCCGCTGCAGGATCGCGGCGGTCTCTGCCGCGTGCGCGAAGTGCGGATCGACCGCGCTGCCGATCCACCCCGCCAGGTCCATGCCGTCGGCGCGGATCGCGCGCGCGCACAGCCGCGCATGGCTGATGCACCCCAGCCGCAGCCCGACCACGAGCAGCACCGGCAACGCGAGCCGGCGCGCGAGGTCGGCCTGGTCGAGGTCGGCCGACAGCGGCGAAGCCCAGCCGCCGACGCCTTCCACCAGCACGCAGTCGGCCTGCGCGGCGAGCGCGTCGAACGCGACCTCGATCGGCTGCAGCGCGATGTCCACGCCGACTTCGCGCGCGGCGATTTCCGGCGCGGTCGGGTCGGGCAACGCGTAGGGATTGACGAGCGCGTAGTCCGGCCGCGGCTCGCTCGCGGCCAGCAGGCGCAGCGCGTCATCGTTGCGCCAGCCGTCCGGCGTGCGCTCGCAGCCGCTGGCGACCGGCTTCATGCCGGTCGCGCGCACGCCGCGCGCGCGAAGCGCGTGCAGCAGGGCGCAGGTCACCATGGTCTTGCCGATGCCGGTGTCGGTGCCGGTGACGAACACGCCGCGGCTCATGCGACGCCTTCCGCCAGCATCCGCGCGCGCGCGCGGCGGCCGAACCATCCCGGGATCGGCCCGTTGAGGAACATCAGCCCGTACACCATGCCCGGCGCGCCGGTCATCCAGGCCGGCGGCTTGTCAGGCAGCGCGAAAGCGACCGCGATCGACAGCACCGCGACGCCGGCGGTGACGAAGCCTTCCGCGAAGCGCCGGACCGTGCCCACGCGCTCGTCGAGCGAGAGGCCGAGTTCGTCGCGGTACGTCCATGCCTGCCGGTACAGCAGGCTCACCACGATCGACATCGACGCGAACATCACGCCGTAGATCACGAACATCGCGCGCAGCTCGCCGATCGTGTGGATGGCAATGTCGGGCGACAGCCAGCCGTTCGAGATCCAGCCGAACAGGCCCGCGAAGATGTACTTGAGCGGGTAGATGTAGACCAGCAGCAGGAACACCAGCGCCAGGCTGAGCACCACGCTGCCGCGGTCGTCCAGGCCGTAGCGCCGGCTCCAGCTCATGTGCTCGTACCAGAACAGGGCGATCTGCGCGAAGCACGCCGCGAACGCCGGCGTCCCCTTCAGCGCGACGAGCAGTTTCGGGATGCTGTCGGGGATCGCGCCGACGGAAATCACCAGCATCGTCACCGCGAACGCGAACGCCGCGTCGACGAAGGCCTCGATGCGCGTGACCTCGCCGCCGCGCTCGCGGAAGCCGTCGGAGCGTAGCCTGCCGGGTTCGACCATGCGCGGCAGCTTACCAGCGCGCTCGCGTCGGTCGAACCGGCGCAGGGCCGCGGCGGCGGGCCTGATAGACTTGCCGGGTTTGGCGGGCCGTCGACCGGCCGTCCGCCGCGCGGTCCAGGGAGGGATCGCCCATCCACGGGAACGCTTTCGTGTTCGAAACCGACCACCTCACCGGCAGCAAGCCCGAGCAGTACGCGCAGCTTGCCCAGCAGGCGCGCGGCCTGCTCGCGGGCGAGCGCGACCTCGTCGCGAACTCGGCCAACCTCGCCGCCTTGGTCTTCCACGCGCTGCCGTCGCTGAACTGGGTCGGCTTCTATTTCTACGACGGCCGCGAGCTGGTGGTCGGCCCGTTCCAGGGCAAGCCCGCCTGCGTGCGCATCGCGCTCGGACGCGGCGTCTGCGGCACCGCGGCAGCCACGCGCACGACCCAGGTCGTCGCCGACGTCGATGCCTTCCCCGGCCACATCCCCTGCGACAGCGCATCGCGCTCCGAACTCGTCGTTCCCCTGGTCCGGATCGACCGCGACGGCGGCGAGGAGCTCGTCGGCGTGTTCGACCTGGACAGTCCCGAACCCGGCCGTTTCGACGACGACGACCGCACCGGCCTCGAGGCCATCGCCCACATCTGGCTGGAGGCCTGCGCATGAGCGACGCACCGAAACTGCTGAACATCGGCCCCAAATCGGCGGCATGGCTGCGCCAGGTCGGCATCCGCACGCGCGAGCAACTCAACGAGGCCGGCGCGCTGGGGGCCTTCATCCGGATCAAGCGGGCGGGATTCCGCCCGGGCCTGAACCTGCTCTACGCGCTCGAAGGCGCGATCAACGACTGCCACTGGCGCGAGGTGCCCGAGGCGCGCCGCGGCGAACTGCTCGCCGCCGCCGAAATCGCGAGCGCCGGCCTGCCGCCGGCGCGCGGCAAGGCCGCACCGCCCGCCGAGCCGGTGCGCACGATCTACTCCGACGACGATCCGCGCAACGCGGTGGAACCGGCGTTCGACGAGCCCGCGTTCGACAGCCACGAGCGCCACGACGAGGATTGATCGGCCCGCGCCGGCCTTCGTCGCCGTCGGTCCGCCGCGGCCGCCGTTCGCCGTGAACCCCGGTCCTTCGTCGCGATCGTTCCTGCGTCCCGCAGACTGACGCATGCGCAACGCCTTCCATCGCCTGGACGCCGCGGTACCCGACGCGATCACCGCCGGCCTCTACGTGCTCGCCTGGACGGTGCCGAAGCTGCTCGGCGTCGGCCAGGTCCGGCTGCTGCTGACCGCGGTGCTCGTCGAATTCCTGGTGATGCACGCGAGCGCGTTCTACGGATTCGGCATCCGCCGGCGCGGAGAACGACCCGCGAAACGCGCGGCGATCCTCGGCGCGATCACGGCGGTCTACCTGGTGCCGATCGTCCTGGCCGCGGTGACGCTCAAGTCCTTCTCGCCGGTGATCTCGTTCCTCTGGCTGTTCACCTGCCGCTTTGCGTTCCTGTGGAGGCATCCCGCGACGGTCGAGGACGAGATGCGCCGCATGAAATTGCTCTGGATGGTCTCGCTCGCAAGCTATTTCCTCGGCACGATCGCCGTCACCCGGCTGCCGCTGCCCGCGCTCGGGATCACGCCGGATTTCGTCGCCGCGCTGTCGCTTTCGGGCCATCCGAACCCGAAGGCGCAGCCGCCTTGGCTCGCGCTCGCGTTCGGCATCTTCTATTTCGCGGTGCAGGCGGCGACGAAGTTCGTGCTCGCGGGGCGCGAGTCCGCGCCTCCTCCTCCGCAGGCCAAGCGCGCCGTCGTGTGAGTGCGCGTCACTGGTCGCGCGTGCCGCCGCGGCTCGATGCGATCGGATGGCGGATGTGCTGCCAGATCCTTCCGAACAGCCCGTGCCGCGCGCCCGCCTGCCCGGCCGGCGCGGCTGCGGGGAGTTGCGGGGCTGCCTGCGCCGGCGGCTTCGCCCTGCCGTGTTCGCGCGCCACGGTGCGAGCGGTGTGGTGGTGGGCGCGGCGCGGCGTCGCGCGGGCGGCATCGCCTTGCTCCGGAGCCGGTGTCGGCGACGTTGCTACGGGCGCAGCGGGGGCCGGCGCCGCTGCGACAGGCGCCTCGGTGGCCGGCGCCGCGGCGGGAAGCCGCACCGCATCCGCGGCTTCGAACGTCTGCACGTGCTTCCTCGCGACCGCCGGCGCCACCGGAATCTCCGCCGCGCCGAAGCGCGGCAGCCGGCTGCGCTCCGAATAGGCGACGCTGACCAGCAGGAAGAGCGCGAACAGCGCGAGCAGCCGCGGCCGCCGCCAGCCTTCACCGGGCGCGGTGCGGTCGAGCGTGCGCAACGCGCGCTGCTGCAGGTGCGGACCGCTGCGGTCGCCGATGCGGCGCAGCGCGCGCAGCATCTCCTGCGCGTTCTGGAACCGCTGCTCGGGCGATTTCGCCATCGCACGGTCGATGAAGGCCTGCCAGTGCCAGTGCGCGGACGGCAGCCGCGGGATGTCCCACTGCGCATGCATCAGGGCGAGCGCGAGCGGATCGTCGGAGCGGTACGGCAATTGCCCGGTGAGCAGCTCGTAGGCGAGCACGCCGACGCTGTAGAGGTCGGCGCGGCCGTCCACGACCTGGCCCTGCGCCTGCTCGGGCGCCATGTAGGCCGCGCTGCCGACCACCATGCCCGCGCTGGTGATGCGCCGGTCGGTCGAGCGCCGCGTCATCGCGATGCCGAAGTCGGCGAGCAGCGGCCGGTTGTCGGCGTCGAACAGCACGTTGCCGGGCTTCACGTCGCGATGCACGATGCCGCGCGCGTGCGCGTAGTCGAGCGAATGCAGCAGGTTGCGCAACACCTCGACGATGCGCAGCTCCTTGCCGGTCAGCTCGATGTGCTGGTGCAGGTCGCCGTTGGGCAGGAACGGCATCGAGTAGAACAGGCGTCCGTCGGCCGTGTGCCCGACCTCGTAGATGCCGACGATGCCGGGGTGGCTCAGCCGCGCGATCGTGCATGCCTCGTTCTCGAAGCGCCGGCGGCTCACGTCGTCGACCCCGACGCCGTCCATGATCTTGATGCTGACCGCGCGGTCGAGCAGGTCCTGGCGCGCGAGGTAGATGCTGGCCATGCCGCCCTGGCCGAGCTTCTTGAGCAGGGTGTAACCGCGGACCGCCGGCAGCGCCTCGGTCCCCTCCTCGATCTCGGGGACGAGCGTCGTGCACAGGACCGCTGGACTGAACGACTGCATGATCGAAGCGCCTTCCCTGGGCTTCGTGGGCCGGGCCAGCATAGGCCCGGCCTCGCGACCCCCGGAAGGCCCGTGGCCGACGGCTGTTTAGCTGCGGGACGGACTCGCCACAGGGGCCGCCTTCCCACGGCCGCGGCCGCTTCATGTGCAAATGGCGCACCCCATCGCGGGCGATCGATCAGGCTCCCTCGGGCCGCACCACCGCGTAGTCGCGCGCCTGCTCGTTCCATGCCGGCGATCCGGCGATCGCCGGCAGCACGCCTTCGACCTCGTCGACCACGCGCCACATGGCATCGTGCCCCGGGTTCATGAAGCGCTCGCCGATGACCTGTTCGCGCATGAAGGCGTTCCACGGCGTCCAGTAGCCGCGCGTGTTCAGCAGCACGATCGGCCGGTGGTAGATGCCCAGGCGCTTGAGCGTGATCGCCTCGAACAGTTCCTCGAGCGTGCCGCAGCCCCCCGGCAGCGCGACGACCGCGTCGCTGCCGGTCAGCAGCCGGTGCTTGCGCTCGCGCATGTCCTCGACGAGCTGCAGCGCGGACAGCCGCTGGTGCGCCCATTCGAGTTCGACCATGAAGCGCGGGATGATGCCGATCACCTCGCCGCCCGCGGACAGCGCGCCGTCGGCGATCGCGCCCATCGAGCCGACCGCGCCGCCGCCGTAGACGAGGGTGTGGCCCGCGCGTGCCAGCGCCTCGCCGAGCCGCCGCGCATCGGCGTGGTACTGCGGATCGCAATGGGCGCTGGAGGCGGCGTAGATGCAGATGCGCATGGCGGACGTGGCTGTCCCCGGACGGAGGGCTTTCGCGTGGATAGGTCCAGTGTAGTGTCTCGCGGTGCCGCGGGCCGAGGCCAGCGACCATCGCCCACGCGTGCCATCCTTCCGTGAATCGAGGAAACCCGATG
>Ga0070672_100001599_pt1 | contig 14059 bp, 14 predicted proteins | sample KBSM13metaG_FD_66151 | JGI IMG/M metagenome (GOLD analysis project Ga0070672, IMG submission 66151) | Miscanthus rhizosphere microbial communities from Kellogg Biological Station, Michigan, USA - KBS M1-3 metaG | ecosystem: Host-associated > Plants > Roots > Rhizosphere > Soil ... | reverse complement strand
GCGCCGCTCTGCAGGCGTTCCAGGCCCACCGGCGGCTTGAACTTGCCCGCCGTGACGACGAACCCGGGGTTGAATCGCGCTGCCGCGTAAGCGTCCACGATAATTGACTTGCCGCCGCCGAAGTCGGGCGTGAAGCGGAAGTCGTAGATGCCGCCGAACGTGCCTTCGAAGGTCGGGCGAACGCGGCGCAGGATGAAGGTGTCTGCGGTTTCCGCCACAGACTCGCCACCGAAGACACGGTTGTCCACGTGCAGGGTGCCGCGGAAGCGGATGAAGTTCGAGTTGTCATTCGAACCGATCTGGAATCGTGAGGCGTTGATCGTGACCTTAGGTGCGCTGGCCGCGGCAGTCGCGGCCGCTTCCTGCTGGAGCTCCAGCTTGCGTTCCAGCACCGCCAGGCGCTGCTTCTGGTCCTCGATCTCCTGCTTCAGCTCCGTGTTGCCGTCGGCCGCCCCGACCGGCGCCTGCTGTGCAAGAGCTGCTCCCGAAAATGGCAGCAGCGCGATGGACGCAATGGCTGCTGCACGTCTGTTATTCACTCTGATTCTCCTGGATTCGTGTGTGCCACAAGGCCAGGAGAGAGTAGAAACGGCGAGGTTACGCCGTCAGTCGCGACCCGGTAACGCCCCGGTTACGGCGCCAGCTCAATTGGTTATACCCATATGAATGGGCGGGGGCGGGCGCTGGGCCGCCCCCGTTGTTTCAGTGGTCTCGCAGGCTGGCGGCGTAGCTCGAAAGGAGACGCGCCGTGCGGCCGTTGTCACCGAGCGGCACGACGCTCCCACCCGCGCCCAGCGCGGCAAACAGTAGTTTGAGATCGTTGATCAGCGTGTGCCGCGGGCGACGGTCGCGCTGCGGCGACACCGCACGGGACAGCTCGACGTCGATATCCTCGAGGCGGCCGCGCGGCTCGTTGAGGTGAAACGGGGCCAGCCGGGCGTCGAGGGAGCCTTCGACGGTGCAGGGTATGTAGTTGCGCGTGCTCATATTGCTATCTCCAACGGCAGAGTTGCTATGAATGCAATCTGCGCTAGAGTGCCGCCACGAACAAACGTGCTTCTTAAAGCGCTCATTAGGAAAACTGACGTGTCCACTGCATATGCCCGTCTGCCACTGAATGCGCTGCGAGTCTTCGAAGCGGTGGCATCGCGGCTGTCGTTTGCGGATGCGGCCGAGGCGCTGCATGTCACCCCGGCGGCCGTGAGCCAGCAGGTCAAATCCCTCGAGGACTACCTGCAGGTGCAGCTCTTCAAGCGGGCCGGACGGCGAATCGAGCTGACCGCCGAAGGCCAACAGCTCCTGCCGGGCGTGCGGCGCGGCCTGGACGAGCTCGAGGCCTCGATGCAGCACCTCAAGCAGCACCGGGCCGAAGGGCCACTGCAGATCACATTACTGTCATCTTTCCTGCAACGCTGGCTGCTGCCCCGCATCAGCAGCTTCAACGAACAGAAGTCGGGCGTGGAACTGCGTTTCCACACCAGCCGTGACCCGGTGGATTTTTCCCGCTCCGAGATGCACGTGGCCATCCGCATGGGTCTCGGCAGATGGCCGGGACTGCACGTCGAGAAGCTCCTCGACGAATGGGTGATTCCGATTGGCTCACCTGCGCTGCTGACGAAGTACGGGCCGGTGCCGCGCGGCCAGGACCTGCAGAACTTTCCACTGCTGGGCAGTGAAGACGAACCTTGGCAGGCATGGATCGAGAAAGGCCAGGAGGGCAGCTGGCTGGCGCGCGCGCCCATCATCGACGACTCCGCCGGCGTCATCGCCGCGGCCGAGGAGGGCGTCGGGTTCGCGCTGGCGCGCTGGTCCCTGGTGCAACGCTCCCTGGAGCAGGGCCGCGTGGTGCTGGCGGGTGATGCGCTGCTGCCATTTCGCTTTTCCTACTTCTTCGTGTGTCCCGAGCCGTACCTGGTCATGCCCAAGGTCAAGCGCTTCCGCGACTGGCTTTTCGACATGGCGAAGGATTTTCCGAAACCGCACTCGTTGTTCGACAAGCGTGCCGCCGTCGTTCCCAAGGCGGCCGCCAAACGTTGAGGCGATCCCGCAGTGCCGGGCAGGGTGCGCCACCCCATCCTTAAGTTTTCTTGATGCCGGTATCAGGCATCGCGTTTGTTAGTTGACGGTTGAAGCCGCACGATGCGTGCACGTGATGAATATCTTCACTTCAACCGGAGACAACTGACATGTGCCTCGAAAGAATTGCCCGCAGCTTCGGCTTTGCGCTCGGTGCGCTCGCCGTGGTCAGCGTGCTGGTCTACAGCATCGAATACGAGCCCCTGTTCAGCGCGCTGGCGCATTGAACACGTGACCACGCAGGGAAACCGCTTTTATGAGCACCCAGACCTGTTTGTCAGGGGCCAGTCCCAGTTCCTGTGAAGCGCGCGCCGTAATGCGCGCCAGCAGTACGGACGTGCGCCCAATGTCGAGCTCCACGAGCACCGTACGGCCGACATCGGGCGCCACCGACACCACGCGCGCTGCCACTGAATTGCGCACCGACAGTCCCGAGGGGCGCGCCGCTGCGACGATGACATCGCGCGCCAACACCTGGATCTGGATCCGCTGACCTGCGGGCGCCGGCTCGTCGACCACGAGCTCGGCGTCGCCAACCCGGATTACCGTGAGCCCGGCGTCGTCGGAGCGTTCAACCACCCCTGACATCACCGCACCGACGGCGTCGGGCCCGACGATGGCGCGCAGCACCGGATGACGGCTGACGGTGGCAATGTCGCCATCGGCGTGCACCCGCCCGGCATCCAGCAGCACCACGCGCGTCGCGAGGCGCAGCACCTCGTCGAACTGGTGGCTTACGTACACGATGGGAATTGCGAACGCGTCGCGCAATTTCTCGAAGTACGGCAACAGTTCCTCGCGTCGCGCCTGGTCCAGCGACGCCAGCGGCTCGTCCAGCAGCAACAGCCGCGGTTGCGCGAGCAGCGCGCGCCCCAGCGCAACGCGCTGCTTCTCTCCACCGGAGAGCTCATGCGGCCGGCGCGCGGTGAGACCACCCAGGCCCAACAGCGACATCACATCGTCGAAACCGATCGGCGCCGCGTTGCCGCGCGCAACGCGCTTCGCTCCGTACTGCAGATTGCCGAGCACCGAGAGATGCGGAAACAGCCGTGCATCCTGAAACACCACGCCGACTCGACGATGGCGCGTGTCGACTTCGAGGCCGCGCGAAGTGTCGAGCAAGGTATCGTCGCCTATCTGCACGCGGCCGGCGTCGGGCGACAACAGTCCGGCGATCAGCGCTATCAATGTCGATTTGCCGCAGCCCGAACGACCGAACAGCGCGGTGACGCCGGGGACGGGAGCGACGAAATCCACGTCCAGTGTGAAGTCGCCACGTTGCTTGCGAAGCTGAATATGCAGCATGTCAGGCGCCAGCCTCCCGGCGACCGATCATGCGGCGCACGCGGCGCGCCAGGTATTCGGCCACGAGCAGGCCCGCAAGTCCGAGCGAAAACGAAATCACCGCGAGGCGTGCCGCCATCGAGTCGCCGTCGGGAGTTTGCAGGGCGGTGTACAGCGCCAGCGGCAGGGTGCGCGTCTCGCCCGGAATGTTGGAGGCGAAGGTGATTACCGCGCCGAATTCGCCCAGGCCCGCGGCAAAGGCCGTCACCGCTCCCGCCAGTATTCCGGGCGTGATCAGTGGCAGGGTGATCGAGAAGAACCGGTCGACGGGCCCGGCGCCGAGCGTGCGTGCCGCGTCGTCGAGTCCTCGGTCGAGCGCTTCGAGCGAAATGCGGATGGAGCGCACCACGAGCGGAAACGACATGACCGCGGTGGCGAGCGCCGCGCCGGTGCTGGTGAAGGCCAGCTGGATGCCAAAGCTGTCGTACAACCAGCCGCCGATCGGGCCCCGCACGCCGAACAACAGCAACAGCAGATAGCCCACGACCACCGGCGGCAGTACCAGCGGCAGGTGCACGAAGGCATCGAACAGCGTGCGCCCCGCGAACCGCGTGCGCGTCAGCAGCCAGGCCACCAGGACGGCGAAGGGCAGGTTGAAGGCAACGCTGCGCGCTGCCACGGACAGGCTCAGGAACAGGGCGTCGGATTCAGCGGGCGACAGCACAGGCGAGAGTATAGGCGAGCATGTGGTGTGCTCGCCGCGCGACGGGTCAGAGCCACTTTCCCTTGCGCAATCGGTAGAAAAGATAGAGGTCGATGATGCCCATGACACCGAGCGTGACGGCGTACCCGTATTTCCAGCCGAGTTCCGGCATGAACCGGAAATTCATGCCATAGATTCCGGCGATGAGCGTGGGCACGGCGATGAGCGCCGCGTACGCGGCCAGCCGTTTCATGGTCTCGCTTTCCTGCAGCGTGATCATCGAAAGATTGACCGAGGTGGCGGTGCCCACCGAATCGCGGATGGATTCGATGGTCTGGTTGAGTCGTTGCAAGTGATCGTAGATGTCACGGAAATACTCGCGCAATGGCGCGCACAGCGGCGGCACGCGCGCCCCAGCGAGATTCGAGATGCTCTCCAGCAAGGGCGCCACCGCGTGGCGCATCACCATCAGCCGGTTTTTCAGTGTGTACAGCGCCTCGATGTTGACGCGCGGCGAGCTCTCGGAGAACAGCCGCTCTTCGACCGATTCGAGTTCGGTTTCGAGAAGGTCCAGCAGAGGAAAATACCGGTCGACCACCGCGTCGATGAGTGCGTACAGCACGTAGCCCGCGCCGATTCGCAGCAGTTCGGGCTCGCGCTCGCAACGTGCGCGCACCTCCTGAAAGCCGCGCTCGCTGTGGCTGCGCACGGTCAGAACATAGTTGCGGCCGGCGAATACCGCGACTTCGCCCACGCGCAGTTCGCTCTCCTGCGGCTCGATGACCTGCAGCACCGCGAACAGGCTGTCGCCGTAGTCCTCGATCTTCGGCCGCTGGTGACCGTTGCGCGCATCCTCGACTGCCAGCGGATGCAGGTCGAACTGCGCCTGCATGTGTTCGAGCGTTGCCGGATCCGGATCGCGCAGCGCCACCCATACCAGGTATTCGGGCTGCGCTACGTAGCGATGGATTTCCGACGGCTCGATGTCGGCCACCCGATGACCGTCCCGGTAGACAACCGCGCTGATCAGCATGAATTCCCCCCGGGCGGATTTCCTGACGCGATGCTAACCCGCGCGGGGCGGTGGCGTATGTCGGAGGCGAAATCCTCACACCCTGCGACCTATACGATGGTCTGAGCGCCCGCAGACCGCGGTCGATTCTGCGCAGGCGTCCGAACACTCCCTCGGCGCATTTCATATGGCGCGCCATCCCGGATCCATCGTCAAGCAGGACACGCTGATCCGCGAGGTGTGGGGCCCGGCGCAGGTTGGAGATACCCGCAGCCTGCGCGTCTCCATCCGCAACCTGCGCGCCAAGCTCGAGCCGGATCCGGCGCGTCCGCGCCACATCGTCACCGAGGCCGGGCTCGGATACCGTCTGCGCGTCGGCGCGACGGATAGTTAGGTCCCTTCGGGATTGACCGGCACGCCGCGTCCGGCCGCGGCGCGCGCCCGTTCGGCCGGCACTCCGAGACTTCGCAAGGCGTACTCGAGCATGCCATGAGCCAGCTCGTGCTCGCCCATGAGCACGCGGCCCACTTTCAGTTGCTCGAGCGCCTGCAACTCGCTGGCGCTGTGCGTGCGCACCACCAGGTCGATCCCGGGCTTGAGCTGCTGCGCGACTTCGACGATGCGGCGCGCCTGGAAGCCGTCCGGTGTTGCCACCACCACCACGCGTGCATGCTCGATGCCGGCGGATTCGAGAACTCCCGGGGTCGAAGCGTCGCCGACGATGGTGGGAATGCCGGCGGCCTGAGCGTTGCCCAGCATCAGGTGGTCGCGTTCGATGACCACGAATGGCAGGCCCTGCGATCTGAGGGCTTCGCCGATGGTGCCGCCGACGCGCCCATAACCCACGAGAATGGCGTGGCTGCGAAGATCGACCGCGCTCGCGACGGGAATGCGATGACGCTCGGCACCAGCTCGTTCCAGCAATGCCAGCAGCCGCGGACGCGCCTCGAGAAAGCGCGCGATCGGTGCCACGCCGGCGAAGGCCAGCGGATTGAGCGCGATCGACAATATCGCGCCGGCGAGAATGAAGTCGCGTCCGTCGGGCGGCAGCAGCCCGAGGGCGCCGCTGAGACTTGCAAGAATGAAAGAGAACTCGCCGATCTGCGCCAGACTGGCCGAGACAGTGAGCGCGGTACGCACCGGATGACGGAACGCGAGCACGATGACGAACGCCGCGAGCGACTTGCCCACCATGATGACGGCCAGCACGGCCAGCACCGCGAGCGGCTCACGCAGTAATACTGATGGATCGAACAACATGCCCACCGACACGAAGAACAGCACCGCGAAGGCGTCCTTGAGCGGCAGCGAATCATTGCCAGCCTGGTGGCTGAGCTCGGATTCGGAAAGGATCACGCCGGCGAAAAATGCGCCCAGCGCGAACGACACGCCGAATGCCGCCGACGAGCCGTAAGCCACACCGAGTGCGATGGCCAGCACGCACAGCGTGAACAATTCGCGCGAACCGGTGCGCGTGACGCGCATCAGCAGCCACGGAACCACGCGTGTACCGACGACCAGCGCCAGTGCGACGAACAAGGCCACCTTGGCCAGCGTGATCAGCAGTGCGAGCCAGGCGCCGGAAGAAGTGCCGGGTGCATGAATGGCGCCGTTGTCACCGCCCAGTGTCGGGGCCAGGGCGGGCAGCAATACCAGCGCGAGTACCATGGCCAGGTCTTCGACGATCAACCAGCCAATGGCGATTTTCCCCTCGGAGGACTGCAGCGCATTGCGCTCCTCGAGTGCCCGCAGCAGCACCACGGTGCTGGCCACCGACAGTGCAAGGCCGAACACCAGCCCGCTGCCCACGCTCCAGCCGAGAACATGCGCCATGCCGTAACCAATCGCGGTTGCCGTGACGATTTGCGCGATGGCACCGGGCAGCGCGATATACCGCACCGCCAGCAGATCCTTGATGGAGAAATGCAGCCCGACGCCGAACATCAGCAGGATCACGCCGATTTCGGCGAGCTGCGAAGCCAGGCTCGAATCGCCGACGAATCCTGGCGTGAACGGTCCCACGGCGATGCCTGCCAGCAGGTAGCCGACGATGGGCGAGACGCGCAGCGTGTTGGCTAGCAAACCGAACAACAATGCAAGCACGAAACTGATCGCCAATAGCGCAATCAACGAAGTTTCGTGAAATTCCGCGGGCATACGGGCGAGGGTACCCGAAAAGCCGTCCAAAAAAATCTTGGAGCGGGCCGCGGACCCGTAGAATGCGCGCTTTCGTTTTCGGTGGTTCATGAAGTCGCAACAGGCACTGGGTCCCGCAATGGTCGGCGCCATAGGCGTGGTGTTCGGTGACATCGGCACCAGTCCTCTCTATGCGCTCGGCAGCTCGCTTTCTTCGGCCGGGTTCATGCCCGGCGAAGACTTCAAGGTGCTGGGGCTGCTGTCGCTGATTTTCTGGAGCCTGTTGATCGTCGTCACGATCAAGTACGTCGGCGTCATCATGCGCGCCGATAACGCGGGCGAAGGCGGCGTCCTATCGCTGGTGACTCTCGTTCAGAAGCACTTTGGCACGGCCGCGCCCTGGATGCGGCACGTGGTGGCATTGGGTGTTCTCGGCGCGGCGCTGTTCTACTGCGACGCGTTGATCACGCCCGCGATCTCGGTGCTGAGTGCGGTGGAAGGCCTCGCGATTCTCGATCCCAATTTCTCCAGCGCGGTATTGCCGGTGACGCTGGTGGTCATCGTCATCCTGTTTGCGATCCAGCGCCGGGGCACCGAGCGGGTCGGTCGCCTGTTCGGTCCTGTCATGGTGGTCTGGTTTCTCTCGCTCGCGGTGCTCGGCATCGTGTCCATCGTGCAGTCGCCGCGCGTGCTGCTGGCGGTGAACCCGCTGTACGGACTCGGCTTGCTGATTCATCACACCGGGATCGGAGTTGCCGTGCTGGGCGCGGTGATCCTGGCGGTGACCGGCTGCGAGGCCCTGTACGCCGACATGGGTCACTTCGGCCGCAAGCCGGTGCAGCTCGGCTGGCTGGTGCTGGTATGGCCGGCGCTGCTGCTCAACTACTTCGGGCAGGGCGCCCTGATCCTGCGCGACGGCGCGGCGGCGGTGAATCCCTTCTACTCGATGGCGCCGCAGGCCCTGTTGCCGCTGCTGGTGTTGCTGTCCACGGCGGCCACGGTGATCGCCTCGCAGGCGGTGATTTCCGGTGCGTTCTCGCTGACGCGCGAGGCCGTACAGCTCGACCTGCTGCCGCGCGTGCGCGTGTTGCAGACCTCGGAAGAGGCCAAGGGCCAGATCTTCGTGCCGGCCGCCAACATGTTCCTGTTCGTCTGCGTCATCCTGTTCGTGCTGGGTTTCCAGAGCTCCGCCGCGCTGGCCTCCGCCTACGGAGTCGCGGTGCTCGGCACCATGATCGTGACCACACTGCTGGGCACCCTGGTGGCGCGCGCCATGTGGAACTGGTCCTGGTGGCGCGTCGTGCCACTGTTCGGATCATTCGCACTCGTGGAGATGGCGTTTCTCGCCGGCAACATCACCAAGATCCCGACCGGTGGCTGGGTGCCGCTGGCGTTTGCCGTGGTGATGTTCACCATGTTCATCACCTGGCGCGACGGTCGCCAGGCATTGCGCGCCGAGCTGGAGAAACGCGCCGTACCGGACAAGAAGCTGCCCGAGCTGCTGGAGGGCAAGGCGCGGGTTCCCGGCACGGCGGTATTCCTCGTGAGCCAGTCGGGCTTCGTGCCCACCGCGTTGTTGCGCAACCTGGAACACAACAAGGTGCACCACGAGCAGATCGTGATCCTGCACATCGAGATCCAGCGTGTGCCCCGGGTCGATCCGCTGACGCGCGTGTTGTACGAGGAACGATATCCGGGCGTGTTCGATATGCGTGCCCGTTTCGGCTTCATGGAAACACCGGACGTGGGCGAGGCATTGCGCAGCGCGCGGCGCCAGGGCATGAACATCTTCGCCGAGGACTCCTCTTTCTTCCTGGGGTGGCACCTGGTGCGAGCGCGGCCGCGCACCGGGCTCGCCGGCGTCAAGTCGCGCGCCTTTGCCTTCCTGCAGCGCCGCAGCGCGCAGGCCGCGGAGTTCTTCCGCATGCCGACCCGCGGGGTTGTGGTGCTCGCCACCGACATAGAAGTCTGACAACTGCGCCAACCGCGGTTCCGGTTGACAATACGACAATTGTCGAAATATCGTACGCCGCATGAAGACTCCGGCAGTGATCGAGGCGCTCGGTGCGCTCGCCCATGAATATCGCCTCGCGATCTATCGTCTGCTGGTAGAGCAGGGGCCAGAAGGACTTCCGGCAGGCGCGATCGGCGATCGTGTCGGGCTGGTGCCGTCGTCGCTCACGTTCCATCTCCAGTCGCTGCAGCGAGCCGGGCTCATCACCCAGGTGCGCGCCAGCCGGCAGCTCATCTACAGCGCGGACTACAGCGCGATGAACGAGCTGGTCGGATATCTCACCGACAAATGTTGTTCCGCCAGCGGGCAGGATTGCGCGACGGAATGCGCACCTCGCATCGACAAGTCCGCAAAGCGGAAGACCGCCGCCTGAGCGTCGTATGGAAACGAATATTTCAGTTCGGCCGCCACTCTCCACCGCCGTCGCGCTCCTCCGATCGGCGAGCCTTCCGACCGGGGACCTGACGGCTGAGCACTGCGAGCATTTCTTTTTCTCGGGGCCGGCCGACAATCCAGCAGGGATGGTGGGGCTCGAACTCTACGGAGACGTCGCGTTGTTGCGTTCGCTGGTCGTGGCACCAGGCAGGCGTGGCACGGGTGAAGGCTCAGCGCTTCTCGAGCACGCGGAGCGGCACGCACATGCGAACGGTGTGCGCGCCTTGTACCTGCTCACGACCACGGCGGAGCGATTCTTCGCGCGGCGCGGTTACCGTCATGCGCCGCGCGATTCCGCACCGGGCGCAATACGCGCAACCCGCGAATTCTCCGGACTATGCCCGGCAACCTCAGCCTTCATGATGCGAGACCTTCCATGAATGACCGTCCATACAATGTGCTCTTTCTCTGCACCGGCAACTCCGCACGCAGCATCCTGGCCGAAGCGCTGGTGAGCCACTGGGGCCGGGGCAAATTCAAGGGCTTCAGCGCGGGCAGCGCGCCGAAGGGGAAGGTCCATCCCATCGCACTCGAACTCCTCAGGCACATGAAAATGCCGACCGACGGCATGCGCTCGAAGAGTTGGGAGGAATTTGCGAAGCCCGGCGCGCCGACCCTCGATTTTGTCTTCACTGTCTGCGACAACGCCGCCGCGGAATCCTGCCCGGTATGGCCGGGGCAACCCATGACCGCTCACTGGGGCGTGGCAGATCCGGCCGCCGTCGACGGATCGGAAACCGAGAAGTGGCTGGCCTTTCGCCAGGCCTTCCGTGAACTCGAGAGCCGTATCAAAATTTTCACCAGCCTTCCGATCAAGTCGCTGGATCGCGTGAAGCTGCAGCAGCGCCTGCATGAAATCGGCAAGACCCACTCCGCCGACGAAGTTGCATGATGGGCCGCAAACTGCTCGCCGAGTTCATTGGCGCACTGTTGCTCGCTGCCTGCGTCATCGGCTCGGGAATCATGGCGGAGCGCCTCTCGGCAGGCAACGCGGCCGTTGCTCTGCTCGCCAATACGTTTGCGACGGTCGCCGTACTCGCGACACTGATCGTGCAGTTCGGCTCGATCAGCGGAGCTCATTTCAACCCGGTGGTCACGGCCGTCGCGCTGAACATGCAGCAACTGAATCTTCGAGTCGCGGTGCTATACGTAATGGCCCAGGTACTCGGCTGCTGTGCGGGAGCCATATTGGCGAATGCCATGTTCGAACTGCCACTGATCACCGCGTCGACGCATGCCAGGAGCGGTGTGGCGCAATGGCTTTCCGAGGCCGTCGCAACCAGCGGACTCATATTTATCGCGTTCCGGGCGCGCTCGCCCGGTGACGCGGCGTGGCGTGTTTCGCTCTGGATCGGTGCTGCATACTGGTTTACCGCCTCGACTTCCTTCGCGAATCCGGCCATCACCATTGGCCGCGCCCTGAGCGACACGTTCGCGGGAATCCGGCCGGCTGACGTGCCGGGATTCATTGCTGCGCAGATGATCGGCGCGGTGGCCGGTGTGTTGATGTTGCGGATTTTCGCCGAACCCAGGGATGCCGCATGAGCGCAAGCGAGAAAAGTCTTGCGACGGAACTCAATCGCAGCTGTGACTGCGGTGTGGTCGATCTGCCGGCGTTGCGCAGCCACCTCGACAGTCACCTCGTCGAAGACGGGGTCGTGGGACTCATTGAACAGAGCCATCCGCACCTGTTCACCGACACGCCGGTGTTCATCGATGGAGAGCACGTTGTTGGAATGCAGCGGATCATCGAAGCAGTCGAGCAGATCGTTCGTATGCCGCAGTACCAGAACGACGTGCTGGTGGGCGCGCCTGCCATTTCCCGCATCGATCGTGGTCCCACGGGTGTCTTCATGGGATACGACTTCCACATGACGGCGAATGGGCCCAGGCTGATCGAAGTAAACACGAATGCTGGCGGTGCGCTGCTGAACATTGCCGTCCGGGCCGCACACCGCGCGTGCTGCGACTTGGCCGACCAGTCCCGCGCCGAGCAGCCCGCTGCGGCACAGCTCGAAGAACAGATCGTTGCCATGTTCGAACAGGAATGGCGACTCGCCCGCGGAGAGCGCCCGTTGCGTTCGATCGCGATCGTCGATGAGAACCCGCGCGAGCAGTTCCTCTATCCGGAATTCCTGCTCGCGAAGCGGTTGTTCGCGTCGCGCGGATTGATGGCATCCATTGTCGATCCGTCTGAACTCGAGATCACGGTCGACGGCGTTCAATTCGGCGGTGCGCGCATCGACCTCATCTACAACCGGCTCACGGACTTCTATTTCGCGCAGCCGCGCAACCTGGTATTGCGCGAGATTTGCGAGCGTGACATGGCAGTCATCACGCCGCATCCGCGCGCGCATGCTCTCTATGCGGACAAACGCAACCTGGCGATTTTCAGCAATGCGCAGAAGCTGACAGAACTGGGAGCGCCCCGACAGGCGATCGACACGCTCGTGCGGGGCATCCCGGCGACTCGACTCGCCGTGGGCAACGACGACGGGTGGTGGCGGGATCGCAAGGACTGGTTCTTCAAGCCCAGCGGCGGTTTCGGGAGTCGCGGCACCTACCGTGGCGACAAGCTCACCAGACGAGTATTCGCGCAGGTGATGAACGGCGAATACGTTGCCCAGAAATTCGTACCGGCCGGCGAGCGATTGCGATCGACGGCCCGCGGCAGGGAATCCTTCAAGGTCGATGTTCGCTGCTATGTCTACGCCGGGAAGATCCAGCTGATGGCGGCCCGGCTGTACCAGGGCCAGACCACGAACTTCCGCTCGGCGGGCGGCGGGTTTGCGCCGGTGTACATCACCGACCGCGAACCGGCGTCGTTCAGAACGACATGCGCATGAAAAGCTGGCTGCCCGAGTAACGCCAGCGGAGCTGGCCTTCGAAGTGATCGCGATCGTCGGTTTCGACCTGCGTCACGAACGAGTTGTACGCAGCGCCCACTCCAACATGCTGCGTCACCTGCCAGACGAGGGCCGCTTCGTAATCCTGCAGGCTGCCTTCGTAGCCGCCGAAGGTCAGTCGGAAATACTGCGCGTGCGCCAGCGCGTACAGGTCTCCGGCGACGTGCCAGCGGCCCCGCAGTCCGAACACCGGCAGTGGCGCGTTGGTGCGGACGTCCTCGGCAATCGTGACGCTTGCCTCTCCGCCCGGTGAATCCACGTCGGCACTGAGGCCGATTCTGAATCCGGCGTTGTGAATTCCAAAGGACGCGCCCAGCTCGTAGCGATCGCGATGGAGGAGTACGTATTCGTAGGCCAGCTCGGTGATGTCGAAATTGAAATCCGCTCGCACTTGCGCGTCGATGGGAAATGTTTCATCGCCAAAGTTGAGGTCCCGGTCGATGACGTTGCTGACCGATCGATCGCTCTGGAAGTACATGCCGCGCAGCAGGTGACGCCCGCCCATGCGCCAGGACGCGTCCACCCGGAACACGTTGTCATCTTCCAGCTTGAAGGTATCTTCGAAGTTGAACGGCGTGCCGATCTCACCGGTCGTGAATCCATCGGCGCGCATGTTCGTATCCGAGCTCATGAAGAAGGTGCCGAGCGCGATCGAAAATCGCTCGTCCAGCAGACCCGCTTCGCCGGCCCGCGCGGCCATTGAACTGCCAAGCATTACGGCCGCATAGATCGGCCATCGAGAGCCGTGGATCATGACGTCTGCCTTTCGACGTTCTTATTGTTTGCGCGCAGTTTACACGGCACGAGATGGCCGGGAAGGGCGCATTTGTCTTGGCACCCGGGCAAAACGGGGTACGGCCCTGTGACTGGCCGCGGCCCCTGAAACAATGCATCCTCTTGCCCGGTCTCATGCGTACACCCACCTGGAGGTCGCATGCTGAAAAGTCTGGCCGTGTTGTTGCCACTGGCGATGGGGGGCCTTGTCGCCTGCAGCGCCGGCTCGGCGGGCGAACCCGCCGTGGCACTGCCGCCGCCTGCCGTCGGCGCTCCGGCCCCTTCCGCGACCACCGAAACGGCGGTCCTGGCCGGCGGCTGTTTCTGGGGCGTGCAGGGTGTTTACCAGCACCTCAAGGGCGTAAAGAACGTGTTGTCCGGCTACGCCGGGGGCGAACGCGCCACCGCCGAATACGAGACCGTCAGCAGTGGCAGCACCGGCCACGCCGAGTCAGTGCAGGTCGTTTACGACCCGAAGCAGGTGAGCTACGGCCAGATCCTGCAAGTGTTCTTCTCGGTGGTGCACGATCCCACGCAGCTCAATCGCCAGGGACCGGACGTCGGTACGCAGTACCGCTCGGCGATCTTCTACGCCAATGATTCCCAGCGAAAGATCGCGGCGGCCTATATCGCGCAGCTCGACGCGGCGCAGGCTTTCCCGGAGCGCATCGTGACTCGTGTCGAGGCTCTCGATCGTTTCTACCCGGCCGAGGATTACC
>Ga0070672_100001591_pt1 | contig 14084 bp, 19 predicted proteins | sample KBSM13metaG_FD_66151 | JGI IMG/M metagenome (GOLD analysis project Ga0070672, IMG submission 66151) | Miscanthus rhizosphere microbial communities from Kellogg Biological Station, Michigan, USA - KBS M1-3 metaG | ecosystem: Host-associated > Plants > Roots > Rhizosphere > Soil ... | reverse complement strand
AGCTGTTTGTAGACATATGGCTGCTGGAATTGAGCACCGACAGCAGTCCAATGACCCTCAGCACGAGCCACGTACACGGCATCGTTAACAAGGCAGAACTTCTCATACGTCTTTTCGTGTTCGAAATCATAACCATACTCCTTTCCGAATTCAATTACGAAGTCGATGATCTCTTGTGTTGCATTCGGAATCTTGATTGAGTCCGTCTTAATATGAGCAACCGTGAAGCCTCTGTCTTGCACAGCATGCTTCAAGTCGATCATGAACAAAGCGCCACGCTTGGCTACGATGTTATCCAAGTTGCGTCGATCTCGAAACGCATTTGGGAAACTAGCGCTTGTAAGGCCGTAGACGATGTTGATCGCGATCTTGAGAGCATACGAAAGCGCCTGAGCGCCCTCAGGGTCGTGCTCAGCATCAGCAAGATACTGTACGAGCTTACCGTCAAATAGAAGGCGGGCTTCGTCGTACTTCTTATGCTTGATTGCCATACGAGCCGCTTTGAGGGCACTGAAGTTCTTTGTGTAGGGTCCAAAGAGATCAAGCTGCTCGATACTCGTCGGATGCATAGACGCCACGTCCAGAAGCGCGACGTTCTGGTAAAAACCTGGTTCGGCGAAGACGTAACCGCCCTCACCTGTAACCTCTCCACAGTATGTACTTTCCTTTCCATTAAACGAATAACCCGGAAACCTCTCGGCAAGGTCTGTGTATACAAACTTGTCTTGTGGGTTCTTGTCGTCTCCGAATATGATCTTTGCTGTATGCTGCTGTGTCGTGTGATTGACAGACAGTCCAGAAAGTTCACTAAGGATTTGACGAGCAACAAAGTCCTGTTTCCGATACTCGAACACAGCCTCTGTAGATATGACATCATTAGCGCAATACTCCTCAACTTTCGACCATAGACCTTCATCGACTGGCTGATCCCATGGAAGATCCAACTCCATGTGATGGATTCCGAGTTCGATTTGGAACTTCTTCAAGCCCTTCTTTTCCGAACTGAAATCATAAATATCAGCGTATGAGAGATTGTAAGCCTCTCCAAACAGCGCACTCGGATTATGAGCCTGATTAGTGATGATGTCTTGGCTGAGATTGAACAGCCCCTCAAGTGAGTAGCCCATGTACCTTGCATAGAGAATATGGTTGTCGTAACGACGGTTATTGAACCCCACGAGCTTCATGGAGAACAACTTCTCCACTTCCTGGCCACTCGGATTGATCATTCTGACAACCGTGTCAGATCCTTGCATCTTCCAACACACGATAAACAGATTAGGATATACCTCTACGTCGAAGAAGACCAGCGGAGCATCAGAAGCCTTAGCTTCTTTCATCTCTCCTTGCCCAGCAAACTTCATTGTCTGTACTAGCTTGATACACGCAGAAGCTTGGTTAGTGCTCTTAGCAGCGAACGACAGAATAGCCGAACGCATATCAGTGAGATCGTAAGACATACCATCAGCGTAAGCTTCGTCAAGAATATGATGGATGAAATCAATCGACGGCTTCGTTCCAGGGTGAATTTCCTTTCTCAGATTACGTTCGATTAAGTTTCTCAACCCCTTCTCTGTCTGAATGCTTTGTCCTTCGATCATCTTCTTCTCCCTCTTTGGCAGTCCACCAGTCAATGTGGAAATATCGAGACTATTACACTTTGTAAGCTTTCTCCTGAGAGATGAATCCCCCAAAAGCGTCTTGATCTCTACCCCCACTTCGAGAGTATTAGCCAAAGAATCAACATCACCAGTGTAGATATAATGAAGATGTAGACCTCTGCCACTCTGGCTGACTTCGGTGTATGTCGGAGGAAGCTTCGAGGCTTCTGCAATATTCTTCTCAATGTCTTTTTCCCCATCTTCGTTGACTAGATCAAAGTCAATGACAATATGATGGGCGGGAACCTTTACGTAATGCAGCTTTGTTGGATCAATGTCACTCAGGGTAGTGGTAACCTTCTCCCACTTCTTTCCCGGGTAACCACTCTCCTTGGCATACTGCGCAGGTTGCGTCGGATATAGAGTGTTGAATGCTGATCCATGGGTAACAACATCAAAGTCATGAAGTTCGATTGCGTATGAAGTGTCTGGTACAAACGGAGCTGGTCCATACTCGGGTAGTCCCTTGAACCCAATATACACGCTTCGGTATTCCTTCTCTCCAATGACGTGTCGATCCTTGAAGTCCTCAAAGTAACTGAAGAGCTCATCCCTAACCTCGTGATATTGCAGTCTCTTGACAATGTTAGCATCTTCGCAATACTTCTTGTACAGTTCCCAAGCATTCTTGAGCTGAGTTCCGTCCTGAGTCTTGAAGATATCGAAGTGTGCTTCAATGAAGTTGTAGAAGCTGTTGGTCAGCATCATCATCTTCACAGGAATATAACCCTCGTAGTAGAACTTCCCCATCTCACGGTATCGACGCAAGCACTTCTCAGCGATTGCTCCGAGCTCGTAGTTGATGTTCTCCATGAGAATATGGTAACGACCAGGCTCGATCTTTGCTCCCGTAGGATGCACATCGATGAGTCGTCGAGTATTACCTGACTTCGCATCTGTGATCTTGACTGGTTTGTTCGTCCCCACAATCACGAAAGCATTAGGCCTGATGGTGAAAGCAGACTTATACTTCACATTGATGTTCATCGAGTCATGCCCGACAATCGAGTTGAGCTTGGTATTGTCCTCCACTCGAGACAGATCTCCATCGTGCTGAATTGCCACGAGAGGGTTCCGTTCGAATGCTTCCATCGAGAATGTTCCGTTGTTACTCGTCAGAGCTTTAGCTTCAAAAGTTGAGACGTATCCTTCGAATAGCTTCTCAATGATTCCAATAACCGTTGATTTGCCGCTAGCAGGGGGTCCGTAGAATACGAGGAACTTCTGAATCCACTTTGAATCTCCGCTAACAATTGCTCCAATTGCCCACTCAATTTTATCGCGCTCATCTGGCGAATATAGAACTCCGAGAAGTTCGTCCCAGGCGCTAGTAGTTCCTCCTTCAAGGGAGTACGGGAGCCTTTTGCTGACATAGTCCTTCTTCTCCACTTTGGTGTTGGCGAAGGTGATGTTCTCGTCCAAGGGATGGTAGTTACCCTTGTCAGGCAGGTTACGAATATACTTGTTAAACTTCTCCCAGCTTCCCGTGCTGAAGTTCCTAGTGACGAGAGGCTCAACAAGTTGTCCTTTCTTCTCTTCCTCATCTGCAAAGGCATACAGATCGGCATCGACCATCCGTTGTACGTCGAATTCATTCGTTGACCACATGTTCAGTTCTTCGTCCCACACTGCGTAGAACGCTCCACCTCTAGTCATGAGGTCATCAAACTTATCAACCACCCAGTCAGGGTACGCTTGAGCGAGACCTTTGGTCTCTTTAGTTCTAATCTTATAGAAGTCCACGTACCCTCCTCTCACGGCATTCGGTCTTGATCCAATAGGTACTCACAGAATTGATACCAAATTTCAACTTCTCTCTGATCATGCTTGGGGTCTTGAATGGGAAATATCCCGCCCCGTCCATTAAGATCATAGGTCCGCCAGATAACGTTATATAGTATCTCTCCGATTTCATCAGAGGTAACACCTGATCCATCTGTAAATTCATCCATCCCAAGATTCTGCATGAACTCCCAGAACCATTCCCAGGCTGGGATGTCCGTAGAATATGCAGCTCTACGAGAGAATGCGATGAACATCTCGAGCATTGAGCAGCCAGTAGCTGTTCTCCACTCGATGTCATCAGGAGCATGTGCTTCTATGATGAATTCACTTCGGAGTTCCAATCCATCCTCTGCACGATTATCATCTCCTGAAAGAAGCCACACAAATTCTGTTTGGTGTAGCGTCCTTAGGAGATTCAAATGTGTAGTGGCTGCGGATCTCCGTGTTGGTTTTCTTACCTTTGCAATGAGCCAGTTGAAATATAGATTCTCAGCAGGCTCAGTGAATCTCATTCTGGTCTCATTCGCCTTGGGGATTTAGAGTGCCGCAAGTCATCTTTAGCCATTTGACTCTCGATTTGAGCGCCTAGAACCTCGACTTGATAGAATCCACGGTCTCGAATAACTTCGTACTCAGTTCCCACAATTGGATTACGAATATAGACGATACTAGGATCCTCACTTCCCTTCCCAAAGAGAAGTGGCCCAAGCATCTTTTCATGATCGTACATGGGAATATCTTCTTCATCACATACAACTTGATCACCTTCGTAAAAGGTGATAGTCAACTGCGTGTTGTCTTCTTCGTTGGTGATGAACTCGTCTCTATGAATGATGTATGGCGCATCATCCGTCCTGAGCGGTACCTCATACGAATAGTCCCAATCAGCCGTTGGCTCTGGTGGCTCATCAAATATGGTGAAGTGAAGCTCATCTTCAGTCTCTTCCACCACGATTGTATGAACACCAGGAGGTAGTTCACTTTCATCATTAACAATGATGATCGGAGGAGCGTCAACTATCTGAGCCTCGAAAGGAAGCGGTGCTTGCGCATACTCCTCTAGTTCAGCGAACTCAACGCCATCGTCCTCAGAAGGGACGTAACGATAATCCCACTTACGCTTATGGATGAAATATCCAACTGCTACGCCAGCAGCGAAAGAGATGGCCCCCACCGCAGCAGGGACCACCCATTCTTGCAAGTCTTCTTTTCGCATCACACCTCCTAGATCTTGTCGTAGACAACGCCATCGACGTTGAAGTCGAGCAGAATGCTCTGTTCCATTCCGTTTACGAACCTTGAATTGAACGCCTCAAAGATTCCGAAACTGATGTATCCGTCACCATCGCCCTTGTGAACCCAACCAACGACTGCGCCTTCTCTCGTTCGAGCAATATCGAGCGCATCGTACACTTCGTTGAGGAACACGTGACCCTTGGCGATCAGCTTCTGATTGAAGTAGTTCTGCTGACACTGGATGAATATGCGATTCAACTCCGCATCTCTTTGCCAGTTCGCAGACGACTCATCGAAGAACTTTGCGTATGGTGAATATGTATTCGGATCCACCACCTTGAGCTCTAGATCGCCTTGGTCGGTGTCACAAAGCTCTGTACGAGCTGAGTGGTAAATATCGAGTTCCTTCTCTTCTCCAACAACCTCACGAACCCGATCGCGATAGTTGGCATACGCCGTCGAGACTGCAGAGTATGCAGCCATCAAGGCGTTGTTACGGTTCACGAGCTGCCTATGCGACTTCGACAGAAGCGCGATACCAGCCACACTGACGATAACCGCAGGTCCGTAGAGCTTGCAGATGTTGATGGCGGTCTTGCCGTAAATATACGCCGTGTCACGACGCACTTCTTCCGGCGTGCCGAGCTTGTGGAGTTCCTTGACTGCTTCGAGATCTTCCTCGAGCTTCCCCATGGTCTTGGAAAGCTGGAGAGTTGCCCGGCAAGCGAGAACGGTTCCACCAATGACTGCGGTAATGCCGAGACCAAAGAGAATGGACGGCGAGTTCTTCTGGAGTTTCAGGCTCGAACGGCCTGCCAGACTGGACACTGAATTCGGAATGAGGTTCATGTTGTTCTCCTAAATTTCTTCCAATGGTGGCAATTCGATCAGATATCCCTCACGAACCTGACGAATCTCTACGTTCTGCAATACTGTCCATCCCCACTTGTTATCGATATGCGAAGTAGGCTGTTCAAGCGCATCGTATAGATCCGCCAATGATACAACTTCATACTTCTCGAGAATATCGTACAAGAGCACTACAACGGCTTCAGCATCAGCCCTGTTTACAAGGATGATGTCTGTGATGTCACGTCGATTGTTTCTGTACCTAGGAGGTTGCCCAGGGAGATGAACTGGACCACGCTCTCGTGGATCTACATAGATCGGAGCTCTTGGTAGAGCTGGATTGTTATACTGAACCCTTGGTCTCATCTCCGTAGGACGACGAAACCTGGATTCTCCAAATATGACTCGCTCAACACCCTTAGACACCATGTCCACAACCAGATTCCGTAGAGCAGGAAGAAGTACATCCCCTGCCACGTAAGTGGCTGCTACCTTGAAGTCTCCTCCAAAGAAGGTGTCTCGCATCCGCTTTGCAACGGGCTTTGGCTTTCGAACAACCTCACCAGTAATGACCTTTTCGATCTTCTTGTCAGGAGGCTTGGGCTTTTTGTCTTTGTCTGCATTACCTTGATAATCCATACTTACCCTTCAATTTTTGGAGCCGGAAGCGGTGGCACCGTCGGCTTGTCGGAGTTCTCAGCAACTTCCTTTGGAATAACGCCCTTGATGAATCGCGTTGCTGCATCATCACTCGAGGCGAGCTCCATGAACAGCTCATCAAAAGCAGCTGTTTGAGAGAACTCTTCACGAAGCTTGTCGCTCTTGATGAATCGCTTACCCTCAGGATCCTTGATTCCGTAGGCCATGAGGACGATCTTCTTGACTTCAGTGATGACACCTCGAATATCCGAGGATTTGATCATTCTTTGGATGGCTGCTTCGAGTCCACCATCAACACTGGTCTCCAGATCGATGATTTCCGTTCTGGTCAAGTTGAAGTAGAACGTCTCTGTGATCTTCTCACCATTGAAATCCTCATAGGTGATATCTCGCTTAAGCATTCTGAACCCTTCTGTGGTTGGAGGAGAAAAGGTAGAGGCCTTGTTAGGCCTCCTCCTTCTTTGCTAGATATCGGTTGATTGATTCGATCGCACACCCCTCGTGCATCAACTCAACGACTCCGTCCCAATAGTGTTTGCGAACGGTTCCGCCAGGTTGATTACATTCAGTGCATTTGATTTCTGTCATGTCCTTCCTTTCTCCATTAGAAGGACTGTAATTCCTGCGATCACAACGGTTTCACGTAATTATAATCGAACGCCAGGCATGGGCGTCCATCTGGGGTAAGCACAGTCGTGAACTCGAGATCCATCAACTTCTCGCTCCCCCATCCGAGATCGTTCGATACGCTCGTACGTTGCAGTTCGAGAATATGGTACAGATCATCCAACGTTGCATACTCTCGCTTCAACGCTATCGAGTTTACTTCGTTCTGTGCCTTCCTGAGCGTCTCCATGTCGCTTGTGAAATATCGACCTGTGTAGAGCTCACAGCACAGTACGTTCCCAGGACTGCTCAAAAGCAGAGCAGACGGGGGGTTGTTTGTTACCTTGTCTTCTGCAACCTTATCTCTAACGGCCAGAGCTTTATGTTCACCGAACTCTTGGACGACCTTATCTCGATACTCACCGAATGCTTGTTGAGATACAGCGAATGCAGACTGAGCGGCAATGGTCTTGGCGAAACTGACTCGATTGGAGGCAACGACGCATCCGACGGTTCCGACGGCTGAGACGGCTGTGGGAATATAGAGCTTCCAGACAAGCTTCACTCGCATCTTTCTACGAACTTTGGGATCTACGGCATAGCCGTCTTGAACTTCTGCTTCTCTGATTACTTCAGCCGCCTTGAATGAAGCTTTCGAAGCCAAATATGCTGTAGCAATCGTCCCAACGCCGGCGACTACTGACAGAATGACTGGTGAATTCTCTTTTACGAATTTCTGGATTACTCCACCAACTACAGTCAACTTGTTCATCGTTTGTTACGCATCTCCCTAACGAAAATCCAGATGAGCCAGAACCCGCACGTGAAGCAGGTCATGAATACGTCGCCACAAAATTTGAAGAATCCGTAGCGTTTAGGTTGCGAATATGACATGTTTCCTCCTTCAGAAAAGTTAGATGAAGAGGACTTGGGTTCACAGCCCAATTAAAACTGTGATTTGCGGTTTAGCTCCCGCACCAGACGGATGGGTCTTACACCCACACATTCGTGTCTCGTCTTCCTCTTCACTATAGGCGTTGTAATTCCTGCGATTCCGGAAAACGAAAAAGGAAAATACCTTTGATGTTCGGTATCTTCCTTGTTTGGTCACTTCTCTTCCTTGGGCTCCTCTTCCTTGACCGCCTTCTTGGCGGCACGCTTCTCCTTCAGCTTGCTGACGCCGAGCTTCCCGAGCTCCCACGCCCCTTTGCCGACCACCGGGACCAGCGCCGTTGCGGCGGTGATCACGAGGCCAAGCTTCAGATCGTCGGAACCCGTTCGCTCCATCGTCGGCTTCTGCCAGAAGTTGGTGCTGTTGAATTCGTTCATTGAAATTACTCCTTGTTTGATTGTTCTCCATTAGAAGCGTTGTAATTCTTGCGATTTCGAAAAAGGAAATACCTCGTCGGTATCTCCCTTTGGCGATCACTGATGGTGATTCACCTTGTAGTTGATCTGCTTCGCGTAGGCGCGGCGTCCTTGAGCCGCACTCGATGCGTCGATCAGCTTTGCCACGGCGTTGACCGCGAGCGCACTGACAGCGACGCACAGAATGGGGTTCTCGTTCCAAGCCTTCTTGAGCTTCTCTTTCCACATGGCTGTACTCCTTTGTTGTAGTCTCCATTATATGCATTGTTTTTTATGCGAAAAAGTTAGAAGAACATGCACATTGCCTCGTGCGTGCGAGGTTAGGTGTCCCCTCTACTGAGGGGCTTTGCACCGTAGTGGGCCTGCAAACGCAAGCTTTTGCACTAACTGCATGTTCTTCATTATAAGCATTGTAATTCTTGCGATTTTGAAAAAGGGAGAGCCATTGCTGACTCTCCTATTCATTATTGGTTATACCACATGTCGCTAAGACGCTTGAATGTGCGTCCATCGAGATTTGGGTAGTCTCCATTCAAATGTCTTGACATACTGGTATCACTAACACCAGCGGCTTTTGCAGCAAGAGTTTGACTCTTGTAGCATTTCCATGTCTGTGTATCCACGACTTCGTTCCCCGGTCGTCCAAGTTTGTTTCCATACTCGGAAACAGTCTGTTGAATGACGTTTGTGATGCCAAGATTCGTACCAACACCTTGGTTGGTGATCGTGGTCTTGTGAAATTTGCCCGTTGCCAGGCAGTAAATGAGTGTTCCGCACACTCCAGCGGCCACTCCTGTGGCTCCTGCGATGTATACTTTCTTGTTGTCTTTAATGTGCTTCTTGATTCTCTCGATTTTCGTGTTCTTCTTGTTCTCGTCCATTGTTGTCTTCATCTCCTGTTTATTAAAGATAACCCATTGTCATCTCACTATAAGCACTGTAAACCTTGCGAAAAGGTAGAAGCATTGCTGCTTCCGCCTTTTGGTTCACAACTCTTCGTTAAGAGCGATGATCTTTTCGAACTGGAAATCAGTCACGATATCGTCTTCGCTTTTGCCGACGTATTCACCATTGTTGATCTTCCTCACGACACGGCCAGTGGCGACGAAGATCGCCCGGACTTCGGGGGACATTGCGTCCACCTTCTTCCGAGTCTTCCTCTTCGCCATCGCCTTCGTGATGATTTTCGTTGTGATGATACTCACGGCGCCAACTCCAACCGTAACGTAAACTGGGTTCACATTCTTGTTGTTCATTATTCTCTCCTTTTGTAGTTCTCCATTAGAAGCGCTGTTATTCATGCGAAAAAGGAAATGCATCGCTGCATCTCCCCTTTTTCAGACTGCCTTGTTCTTCTTCCTGAACTTACGGTCAGCAACCTTCTCAGCCAGCTTGTTGACACCGTACATTGCCGCGATTCCAATCCCTGCGATTCCCATCCCAACGACTGTTGCCAATGCAACGTCCTGTGCCCTCAACACTGATCCATCCGGATAAACTGTATGCTTATTCATTGAATATCTCCCTTGTTGTAGTCTTCATTATATGCACTGTAAATCCTGTGATTGAAAAAGGAAATGCATCGCTGCATCTCCCTTTTGTTAGTCCAACTTGTTTCGTTCCATCATTTCCTCGAACCTGAAGTCGTTCATGATGGTCTGGAAGCTCTTCCCGCTGTGGGTACCGTTCTCGATACGCTCCAACACCCGTCCTTGGGCGATGTGAATTGCTTTGAGCGCCTTGGCTGAATCAGCCTCGATCGCCTTGCGCTTCGCACGCTCCTCACGGATGATGCGAACGTAGTTCAAACCGGTAACCCCAACGAGTGTCGCAATCAGTCCACCAACGATCTTTTCGTTCTTGTCCATTTTTTCTCTCCTTGTTGTAGTCTCCATTAAATGCATTGTAAATTCTGCGAATCAAAAAAGAAGAAGGACTGTTAAACACTCTCTCGTATAGCATCCCATTTTTCAGATGCTTTCCTCATTTTAACAGTGCCGGGTGGGGGTTGGGTTAATGGCCCCACGCAGTCGGTTCTCAGCGTTTCTTTCGAAACCACTTCTTCTCACTATAAGCATTGTAAATCGTGCGAAAAAGGATATACCTTGTCGGTACATCCCTTTGTTCTCATTGAGGCTTCATTGCGTTCACAACCACCTGTCGGACCGTGTCCAGAATGACGTAGCTGCACACAGCAATTCCGATCTTCTTGATGCTGCCTTCGAGTGTGCTACCAACGATTTTGGTTTTCTTCTCGAAGCCAACGTCAGGCTTCACGGAACCGGTGTTCGGCTCCTTCTTCTGGTCCACGACCTTGACTTGCAGTGACTTGTTTTTCCACATTTTCAAATCCTTTCTATGATTCCATTAGAAGCGTTGTTTTTTGTGCGAAAAAGGAAATGCATCGCTGCACTTCCCTTCTGGTTCACTTCCTTAGTATGTGATCGAATGAAATCTTCATCCTCAACATCATGATCTCGCTGCTCAGTGCCAACTGGTAGAAGGTCTTCTCGATCTCGATGTCCTCATCCTCGCGCCACGCCTTCTGCAATCCCAGTAGGAATGCAAGGCGGTGCTCGATTGTATCTTCGATATCGTTCTCCTTGAACGTAGTCAACATGAACTCGTTGATCTCTTCTGTCCTTGACGGCATTTTCGTTCTCCTTGTTCGGTAGTCTCCATTATAATCATTGTAAATTATGCGAAACTTTTCTGGAAATCTCCCCCCGGGCAATTTTTCAGGTCGAAAATGGGCATTTCGCCGGAAAGGCCTCTAATTCGCGTTCTAAGGAGTTGACCCCCATTTCTGGACTAATAGTACCTTTTTCGCTCTAGAGGGGGCTTAAATCGAAAAATAGAAGCATGTTTTTTCAGAAAACATAGAAACCACGCTGAATCTGTTACGATCCAACATGATTTCCATGTTCTCCGAACTCCTTCGAGTCTCAGATCAATTCTTCGGCTTCAGAATGAATCCCATTCCCTTCGACGCCATCACGTGCCTCTGTTCGTATGCCACGATGACCAGGATTCCTGCGAGATTCCCGAGCACAATCGCCAATGTGTCCGCGCTGACACGGCTGTGGCGTTCTTCTGCCTTCAACCGCGTAAGCGACTCCAAATGAGCGACGAGCTTGGGGTACTCCGGGGAATCCGGACCAAACTGGTTCATTTCTTTCAGAACCGCCGTGATGGGCGCATCCAGTGGTGAGATCCGCTTCCTTGCGAATAGTCTCAACTGATTATCCTTTCGTTGTTCTTCATTATAGTCGTTGTTTTATTCGCGATTTTCGTCGTAGACCTCTTGAACGATCTTGAAGGTGATAGATTCCATACTTGCGAGCTCATCTGGGTCTTTATCAAGCTCTAGCGAAAATATCTTCTTATCACCTTCTTGAGTTAGAATCATACTCCCTACGTAGTGTTTATCCCGCCGAATATACATAATTGCGTAAGTCACGAGACTTCCGAGTACGATTCCTAGAATTAGCCAAAATGTCATCATTCTCCCAAAATCTTGAATAGTCCGCTTCTCAACGCTGTTACATCGGGAACAGAAAGCGTCGGATGTCCACTTTCTCCGTTTTCATCTTCGATTTCGACATACTCGATCACTCGCATCTTCGCGATTTGCCCGAAATTACCATTCAAGGAGATAATGTCTCCAATATTGTAATCTCGTCGATACCGATACATCGCAAGATCCGAAATATCAGCTCGTGTGATCGTAATCAGGGTCTGCTTGGCAAGAACCTGCTTCCCTCGAGTAGTCATCTTGGCCAATACGCTTGTCAAGGCGCTTCCGGTCGGTGGAGCGGTCAGATTGCCATCAATATCACTTCCATCGACGACCATCATCTTACGAGCGTACTTAGTAGGCCCTAGATCCACAATAGTGTTGATATAGCGCCCAACCACCATGGCAGAGTTCTTCAGGACGCGTCCACTCCAGAAGTAGTCAGCTCCATCAAGATCGCCAGCCTTCCAGGAGAATATGACCTTGGCTGACTTATCAACACCCTTGTAGACCTCCATGATCGTCTGTGCGTTGTTCCCACCGAAGGTGTTACGACGAATGTTCCTGATTCCGAGGTCATCGACCGCTAGAATCTCGAGGAGATCGTTATATACAGGGCCACGTTTTAGTGATCGTGCTTCGGAGGTACCTGTGCCGGTTACGACGGTCGTAGCAAGGACGTTTCCCAATTGGTCGCCGGCATTTGATGTAGCTGCAATGTGATCGTTGATTAGCTTTACCGCTTGCGTCCACGTGTTCCCTGCTGCCAAAAGATACTCGGTGTATGTCGACGATGTTCTCGCTTGGTTAGTACCGGTGATCCTGTTCTCCAAATATGTCTCAAGCGACCTACCGGTGATCTTGATGTCCGGATCCGAGGGAGCGTCCTCATCGATCTCCTGATTCTCGACAATCATTACTTCCATCGTGTCTGCATGCGAGATGAATGTGCCGATCGGGAGGAAATCACTGAGTCCTGTACTCAGTTTTGCGATGATCTCGAATTCTCCCGGCTCTCGATACCGTTCTACCCACATAATGCTGGTTGCATTATTGATTACCTCGCCTTGTTCCAAGACGGTTGGATCTGCACCAGGATGAAACTTGAATACTTCCATCACACCCCCCAGTAGGCCGCGTAATATTCCAATTTATTCCAAGCAAAGGAGCCGATCTCCAAGAAGTAGAATGTGTTCGATCCTGGGAATATGATTGGCCAAATGGATCCTGGTTGAATCCTATCGACCAAGTACGTTGTCGTTCCTCCTCGTACCATGTACAAGGTTTTGTTAGCGTACTCACCAGAGAAATATAACACATCACCAGACAGAAAGCCGCCATTAGGGATTACCTTAAATACCCACTCTGGGGTTGTTGCGGCATCCTGAACCGTAAACGCAGGCGTAGCGGCGGAGAACGTTACCTGCATGTCGAAGCCGTGAGGTGCTGTCGACAAGCTGTCTGCGATGATAATTGGATTAGCGGTCTTCAGGTCAGCTGGTTCAAATATGACCGGATTGATGGCACGCATCATTGGGTCATTACACGTAACCGTGAGTTGTGCCTCAGGCAATGCGGTGAAGTGCGGCACCTCAAACTTCGTGATGAAGCCTGAGAGCTGCGCAACAGTCGTACCGCCTGAGTTGAAGTGAAGCGTGACTGCCCCAGTCCTTGTGGCAGAGATGATTCGATACAGATCGTCCCTAACATCTGAATATGACTCATCAAGGTTGAAGCGAGGATTTAGTACAATACGCATTACCACGTCTCGCGCCTTCATCCCCAAGTCGTAGAATCGAGGCTGTGTTTTAGCTCCGAATCCATAGAACTTGGGGATGATCTCCTCGGCGTCCAAACCTGCCATGGCTCGGATCATGTATTGAGCTGTTGGATCAGATGCTCTAAGGCTGAAGGTGATCGCCTCTTCGTTGTTGGCGTAGATGGCTACATCAGTGACTCTCATGGTACGCTCAACGCCTCCTTAGCCATGGTGATCTGATTACGAGTCTGCTTGTAAATATCAGCTGTGGACAGCTGTTCTGGAGCATAGATGTTCTGATTGAATGTCACTGGGCCAGCAGGTTCTGTAGTTTGAACCGCACCTTCCTGCTGCGCATTAGACGTATTGGCAATTGCTCTGGCCTGATTGAACGATACTGTCGGAGCCAGCTCTGATGACGTCGAAATATAACCAGCAATCTTCTTCGAGTCTTCTTCGAGTCTGCTGAAGTCGAGTACAGGTGTAATAGCAGGTTGAAACTCTTCAACACCCTTCATGCTGTCGTTGATGGCTTGAACCGTTCTTGTAATGACATTGATCGCACTATTCTCTACGGTCGTGTCCTTATCAAGAGCTAAGGTCATGCCTTCCATCATCGATTGGCCAATCCCAAAATATACCT
>Ga0070672_100001582_pt1 | contig 14111 bp, 10 predicted proteins | sample KBSM13metaG_FD_66151 | JGI IMG/M metagenome (GOLD analysis project Ga0070672, IMG submission 66151) | Miscanthus rhizosphere microbial communities from Kellogg Biological Station, Michigan, USA - KBS M1-3 metaG | ecosystem: Host-associated > Plants > Roots > Rhizosphere > Soil ... | reverse complement strand
ACGGTGACGGATGGCATGTGAACGCGTGCCAACGGCGCGTCAAGCCAACGCGGGAAAGAATAAGTCCGAGCCTCGCCCGCGCTCGGTTGGCGGCTGCCGCTGCCCGAAAAAAAACGGCGCCTGGACAACCCTCAGCCGGCGGTCGCGCCCTGTGAGCGCGTCGAGACATCCAAGCCAGGGCTCTCGAATTCGGCCAGTAGCGCCACGATATCACGCCGGATTTCGCCGAGGGCCTCGCGCAGCTGGGCGCCGGGACGTTTGGCTTCCGGCGGGGCCACGACAGCGGCTTGCTCCGGCTCGGCCCCACCTTCACGCAGGCGTTTGCGCGCGCCGGCGATGGTGAACCCGTGTGAATAGAGCAGCTCTTTGACTTTGAGCAGCTTGTCGACGTCGCGGCGCGAGTAAATGCGCTGCCCCTTGCGTGACTTCTGCGGCCGAATCGAACGAAATTCGGTCTCCCAGTAGCGGAGCACGTGCGGCTCCACGCCGACGATCTCCGACACTTCGCCGATGCGGTAGTAGAGCTTGACCGGCAACTGTCGATCGACGTCGGACACGATCAAACCTTGGCGGGTTGAAGAAGGGTTGCGCCTTCGGGCGACGGCTCGGCGCCGCCGACGCCATCGTTGAGCGCTTCCTTCAACAACTGGCTGGCTTTGAAATTCAACACGCGGCGCTCGGTGATGGTGATGGGCTCACCGGTTTGCGGATTGCGCCCCTGCCGTTGCCGCTTGTCTCGCAGCACGAAGTTTCCGAAGCCGGAGATCTTGATCTTCTCCCCGCGCCCGAGGGTCTCCTTCATCGTCTCGAACACGAGATCGACGAGGTCCGCGGATTCTTTCTTCGAAAACCCTCCCAGGCGGGAGTAGACGGCTTGAACGATTTCAGCCTTGGTCATGGGCGCCCTACTCGGCGGCCCTCGAGGAACATCGAGGGGCAACCTAGCCAGATATTACCGGGGCGCTTCCAGAAGTCCATACGGAAGGGCGCGCGCCAGGCTCTTAGCGCGTGGCGCACGTTGGCGCGGGCCTCGGCACGCCCTCCGCCGATTCGGCCGGCCTCGCGTCGGCCTCGCTGGCGTTCTGGCGTTCGGGCAGCGAGGCCAGCAAAAGCAGGACCTCGCCGAATCTTCGAGCGGGGCAGGATTGTGCGTAGCCGAGCGTAGGGCGCGAGGCTCCGCGGATGAGTAACCTCAGGCGGCCGGAGCCATGCCCGAGGCCTCGGCAGCCGCGCGACCGCTTTCGGGCGCGGCCTCTTCAACCGTACGACCGAATCCGAACTGCTCCTGGATCACCAGGGTTGCCACGTAGCCGTAGCCCGACATGAACAGCGCCGCGAAGGGCGTGGCGAAGTAGTGACCCGTTTCCAGCGATGCGACCACGCTGCCGGCGCACACGGCTGCCAGAGCGATCTCGGTCATGGGCAACTTGGCGTACTGACGATAGCGCCCACGTTGCTCGCCGCGCTTCGGGGTGCGCACGAACTCACCGGCCATCGAGCGCATACCGTCGAACACTGCGGAGCTGAGGTGCGGAGCAAGCCCGGCGCCAAGCGCGATCAACGCGGGCAAGCGCTTCATCGCACCCCACGCCGAACGCCCCTGAGCCACCTCTGCCATGGCGTAGAAAGTCGCCAGCGAGCCGGTGGCGCCGATGCACAGCGGCAGGTCGATCAAAAGCAGCGTGCGCACGTCACTGGCGGGCATGAACACCAACGCCGGCAGCAAAAGCAGCGTCAGCAGCACCATCATCGGATAGGCCATGTGCGGCAACATGTGGAAGCAGGCCTCGATGCGCTGGGCCAACGTCAGCTCCGACTTGGCGACACGCACCAGGAGCTTGCGCGCGGTCTGTACCGTGCCCTTCGCCCAGCGGTATTGCTGCGCGCGGAAGGACGACATGTCCTCGGGCAATTCCGCCGGCGTGAGCACATCGCCCCGGTACACGAAGCGCCAGCCCGCGAGCTGCGCGCGGTAGGAAAGATCGAGATCTTCCGTGAGCGTGTCGTGCTCCCACCCGCCCGCATCTTTGATCGCTTGGCGACGCCACATGCCGCCCGTGCCCGAGAAGTTGAACATGTTGCCGGCGCCGAAGCGGGCACGGTTTTCCACCATGTGATGGCCGTCGAGCATCAAGGCCTGAATGCTGGTGAGCAGGCTGTGATCGCGGTTCATGTGCTCCCAACGGGTTTGCACCATGCCGATTCGCGAGTCGCAGAAGTGGCCCACGATTTCCTTCAGGAACGACGCTTGCGGCACGAAGTCGGCGTCGAAGATGGCGATCAGCTCGCCCGTGGCCTGCTGCAGGCCGAAATCGAGCGCGCCGGCCTTGTAGCCGTGGCGATCCGGACGGCGCAGGTACACGGCGTTGATGCCACGCTCACGCAGCTCTTCCACCGCAGCGCGCGCGATACCCTGGGTCTCGTCCGTGGAGTCGTCGAGCACTTGCAGCTCAAGGCGGTCGCTCGGATAATCGAGCGCGCCCGCAGCGTCGAGCAAGCGACGCACGACGGTCGCCTCGTTGTACAGCGGGAGCTGCACGGTCACGCTGGGCAGCTCGCTGTCCGGAACGCTCACCGAGCGCGAGGCGCGTTCGATCCGGCGCTTGTAGCGCAGGCACTGAAACACCAGCGACGCTCGATGCGCGCCGTAAGTGCAGAGGACGAGCAGGACGGTGCAGTACAGCGCAAGGAGGACGATTTGCATGCTTCGTCTTCCGCAGTACCAAACACTGAACACCTGATTGTCATCGAAATGTAATACATTGCACGATGATGTAGGACAGCGTAAAGCGGCGTAATTTTAACTACTTAGAGTTAAGCCTCGCTGAAACGCGCGGCGCGCCGAGCTCAAAACCCGATATCGCTGGCGGGCCTTTGCGAGGGGCGCTGCGCCGGCTTTGACGCGGATTTCGCGGACGGGCGAGTGAGCGACGGGCGGGCGACCGGTTTTGCCTGCGCCGGTCGGTCCTTCGGCGGCGACGGGGACTGCGCAGCGCTCGGCGCGGGCTCGATTTGCGGGGCGCTGGCACTAGCGGGGACAGGTGCCACCGCAAGCGCACTGGCGGCGAGCGCGCGCGGCGCGGCCGGGGCCGCCGCTATCGCGACGGAGGACGAGCTCGTCCCGAACCTCATCGCCAGCGCTCCGCCGACGCCAAGGCTGACCAGCACCAGCAGCGCCGTGAAGGCGAGCGCGCGTGAGCGCGGGCGCCGGGGGGGCGTGGGCGTCTGCGTCGTGGGAGCGCCCGTGACCAAGCTCACCGGCATGCTGGACGAGGCAGTTACGGAAATACCGTTTGCGAACGTCAGGCCCTGACTGTCGGTCAGCGCCTGAAACGGCCCGCTGCCGAGCGCCGAGTAGGGACCGCTGCCGCCGTCCTGTTGGTAAGGGCCGCGCACGGCCAAGCCGCACACGCTCGCCAGCGATTCGCTCAGCTGAGCTGCGGATTGAAAGCGCTGCGCGGGCTCACGAGTCAAGGCTTTCTCCAGCCAGGCATCGAAACCGGGTGGAATGTCGGGTGCGAGCTGCGAAGGCACCGGGATCGGCGCCGTGCACAGCTTGACCAGCAGATCACCGACCGCTTCGCCTTCGAAGGGTAAGGCACCGACCAGCGAACGATAGGCGATCACCGCCACCGACCACAGGTCGGAGCGAGCATCGACGCTGCGCAAGCCGCGCGCTTGCTCCGGGCTCATGTAGTGCGGCGTGCCCAACACCGAGCCCGTACGCGTGGCAGAAGACGAGGTCATGGACGTGTCGTTGAACTTGGCGATGCCGAAATCCACGACTTTGACGACATCGGTGCCCTCTTCGTCGTCCCACACCAAAAACACGTTCTCGGGCTTCAGGTCGCGATGCACGATGTTGGCGGCATGCGCTTTGGCCAGCGCGCGGCAAATCTGCAGCACGATCTGCGCGGTCTGTTGGGCTGGCAACCTGCCCAGGCGATCCAAGCGCTTGTCGAGCGGCTCACCCTGCAAGAACTCCATCACGATGAACGGGCGTCCATCCTCCGACACGCCGTGGTCGTAGACCTCGACCACATGCTTGCTGCGCAGCCGAGCCGCAGCGCGCGCTTCATTCTCGAAGCGGCTGCGAGCTTCTGGGCTCTCCGCATACTCGGCGTCGATGAACTTCACCGCGACGCGGGTGCCGAGCGAGATGTGCGTGCCCTCCCAAACGGCACCCATGCCCCCGCGCCCGAGCAAGCGCGTGAGCCGGTACTTGCCGGCAACCACGCCCTGCGGAATTGGAGGATCGGAATGCGCCACGAAGCAGCTACGTTAGCGGGGTTCGAGCGCCGATACCAGAGCCGCCCGACGAACCCCGCCGGCGCGAGCGTCATTGGGCGCTGCCTACTACGGGCTCGGATGTGGGCTGCGGTTTCCCAAGGTGCGAGCCGCCGCGCCCGGGATCCGCGCAGCGAAGCGCTCGTTTCGGCCTGAAGGCCGCGCTGGCATCGGCAGGGAATTTCAGGACGCAGGCAGTCGTCGTCGACTCGGGTTAAGACCGCGCCATGACGCAGCTCTTTCCAGCGGCAGCACCTGACGTGCTGTACATCGTCGACCTCAGTAGCTACGTGTTGCGCGCCTATCACGCGATCGCGCCGCTCTCGAGTCCGACGGGCGAGCCGACCCACGCGGTGCACGGCACGGTCAGCATGCTGGAGCGCCTGGTGCGCCAATGTCGGCCAGCGCTGCTCGCGATCGCGATGGACTCGGGCCGCGTCACGTTCAGGAAAGAGATCTACGACGCGTACAAGGCCAACCGTCCGCCCGCGCCCACGGATCTCAAGCAACAGATGGCGCGCTGCGAGCAAATCGTGCGCGCCTTCAACATTCCGATCTTCAAGCAAGACGGTGTGGAGGCGGACGACCTGATCGCCAGCGCGGTCAAGCGTGCTGGCGAGCACGATCTGAAAGTGGTGATCGTCGCTGCCGACAAGGACCTGATGCCGCTGGTCAGCGAACGCACGATCATGTGGGACACGATGCGCGATCGCGTGTTCGGCATCGCGGAGGTCGAAGAGCGCTTCGGCGTGCGCATCGATCAAGTCCAGGATTTGCTGGCGTTGACCGGAGACACTTCGGACAACATCCCTGGAGTGCCCTCGGTCGGCCCCAAAACGGCCAAGGATTTGCTGGTCGAATTCGGCTCTTTGCAGGGGATCTATCAGCGCATCGACGAGCTCAAGAAAAAGGGCTTGAAGGACAAGCTAGTCGAGCACAAGGAGCAGGCCTTCCTCAGTCGACGGCTGGTCGAGCTGAAAGACGATTGTCCGATCGTCATCGACCAGGCTCACCTCGCCTACGGCGGGCGCGACATCCCCGCGTTGAAGGCACTGTACGCCGAGCTCGGCTTCCAACGTCAACTGCAGGCCTTGGCCAACGAGCCCGAAGGCCAAAGCAGTAGCCCAGCATCATTCGCACTGCAGCCTGGCTCGCAGCCCGCGTCCGCGTCTTCAGCGAGTCGACCGGCAGCGAGCCAGGCCGCGCCCGCAGCGCCGGTCGGTGCGCCCGAGATCTCGTTGATCATGACCCGGGAGGAGCTGCAGGCCGTTGCGATCGAGCTCGCTACGGTGAAGAGCTTTTCGATCGCCGTCGAGACCAGCACGCCGAACCCGCTGCGCTCGGCGCTGGTCGGCGTGGCGCTGGCCTGGCAAGCGGGCAAGGCCGTATATGTGCCGGTCGGGCACCGCTACATGGGCTGTCCGAAACAGCTCGCGCTCGGCGATCTCGCGCAGCTACTCGGCCCCCTGTTCGCCGATGGCGCCGTGGCCAAGTCCGCGCTCGATCTCAAACGCGTCGATGTCGTTCTGGCTCACGCCGGCTTGTCCTTCACCGGCTACGCGTTCGACGCGGCTTTAGCCGCATACCTGCTCGATCCGGAGTCGCGCAACGAACGCGAACCGCTGGTGCAGCGCGAGCTCGGCGTGGTGGCTTCCAGCTATGACTCACTGACCAAGAAAAAGCGCGGTCAGACCTTGGACTTCGACGAGCTCACGATCGAAGAGGCCAGCCAGTTCGTCGGCGCGAGCGCGGTCTTCAGCTATCACTTGCAAGAGCGGCTGGAACCACGCTTGGCCGAAGACGGCCTGGACAAGCTGCTGCGCGAGGTCGAATTGCCGCTGGCGGCGCTCTTGGCGCGCATGGAGGAACGTGGCGTGCTGGTCGATACCGAGCACTTGGCGGTGCTCGGCCGCGAATGCGAGCGCGAGATCCAACGACTGGAAGCCGAAGCGCACACCATCGCCGGCAAACCCTTCAATGTGAACTCGCCCCGGCAGCTCGAAACCCTGCTCTTCGACGAGATCGGCCTGAAGCCCCTGCGTCGCACCAAGACCTCACGCTCTACCGATGCCGATACGTTGGACGCTTTGGCCGAGCTGCACCCGCTGCCCAAAGTGATCCTGGAGATCCGTCAGCTGAGCAAATTGAAGGGCACGTACATCGACGCCTTGCCGCAGCTCTTGAACCCCAGCACGGGCAGGATCCACACCTCCTGGGAGCAAGCCGTAGCCGCCACCGGCCGACTGTCTTCGACCGACCCCAACCTGCAGAACATTCCCATCCGCACCGAGCTCGGGCGCAAGATCCGCCAAGCGTTCGTGCCGCCGCCGGGCTACTTGCTGGTGAGCGCGGACTACTCGCAAATCGAGCTGCGCGTGCTCGCGCACCTGTCGCAAGATCCAGTGCTGCTCGACGCCTTCCGCACGGGCCAAGACATTCACACCCGAACCGCGCTCGAAATCTTCGAAGTACGCGAGGAAGAGCTGACGCGCGAGCACCGTACGCGCGCCAAGGCCGTGAACTTCGGGGTGATCTACGGTCAAGGTGACAGCGGCCTCAGCAAATCATTGGGCATCGCACGCGCCGAGGCCTCGAGCTTCATCGCCGCCTATTTCCGACGCTACGAAGGCGTGCGCCGCTTCATGAACGAGACCCTGGAGCGCGCGCGGGCCGGCGAAGCCGTGCGCAGCCTGCTCGGCCGTCGCCGCCTACTACCGACGATTCGCAGCGCCAACCGCGCCGAGCGCTTGGCCGCCGAACGCATTGCCATGAACATGCCGATTCAAGGCACCGCCGCCGATCTGCTGAAGCTTGCCATGTTGGCCCTGAAAGACCCACCCTCGCCTGGCGCGCGCATGACGCTCAGCGTGCACGACGAGCTGGTGTTCGAGGTCCCCGAAGCCGAGGTCCCCGAAGCCGAGGCGAAAATCAAAGCCGCGATGGAGCACATCTACGAGCTCGCCGTGCCCCTCACCGTCGAAGTCGGCCACGGCCCGAACTGGAACGACGCGCATTGAGCTAGCCTCGATCCGGCGAGAAATACGAGCGTTTTTCGTGCAGGCCAGGCAGGCTCTGTCAAAGTCGAAAAGGGTGATAGCTTGCGCGCTCTTTTGCCATGAGCACCGCTGCTATTTCCGCATCTACGCCGGTGGCGATTTTGGGCGCTGGTCTCACTGGCATGAGCGCAGCGATCGAGCTCGGCCGGCGCGGCGTGGGATATCGGATTTTCGAGAAGCTGGCTCAGCCGGGTGGGCACGCGGTCACGATCGAAGAAGACGGCTTTCGTTTCGACCGCACGGGGCACTTGCTGCATTTGAAGAGCGACGCGTTGCGCGCCGAGGTGCTCGATTGGATCGGGCCGGACCACCTGCAAATTCAGCGGCGCAGTGTGATTTGGTCGAACGGCGTCTATTCGCGCTACCCGTTTCAAGCCAACACCTTCGGGCTACCTGCTCAGGTCGCCTACGACTGCGTCCAGGGCTTTTTGGCGGCGCACTTCGCCAAGGACAAGCCGCAGCCAACCAACTTCGAAGAGTTCTGCCTGTACCACTTCGGTGAGGGCATCAGTCGGCACTTCATGATCCCCTACAATTCACGGTTGTGGGGCGTCCATCCGCGTGAAATCAGCAGTAGCTGGTGCCAGCGCTTCGTGCCCCTGCCTCGTTTGGAAGACGTGATCGCTGGAGCCGTTGGTCTGAACGACCGCGAGCTGGGCTACAACGCGAACTTCATCTATCCGCGCCTGGGCATCGGCCAACTGGCGCAGGGCATGGCGCGTCGCCTGCCCTCGCTCGAGCTCGGGCGCAGCCCGCTCAGGATCGAGCTCGGCACACGTCGTTTGCTGTTCGAGCAGGAACAGGTGCCGTTCGATGTCTTGCTCAGCAGCATTCCATTGCCGCGCTTGCTCGAGCTGATGGACGAAGTCCCCCCGCTCGTGCGCAAGGCCGCCGCCAAGCTGCGCTGCTCGCATTTGCACTATCTGGACGTCGCACTACGTCGCAAATCCGGCAAGGATTTTCACTGGGCTTATGTGCCCGAAGAAAAGTATCCGTTTTATCGCGTCGGCTGCTATTCGCACTTTTCCGCGGCGCTTGCGCCAGCCGGAAAGTCTGCGCTGTACGTCGAGCTCGCCGATCGTTCGCCCCCCGACCTCGAACGGCTGCTACCCGAAGTCGCGCGCGGCTTGATCGAGATGGGCGTGATCGATTCGGCGCACGAGATCGAGTTCGCACGCGCCCGGCGCATCGACCACGCCTACGTGATCTTCGACCACGACTACTTCGCGGCGCTGGACGTGATTCGTCCCTTCCTCGACGCGTCCCGAATCATTTCCACTGGGCGCTACGGCGCCTGGAACTACTCCGCGATGGAAGACGCGATTCTGTTCGGCAAGGACGCCGCCGAACGCGCGCTCGAGTTTCAGCAGAGCCCCGGATGAACGTGCCCGAAATCTCGATCATCATTCCCGTGTACAACGAGCAGGGCATCCTGCATTCAGCAGTCGTCGATTTGCGCGAACGGCTCGCGCCGTTCGGCTGGAGCTACGAGATCATCCTGGCTGAAAACGGCTCGCGTGATCGAACCGTGGCCATCGCCACCGAGCTCGAGGCCAAATACCCCGAAGTTCGTCACATCTCGGCGGGCGAGCCCAACTACGGCAAGGCGCTCCGCCTGGGAATTTTGGCGGCGCGAGGTGAGCTCGTCTTGGCCGACGAAATCGACCTATGCGACACGGAGTTTCATCATCGAGCGATCGATCTATTACGCGCGGGCGAGGCAGACATGGTGATCGGCTCGAAGCTCATCGGCGGTGCCGAGGACGAGCGCCCGTTCTTCCGTCACGCAGCGAGCCTGCTCTATACGGGCATGCTGAGGTTGCTGCTCGGCTTCCGCGGCACCGACACGCACGGGTTGAAAGGCTTCCGCCGCGATCTACTCTTGCCCGTCGCCGAAGCGTGCCTGGTCGAAAAAGACGTATTCGCGAGTGAGTTCGTGATCCGCGCCCATCGCGAGGCGCTACGCGTGCTCGAAATCCCGACCCGAGTGATGGAGAAACGCCCGCCCACGATCAACCTGATGAAGCGAGTCCCCAACGTGCTGCGCAGCATCATCAAGTTGACCTGGGCGATCCGCGTGCGTGGGTAGTTGGACGGCGCGGGGGAACGCGCGTTACGGTGAAAGAAGGACGCGCGGCGCCGCAGGCGCCGCGCGTCCTTATCCACCCGCTACCAGTTCTGTACTTCCCAGCCGCGTGCGCGGGCGGTGCGCAATAACCTTCGGTCGGGGTTGACCGCGACCGGCACACTCACCTTCGAGAGCAACGGCAAATCCGTGATGCTGTCGCTGAAGAAGGTCACCTTGTCGAAGCCGATGCGGTGCTCGTCGAGTAGCGCCCCTGCGCGAATGATCTTTCCCTCGCCGTAGCACAGCGGCTCGATGGGCTGGCCGGTGAAGCGTCCATCGACGACCTCGAGCTCCGAGCACACCACATGATCGATACCGAGCTCTCGCGCCACGGGCCAGGCCACGTACGACGTAGCGGCGGTCACGATTGCGACCAGATCCCCGGCATCGCGGTGGCTTTTCACCAGCGCGCGCCCGCGCGCCTGAATTTCTGGCAGTACGTACTGAGGAAACCATTCGTCACAGGTCTTGATCAGCCAGCTCTCTTCCTTGCCTGCAAAGTCTTCCAGCGCTTTGCGGGCGACGCGTGGCGCGTCGATCACACCCGCCGTGTATTGCAGTACCCACCAGGCGACCTGCAGTGAGTCGCGCCAACTGGCCTCGCCCCTGGCGCGCCGATAGCGCGTGTACAGTCGGGGCGTGGCGACCCGCACCAGCGTTCGGTCGAGATCGAAAAAAGCCGCACGACGCTCGGACATGGCGAGTCAGCATAGCCCAGAAGCCCGCCCTGAAAACCCCGAAGCCCGCCCGCGCTTTGGCGAGCTTGTGAGCCCCAACCCCCTGTTTGTGCGCGCGGCTCGCCGGCCGTGAGTGGAGAATGCTAAGCAAGCGCTCGCATGCTGCCACTGCCGATCGACGCTGTTTTGCCCGACCTGGAACGTGTATTCCGATCGGCGCGCGCGCTCGTGCTGGAGGCGCCCCCGGGCGCGGGGAAGACCACGCGCGTGCCGTGGGCAATGCACAGCTGGCTGGGCGACGCGGAGGTGTTGGTCGCCGAGCCGCGTCGCTTGGCGGCGCGCATGGCGGCCAAGCGCGTGGCGGACGAGCGTGGCGAAGTGCTGGGCGAACGCATCGGCTACAGCGTGCGCTTCGAGGAAGTGTGCAGTGCACGCACCCGCATCCGCTACGCAACCGAGGGCATCGTGCTGCGGCGCTTGCTCGTCGATCCCACGCTACGCGGGGTGGGCGCGGTGGTGCTGGACGAGTTTCACGAGCGGCATTTGGCCACCGATCTGTTGCTCGTGTTGCTCGATCGGTTGAGTCGGACCACTCGGCCAGATTTGAAGCTCGTGGTCATGAGCGCCACGCTCGATGCCGAGCCCGTGGCGCAGTTCTTGGGCGATTGTCCGCGGCTGCGCAGCGAGGGTCGGATGTTCCCGGTCAGCATCGAGTACCTGCCGAAACCCGACGACCGCCCGCTCGAGAAGCAGATCGTGAGCGCGGTGCGGCAAGCCGTGCAAGACGAGCCGGTGGGCGATGTGCTGGTTTTTTTGCCGGGCGCGGGCGAAATCCGTAAGGCCAAGACTGCGCTCGAAGCGCTAGCCAACGAGGCCCAGCTGCTGGTCTTGCCGCTGCACGGCGATCTGCCGATCGCCGAGCAAGCGCGCGCAGTAGAGCCCGCCAAGCAGCGCAAGGTCGTGCTTTCGACCAACGTGGCCGAATCTTCGGTGACCGTCGACGGCGTGACCGTGGTCGTCGACTCCGGACTCGCGCGCGTCGCCGGCCATTCGCCGTGGAGTGGGCTTCCGACGCTCGCGCTGGAACCGGTCAGCCGCGCGTCGAGCACGCAGCGCGCTGGACGCGCCGGGCGCACGAAACCAGGCCGTGTGCTGCGCTTGTACACGAAGGGCGACTACGAGAGTCGCCGCGCTCATGACCTACCCGAGATCGTGCGCAGCGAATTGTCCGAGGCTTTCCTGATTTTACACGGCGCAGGCGTCGCCGAGCCGGAAAAGCTGCGCTTTCTGGACGAGCCGCCAAAGGCGCGCGTCGACAGCGCGCGCGAGCTGCTTTCGCTACTGGGCGCGTTTGGTCCTGCGGGCGGGCTGTCCGAGGTCGGGCAGCGGCTGCTCCGGTTTCCAGTCTCGCCGCGTCTGGGACGACTTTTGGTGGAGGGCGAACGGCGCGGGGTGTCCAAGCAGGCCGCGCTGTGCGCGGCCCTCTTGGCTGAGCGCGACATCGTGCAAAATACGCGTACGGGCTTCGGCGACAAGGGCTCGAGCTTTGGCACGCGCGGCCCGAGCGACGTCTTGGAGCGCATGGAACGCTACCATGAAGCCGAGGACGCGCGCTTCGAGGCGCATCGGCTGCGCAGCTTCGGGCTCGATGTGCGCTCCGTCGAGAGCGTGCGCAAGGTCGAGCGGCAACTCTCCCGCTTGCTGAAAGACCGCGTGCCAGGACCGGGCAGCATGGACGGCGTGGAGCATGAGCTCTTGCGCTGCTTGCTTTCGGCCTTTCCCGATCGCGTGGCACGCCGGCGCCGCCGAGGGGAGCGCGATTTGGTGCTAGCGTCGGGGGGGTTGGCGCGCCTCTCGGAACAGAGCGTCGCGGTCGATCCCGAGTTTCTGCTCGCGCTCGACGTGGAAGAGCAGCGCGGCGCAAGCTCGAATCAAACCACCGTGCGCTTGGCCAGCGCGATCGAGCCGGACTGGCTCTTGGAAGACTTCGAGAGCAAGGTGGTGCTGACTGACGAGCTCGAGTGGAACGCGAGCGCCGAGCGCGTGGATCGCGTCGAAAAAATGGCCTTTGGCGCGGTGGTTTTCGACGAAGCGCGCGGCGCTGCTCCGCCCTCGCCCGCGGCCAGCGCGGTCTTGGCTGCGGCGGCGCGACGCGGCTCGTCGCTGTCCTTCGCCAAGAGCGATGCCGTCTCTTCGCTGACTTTGCGCCTGCGGCTGCTGCGTGAGCACTTTCCAGAGCTCGCCTTCCCAGAGCTCGACGAAAGCACCGCCCTCGCCACGCTCGACTTGATCTGCGTCGGTTTGACCAGCTTCGCCGAGCTCGCCGCGGTCGACGTGCCGAGCGCTCTGCTCTCCGGGCTCGACGCTGCCCAACGCCGCGCGCTCGAGCACGAGACGCCGGAGCGCGTGCGCTTACCCGGCGGGCACAGCGTGCAAGTCCACTACGAGGTCGATCGTCCACCTTGGATCGAATCCCGACTGCAGGACTTCTTCGGCATGCCAGAGGGCCCGCGGCTGTGCCGAGGCAAAGTCCCGCTCACCTTGCATCTGCTCGCGCCGAACCAGCGCGCGATGCAGGTGACCACGGACTTGTCCGGCTTTTGGGCCCGGCATTACCCCAGCATTCGCCGCGAATTGATGCGTCGCTACCCGCGCCATCCTTGGCCCGAAGATGGCAGGACGGCCACGCCGCCCGAGCCACGACCGCCGCGACGGCGTTAAGCGTTGCCCTGCGCAACGTAGACGGCAGCTTGCTCGACGATCGCCTGCGGCTCGAGCTCCGCAGAGACTCGGAGCGCGTCCGTGGGCGGCTCGAGATCTCGGTACTGTCCGTCCAGCAGGCGCGCGAAGTCGCCCACGATCAGATGTTGCCCGCGTCGCTGCTCGAGCCGTCGCTCCGCTGCGGCGCGTGACAGCTCGAGATACAGCACGCGCGGCGCCCGCACGTGCTCGAACAGCACGTCGCGATAGGCTTGCTTGAGCGCGGAGCACGCCAACACCGCACCGCCTTGGCTTTGCCACGAGCCGGCGAGCTGTGCCAAGCGCGCCAGCCAGGGCCAGCGATCCGCGTCGCCGAGCGGGATATCGGCGGCCATTTTTGCGCGGTTTTCCGGCGGGTGGTAGTCGTCAGCGTCGTGGAAGGGCAGGCCGAGACGCGCGGCGAGCAGCCGTCCGCTCGTGGATTTGCCCGAGCCCGTGATTCCCATGACGAGGACGAACATGCCTTTACCTGACCCGCGCGCGCTCACAACTTTTGCTTGAGCCGCGCCAGAAACTGTAGCGCCTCGAGGCCGGTCACTCGATCGAGATCCAACGCGCGCAGCGTCTCGAGCACCTCGGCGTGCCCGCGCGTCTCCACCGAGCGCCCGCCAAACAGCGGCAATTGGTCGGTATTTGCCCGGGATTTGCGGGCTTTGGGAGCTTCGGGCGCGACGCTCCCGCCCTCCAAGGTCGACAGCAGCGCGCGCGCCCGAGCCAACACCGTCTCCGGCAGGCCTGCCAGCTTGGCCACGGCGATGCCGTAGCTGCGGCTGGCCGCGCCCGCCACCAAGCGATGCAAGAACACGACGTCGCCGTTTTGCTCGCGCGCGGTCACGCTGTAGTTCGCGGCGTGAGGGCTGCCCTCACCCAGCGCAGTCAGTTCGTGATAGTGCGTCGCGAACAGCGCGCGACAACAGATCGCTTCGTCCAGGTACTCCGCCACGGCCCAGGCGATCGACAGCCCGTCGAAGGTGCTCGTGCCGCGACCGATTTCGTCCAAGATGACCAATGAGCGGCGCGTCGCGTTGCGCAAGATCTCGGCCGTCTCGCGCATCTCGACCATGAACGTGCTCTCGCCGCCCGCCAAGTTGTCGCTCGCGCCCACCCGAGACAGCACGCGATCGACGATGCCAATGCGTGCCGAGCGCGCTGGCACGAAGCTGCCCATTTGCGCCAGAATCACCGATAGTGTCACTTGCCTGA
>Ga0070672_100001580_pt1 | contig 14111 bp, 17 predicted proteins | sample KBSM13metaG_FD_66151 | JGI IMG/M metagenome (GOLD analysis project Ga0070672, IMG submission 66151) | Miscanthus rhizosphere microbial communities from Kellogg Biological Station, Michigan, USA - KBS M1-3 metaG | ecosystem: Host-associated > Plants > Roots > Rhizosphere > Soil ... | reverse complement strand
CCTGCGAGCGGCGTCCGGCATAGGGGGATTAGAGGGAAGAAGAATCGGTTGACCGTTTATCAAATCGGCCCACGAGTGAGGGCGATCACAGTCCTTCGGTCGTTGGTTGCTTTGCGACTCAGTGCGACGACCTAAGCGCCCTTGTGGGGGCGGGAGATACTTGCGAAAAAAAGCCCCGCCGTGGCGAGGCTGAGTTTGCGTAGGCTGACAGGGGGAAACCGTCAGCCCTACTTACTCTGACTGAAACGAGTTCCGGGTCTGGCCTATCGCGGTGCCGGCACAGCGGGTGCCACCGCGGGTCCGCCAACCGTTCCGCCGCTCTCGCAAACCTTGACGGTCCTCAAGGCACCCTCCGCTTCCGTGCGCGACGTGTATACCTTCCCATCTCCGACGATGACGCTCGTCTGGGTAGTCGGCCGCTGTTCGACGATGGAGCAGCGTTTCGTTCCCGAGTCTTGCACGATGTAGAAGTCGGCGAGCGCGGGGGTGGCAAGGGCCGCGAGGCCGGCGGCGAGCACAAGCATTCTGCAACGCATGAAATCCTCCTCTGTTGCCGATACGAATCCGCCCGTGACGATGCTGGTTCACCACGTGAGCGCATTGAGACAGAGACTGGCCAGGAAGACGCTGCCGAGTGCCAGTCCCACCACACGAGCGATTCGCTTTTCATCCAGCATGTTCGCGCTCCACGGAGCCACCAACGCGTCCGCAGTCATAGCGTTCCCACGAAATGTCGCTTGCACCAGAGCCGGGGGCTCCACGTGCTCTCAAGCAAAGTTGCATTTGCAAGCTCGCAACGTAAACGCGATGGGCGCAGTTCGATCCGCGGCACTCCGTTAGGAGTCTGTCGGCAAGGTCGTCGCGAAGTTGCGATTCTTCGCGTCGCCGTCCAGCGATCGCACGTACCAATCATGGATGTAGATGACGAAGATAAACGTCCATTCATCTGCGCAATTTTTACCGGCGAAAATCTTTCCGCACTGAAACCGGGCGAACAGCGCCGGGTTGTCTTGCTGGAAGTCACCGTCCAACAGGAGGATCAGATGAGAGTGCTCGCAGTGCTATTCGGTGTGGGAACAGCGGTGGGTATTGCCGCCAGCGTTTCGGCCGCGCCCAATGAAAGCAGCATCCAGCTCGCGCAGGCGCAGGACGCCGGCACGCAGTCGGGCGCCGGTGCCAGCCAGCGCGGTAGTACCGGTAACCGCCAAGGCGGCGCCACGGTCACGGGCGGTTCGCAGGAGCGCGGCGCGGCGACGCGGCAGTCCGGCGATAGCTCGGCGACAGTGCGCAGCGAGACCACTCGTACGAGTCGCACCACCGTTCGTGAGCGTGCCGGGGGCACGCGCGTCTCCGTGCATGGCGGTACGCGTCGGGTGGTCGGTGTGCGCGCCACGACCGGCGACGATGCTGTTGTGATCCGGCGCAAGCGGGCGGGCGGCTATGTCTATAGCGGGCCGTCAACGACGGTCATCAGGAAGAAGCGCTATGTGCATTATCGCGAGCCGTCGAGTGCCGTGATCATCAAGAAGCGGCGGCCGGCCGTTGCGGTCGAGGGGGTCTCGACGCGCACCAGCGTGCGCAGCCGCACCTCCACGACGGTGCGCGACTCCGGCACGACGGGCGCGAGCGTCCGCGCAGGTGCCGGCGTTCGCGAGCGGTCGTCCGGCGGCGAGAACGCTGGCGCGCGCGCTGGCGGGCAGGGTGGCCAAGGCGGTCAACCGGCAACCAGCGGCCGGTCCGGAGGCGGCGGCGCCTCACAAAACTCAGGCAGCGGCGACGCGGCCGGCAGCCGCTAGCTTGGCTTTGCCCTTCAGGTGCGCGCGGCCGGATTCTCCCGGCGCGCGCCTCTGCCACCCGGGCGGTGCCGGCGATCAACGCGCGAACCGTCGGCTTGCGGCCTGGCGCCCCTCGACCGTCCGCGTGCGCCGGTTCCGTCGTCAGAGTTCTCTGCCGATCAGGCGGTCGACGGAATAGGGGCCGCCGCCGCGGAGCGCGATGGCGAACATCACGATGCCAAGAAACAGCACATATTCATAGCCGCCGGCGCCGACCGAGAAGCCCTTGACCCAGTGAGCGGCGAACATGGCGATCAACAATTCGATGGCGAGCGCCGCCGCGAAGAATCGGGTGAACAGACCGATGGCGATGCAGATGGCGCCGACCGTTTCGAGGAACACCGCCGCGTAGGCGAGAAAGGTCGGCATCGGCAGGCCGTAATTGGTACCGAAATTGGCGGCAACGCGCGCAATCCCGAGGTTTGCGAGTTTGAAATAGCCGTGCATGAAAAGAATAGCGCCGATGGCGACGCGGATCATCGGATACCAGAGATCGGAAACCGACGCGTAAAATCCCGCCAGGCCCGGAAATATCAGCTTCGGTTCGCTGTTGCCGTTCATGCCGTTTCCCCCTTGTTCGCTCTTCACGCAAGACGCTGTCGTGGCGTCGCCGGTAAATCTTCAGGACGGAGATGGCCGGGCCTTGCAGGCCCGGCCACCCTTCGCAACGCTTGCAGGACCGCCTACTGGGCGGCGAAGCAATAGAACAGCCCGTCGCCGCCGGTGCTGATCAGATCGGCTCGGCTGCAGCCGCCGTCCGGTCCGCGCGAGGGATGCGATGAATTCCACGACCGTGCTGGCGCGTCATCGCGCAACCCCTTGCGGTCGATGTGGCCGACCATGGCCGCGCCTTGGGTGCTGCTCGTCCAGTTGCGACAGGTGCGATCCTCGCCGGCCGGGAAAGCGCGGCCTTCCGGGGTCGAGCCGGTCAGGACGTCGTGACGGTTCGGAGCAAAGCCCACGCCGGGAATGATCTGGCCCCGCTCGGTCAGCGACGTGTTCATGGCCAGCGCATTGTTGTCGCTGTGCAGATCGTCGACGTTCTTGGCGACGGTTTCACCCTTGAAATTCTGCCATGGACCGTTGCCGATGCGGTCGCGCGCATTGACCGCCGGCTTGCCGTCGGCGGCCTGGGTGCTGAGATAGGCGCGCCAGGTCTTTCCGCCCGCGCCGTGGCGCTGCGCCAATTGCTGGCAATGCTGATCGGCGCCCTCGAGGCCGCCGAGGTCGGCGCCCTTGCCGGGCCCTGCGCCGACGACAAAGAATGTCATGTTAGGCGCTTGCGGCAGTTGCGGCGCCGCCGGCGCCGGCGGCTGTTGTGCTTGGACGCCAGACGTCACGCCGATCGACGCGAGCGCCAGCGCGGCGCAGACGAGTATCTTGGGCTTGTTCATCGCGGCTTTCTCCCTGGGATTTTCTGAAATGCAGAGCGGCAATGGTAGCGATTTTCTGCCACGCTCGAAAGGGCGAATAGCGGGTGGATCGTCGCAGCCGACCAGGGGCGCTCATCGCCGTTGGAACAGACGATGGGCCAGGATGATCCGAGCTGCGAACATCGGGGTGAGGTGACAGCGTTCGTGGGGTAAGTGACAGCCGCTGCAGCTTGCCAAAGGCGTATGGTCCAAGCGATCAGCGGGAATACTTCGCTGCAGTGGGAGGAAACGATGAAAATGCGTTACACCGTCACATTGTCCATCTTGGCTGGAGTTGCGGTCGGCGCTGCTGCCGTTCAAGCGCTCCATGCCCAGGCCAAGCCGCCGGCATACGTTGTCGCGGAGATCGATGTGACGAATGTAGAGCCATATGACAAGGAGTACGTGCCGCCCGCCGCGAAAGCCATTACGGACGCCGGTGGCAAATATGTTGTTCGCGGCGGCAGGACCGTTGCGATTTTCGGTCAGCCACCCCAACCGCGCATCGCTGTGATGGTCTTCGAGAGCATGGAAAAGGCAAATGCCGCATTTGAGTCCTCTGCCTATAATGAGGCCAAGAAGATAGGGGACAAATACGCGAAGTTCCGCGTCTATGCCGTGGAAGGCTTATTGCAATAGCTGTCGCTACCAGAAATCTTAAGAAACCTTGGCGGAGTCGCTAGACCGCAATCAGCTCTTTGATCCGTGTCCAATTCTTGAGACCATCACGACCGGTGTCATCGTAGTCGGTCGGTGGATAGTCCGAGATTCCCTTGAAGCTCGGGCGAGCTTTGATACGCGTAAACCAATCGAAGACGCGTGGTCGGTTTTCCCAGAGACCGGCGAGCCCGAGCCTGTCGACTCGCTCGATATAGGGCGTGATTTCAGCATCAGCCAAGGTATACCGGTCGCACGCCAGCCATTGGGTCTTGCCGAGCTGCACCTCCATCTCGGCGACGGTCTTCTCGAACACCTTGATGTGGTCCCGGAAGAACGGCGTCTCGATGCCCTTCTCGATCAGCGCGCGCTGACGTTCGCGCCGCGCTGGGTCGGGCATCTTCATCAGTCGCTCCTCGAGCCCGGCGCCTGCATGCTTCTTGAGCTGCTGTCCGAACGAAATCGCGAAGGACACCGTGGCGCAGGCGGTGTGCAGGATGTCGTCCGGTAATTTGCACCACAGCCGCATCGTTGCCCGCTCCAGCGGAGTGTCGGGGCTCAGCGGCGGGGTCGGAAACACCTCGTCCAGGTAGGCGCAGATCACGCTCGATTCGACGATCGTGTCGTCATCATGCACGAGCACCGGCACCACCCCGCGCGGATTCATCGCTTTGAACTCCGGCGTCAGATGCTCGCCCCTGGCGAGGCTCAGATGGTGGTTCGTCCACGGCACGTCCTTTTCCGCCAGAACGATGCGGACCTTCTGGGCGCACACCGAGACGTTGTTGTGATAGAGTTCCAGCATCACCGCTTCCTCTGGACCGACTGCCGCCAAACCGATGTCTCTCAGCCGGGACGGTCTGTGCATTTTATGCGGCACGACGCTCCTACGGTAGCTCAATGTATTCGGCTGTCGGGCTACGCAACCCATTGCTTCCCTAAGAAGCGGCGTAGAGACGTCTCCTAGCAGGCAATTTCACTGCAAACGCGACCAACGTCGCATCACTCCGGGACCGTGGCGGGTTTCGTCGGGTCGGACACCTGGATCACGAGGTATCTGAGTGGCTGCGTCGTGCTGGCGTTGCGCGAGATCGCGTGCAGGGCGTTCGGCGGCTCGTAGAAAACATCACCCGGCTTCAGCGTCTGCGCTGGGCCGTCGTTGATCTTCACCTCGTAGCTCCCCTCCAGGATATAGCCGACGGTATGGCTTCCCGGATGCCGATGCGCCGCGCTGCCGTTGCCGGGATCACGTTCCGTGAGGCGAACGGTCAACCGGCGACCCAGGACGTCGTCCATTACGCGGTTGAACAGTTCGGTGCTGCGCTGGCCCGGTGATGCGGCCGGAGCTTGCGCAAACGACGGCACGATACCTAGCTCGCCGGTGGCGACCAGCCAGCCTCCGATCGCTCCTGCACAACCGATGGCGGCATGCGAGATGATCCTGAGAGTCCGCATGTTCCGACCTCCCTATGTCTTTCATTTCTCGTTGTCGAAGGGTGCGGCGCAACAATCGTCGAATGATCCCCGGCCCAGGAGGTTCATCTGGAAGCGCGATCGGTGCACCACCGTCGAGGGACATGGTGCTACCAATGAACCTCCACGTCACGCCCCAAATGTTGAACCGCGCGACGCTCAGGATCCAAGTCCGGGCAACAGCACTCTAGGCGCTTCGTCCGGAATAATCGGTCCTGTTGGGTGTTGGCTCGGTGGGCGGCCATATTGGGAGGATAACCATGACCATGATCCGCGCCGCTCTCGCCCTGTTTGCGCTCACAGTCTGCGTTGTGATCGATGCTCGCGAGGCTGCCGCCGAAATCTACCGGCCATGGTGCGTGGTCTACACCGGCCGCGGTGGCAGGAGTTGCTCGTTCACCTCCTTTGAGCAATGTATGATGACGGGTGGTCCCGGCACGGGCGGCTCGTGCGAGCTAAATCCATGGTACTTGTGGTACGGCGAGCATGGCCAAGGACGAGCCGGCGACGACCGCCGCTGGCCCAGGCGGCGATGAAGCGCGTCGAAAGCAGCATTACAAGCTCAACAGGGAGATCAACGCGGCGATGCCAGTATGCCTTGGCGCTTCCGGCTTGGGTCATTCACGACGATTGCGGCATGATCGACGCCCGAGCCGTCAACGCGCGGCGTTGTAGACATCACGTAGGACGTTCGTCTCAAGCTCCAGATCCTCCAGTCGATGCTTGACTACATCGCCGATGCTGACGATACCGGCTAGCTTGCCGTCGCGCAGTACCGGCATGTGGCGCACGCGATGGTGCGTCATAAGGTTCATCACGCGATTGACACTCTCGTCCGGGGACACGGTGGTCACGCCGTATTGCATGATTTCCTTCACAGGCATCGACCCGGCTGTCTCGCCATAGCGAGAAAATGCATGAACGATTTCACGTTCGGAAATGAGACCAAGAACTGTGTCCTCGCTCGTCACCACGAGAGCGCCAATATTCTTTGCGCAGAGCCAGTCTGCCGCCCTCTTGATGCTGGCTTCCGGAGTTATTGTTGTGACGTTGGTGCCCTTCCGCCTCAGAATGCTTTCGATGGTCATGGCCTCCTCCCATCGTGTGGCCTAGCCGCCTATCTCATCTCGCCCCCGCAATTGGGGGGGCATGCCATGGAATCCGTTCTCCTCTAACGCGGAGCATTAGCATATCATATCGGCGGGCAGTCAGCGAGCCTCGGGGAGGGCGCAACCGATCAGGTCGCTGGACAGGCCTGCCACGGCAGTCATGGTCGGGCCGAAATATCCCATCATGGAGTTGTACGCCGGATGCGTAAGAGGCGCCGAAGGGTTGCGTGTGGTGGCGGCCCCGGCGCCATTACGTGGTACACAGATCGTGTGTTGAGACTTGTAGAGGTCCCAAATGACGAACCCGACGAAATCCACGGCCGGTCTTTTGACTGCTCTGGGAGAAGACATAAGAGTGTTTCGCCATGGGGTGTCCGGACGATGGCGGGGAGGCGCCCAGAGGCTGAGACGCCGCTTGAGCGGCGGCGAGCCGGAAAATTCAGCGGCGGTGACGAAGCCGGACACCAAGCCTAAGCCCAGCCTCCTGGCTCTTTTGGAAGACGACATAAGGCAATCTCTGGGTGCGCTGTCCGCAGAGTTGAATCGCTTGCGTGGCAAGATCAGGCCTTCACTTGAGCGGCACCAGGACGAGGGAGTTACAACGAGTGCATCTCCCGAGTCGGTCAAGGGTCCGGATCGCTAGGCGGTGGACGCAATTACGCGCAGTAGCTCATAACCAGATTGATGCTAGGGCATGAACCCATAAATTCAGAGTAATCGGCGGGCGTCCGCTTTGGTGCGCATACCGCACTCAAGTCGGACATTACGACACTTCCGAGAAGTGCCATGAACCGACATCGCGCCGTTCACTCGATGACCTCGTCGGCCAACGATATGAATTCGCGAGGAATTGTGAGCCCCAGCTCTTTCGCCGTTTTCAGATTGAAGACGAGCTCTAGCTTTGTCGGCTGCTCCACCGGCAGGTCGGCTGGGTTGGCCCCCTTGAGGATTTTGTCTACATACGTGGCAGCACGTCGGAACAGATCAGGCAAGCTCGCCCCGTAGGACATTAGGCCCCCATCCTCCACAAACTCCCTTGCAGCGTACATTGCCGGGAGCCGACTCTTCGCGGCCAATTCCACAATGCGTTTGTGCTCGCCATATAACATCGGGCTGGGCAATAGAATCACGGCATCGGCGCGCTCTCGGATCATTGCGACAAAGGCGTCATCGAGATCGCCCGGGCCAACGGCTGGCACGAGTTGAAGGTGCAATCTTAACGCCTGGGCCGCCGACTCGGTCTCCTTCAACATGCCTTCCCTTGTACGATTGCCGTACGCAGAAGGATGCCAAAGGGCAGCGACGCGCGAGAGTCCGGAAATGGCGTCCTTGAGCAGTGCGAAGCGCTTCGCAATCAATTCCGGACCAAGAAAAGTAGTGCCTGTAATATTCCCGCCTGGTCGCGCGAGGCTGACGATCAATTCATCACCGACGGGATCGGCCATGCCGGCCACGACGATAGGGATCATGCTGGTTGCTTGCTTGACTGCGCGAGCTGGTGACGTACTCATCACGACGATGACGTCAACCTTGTGCCGAACCAGATCAGCCGCCAGTTGCTGGAATCGATCTGTATTCCAATCCCCGTAGCGACGCTCGATCGCTATGTTCAAGCCCTCCGTGTAACCGAGTTCCCGCAGCCCTTCGTAGAATCCAGCGGCCCCTGGCACATCGGTCGAGCCGGGATTCAATACGCCGATAAGCGGGGGCTTTCGCTTTTGCTGGGCATTAGCGGCGAGCGGCCACGCAGCTGCCGCGCGGCCGATAAGCGTGAGGAACTCGCGCCGCTTCATTGCCAACTCCCAGGCTCAAGATATGGTATCAACAGTTGCGTTGGATAGGGGCCAGAACCGGCATCAAGGCGCTGGCGCTTGCCGCGGCCAATGTCGCAGATGGGCCGGACTCGGCGGGGGTCGAGGTTGGTTCAATGCCTGGATATCCCCCGAAAGCGGACGTTAGAGCCGACATGCCATTCGTCGCGTTGTGCCAATACGGATATCACCCGCAACCTGTTCGATCATCGCGAGTGGCCAACTCGCCTCGTCGATGTTCGCTCGCGAAATGAAGCCTGCGCGTCCGCCTATTCCACGGGCGTGAATCCGGATGCCTTCACGATCGGCCCCCAGCGATCTGTGTCGGCCTTGATCTGACGAGCAAAGTCGGCCGGCGTGAGGCCGCCGACATCCAACGATTGATTGGCAAGACCGGCCTGCATTTCCTTGGTTTGCAGTCCCGCGCGCAAGACGCTGCTGAGCGTCTCGACGGTCCCGCTGGGAGTCCGCGCCGGAACAAAAATGCCGAACCATTCGGCGAATTCGAGCGCCGGGTATCCCGCCTCGGCAACGGTTGGCACATCGGGCAGCAACGGGCTGCGCTGTGCGCCCGTCATTGCCAGCGCCCGCAGCGTCCCGGCCCGGATGTGCGGAACGAAGGAGCCGATCGGCGAGATGCAGGAGGCAATTTGACTGCCCAGCAGACTTTGGATGGACGGCGCCGTTCCCTGAAAGGGAACGTGGAGGTACTCAAAGTTCGCAGCCCGGGACAACATGACGCCGAGGAAATGAAGGGGCGAACCCGCGCCCGGCGATCCATAGGAGGACTGATTGGGATTGCTTCGGCACCAGGCAATGAAATCAGCAAGTGTCTTCACCGTGCTGGGGACCAGCGGGCCAATCGCGATCAGCATGGACGTGGTCGAGATGGTCGTAACCGGGGCGAAGTCCTGCTGCGGATTGTAACTGAGCGACTTGTAGACGTGCGGGTAAAGAGCCACCGCTACGGCAGGCGTCAGGACCATGACCGACCCGTCCGCCGCGCTGTTCTTCAAGACATCCATCACGACGCGACCGCCCGCGCCAGGACGGTTCTCGACGATCGTCGAAGACGCATACGCCCTCATCTGCTCCGCAAGGAGTCTCGCAATAACGTCGCTGGGGCCACCCGCGGGAAAGCCAACCATGATGCGCGCCGTCGAATGCAACGGCTGCGATAGAGTTGGCGAGAGACCAAGTGCGTACGACACGACACCGCCCGCGCTCCCAAACAAGAAGCGCCGGCGATTGGGCCTGATCACGCGACGAACGTCAGTCATTGCTACCCCCTACGGTGATTCTTAGACGCTGCATTCCATCGAGCAAAAAGGGCCGACGGCGCGATTGATGCCCATTCCCAGCGATGATGTCGGCGGGTTCCGCTTCAAAAGCGGCTAGAGAAGCCTAACCGATCTCGCGTCGCACAGAAATACCCTTCGAACTGGGCCGATGTCCGTTGTGGGTCAAAACAGAAAGGCTCGCAGCGAGCATATTCCGTCCGGGTTTACCCCCAGAAGCGGACCTCGTTGATACGTCCTGACAGGTTCGAGTCGTGAGGAGACATCGCGGTGCGGCGCCTAAGCGAGATGCAAATTAAGCATCTCCACATGGCCGAATGGTGGGTGTATCATCCCGGAGAGCTGCCAGTGGAAGATGCCGAATTCCTGACCTTGAACGGCAGCGCTGAATGCCATCGGCAGGCATCTCATTCGCGAATTCAGTTCTGGAGCAACCCAATGCGGCGGTCGTGAGCGATCGCGCGCGCCTGGAGGTGCCCATGAAGCCGAAGCGTCTTATACTTGTGGCCGGAATCACCGCAGCGCTGACCTGTAGTGCCCTTGGCCAGCAGGACGAGAAGCTTGGCAAGCTGAGTTTCCCCACCTCCTGCGATCCCAAAGTGCAGGCCGAGTTCGAGCGCGGCGTCGCGATGATCCATTCGTACTGGTTCCTGATCGCGCGCCGCACGTTTGAGGGAGTGCTGCGGGAGGATCCCAATTGTGCCATGGCATACTGGGGGATCGCGCTCGACCTCCTCAACAACTCGCTCGCGGTGGTGCCGCCGCGGGCGGATGCGGAGGCCGCCTGGGCCGCGCTCGAAAAGGCGCGCGCCGTCGGCGCGAAGACGCAGCGCGAGCGCGACTGGATCGAAGCGTTGAGCGCCTACTTCCGCGACCACGACAAGCTTCCGGTCAACGTCCGGCTCGCCGCGTACAACAACGCAATGGAGCAGTTGGCGCAACGCTACACCGATGACTATGAGGCGCAGGCCTTCTATGCGCTCTCGTTGCAGGCATCGGCGTCCCCATCCGACACGACCTATGCCAACCAGCTCAAGTCGGTAGCCATCCTGGAAAAGCTGTACGACCAGAACCCGCAGCATCCGGGCGTCACGCATTTCATCATTCACGCCTACGACTACCACCCGCTCGCGGAAAAGGGCATCCCCGCGGCCCGGCGCTATGCCACTATCGCGCCAGCCGTGCCGCACGCCCGGCACATGCCGTCGCACATCTACTCGATGGTCGGACTATGGGAGGAATCGATCGCGTCAAATGCTTCGGCACTCGCGATCCAGCCCGACTACTATCACGCGGCCGATTTCTCAGTCTACGCGCACCTGCAGCTCGCGCAGGACGCCAAGGCCAAGGCGCTCATGGAAAAATCGATCGCCACCGCGGACCGCGGCGATCGCCCCGTTACCTTCGTCAACTTCACGGCCAAGAACGCCATGTCGGCGCGTTACGTGCTCGAGCGAAGTGATTGGGCCGGTGCTGCGGCGCTCCCGTTCACGTCGAGCCAGTATCCCCAGCCTGATTCGCTGATCCGTTTCACCCGCGGTCTTGGAATGGCGCGCACCGGCGATCTTGCCGGGGCGAAAGCGGAGATCGAAGCGATCAAGGCGCTGCGCGCCGCGCTCGAGAAGTCGAACCAGTCCTACTGGGCCGACCGGTCGGAAGAGCAGATGCTCGCGATTTCGGCCTGGATCGCGCTCAAGGAAGGTGCGCCCGATCAAGCATTGCGGTTCATGCGCGCGGCCGCCGACGGCGAGGACGGCAGCGTCAAGCACGTGGCGATGGAGAACAGGCTCTATCCGCTTCGCGAGCTATTTGCCGAACTTCTGCTTGAGACGGGCCAACCCGCTGCCGCGCTGAGCGAGTTCGAGGCCGCCCTCAAACAGACCCCCAACCGTTACCGCGCGTTCTTGGGAATTGCCCGTGCCGCAAATGCTGCGGGCGATCGCCAGAAGGCGTCCGAATACTATGGCAAGCTCGTGGACTTGGCCAAAAACGCCGACACCGAACGGCAGGAAATCCGGGAGGCGAAGAATTTCCTGGCACAGAGATAATGTCGGCAACGCACCAATGAAGGGTCGGCGACGGCGCGGTGCCCGCGAGCCGACCGCGCACGCAGGGCAACCATGATTCGCTACATTGCATCCGCCGCAGTGGTCGGCGCACTGGTCGCAGCAGGAGGCCTATACGCGGCCATCAACTCCCCGTGGCGAAGCTCCATTGCAGCGTGGCTCGGTCCGTCCGAGCGCACCGCCGAAGCGAAACTCACGCCGGAAGAGTGGACCATCTGCACCGCCATGGGGGCAATGGGATCGGACGCCGACTGGGCGCAGCTCGACGTGGATTTCGCAGCGGGTAAGAAGGCGCTGGTCGCCGGGGATTGGAATGGGGCGATCGCGGCGCTGAAGCTCGCCGCATTGCGCGATCCGCGCAACGCCGATATCCAGAACTACATCGGCTATGCCTATCGTCGGCTGCGCCAATTGGGGCCGGCGATGCAGCATTACCAACAGGCTCTACTGCTCAATCGCCGCCACCGCAGCGCCCACGAACACCTGGGTGAACTCTATCTGGCGCTCGGGGAGCCCGCCAAAGCCGAGGGCCAGCTTGCGACACTGGAAGACATTTGCCTGATCCCATGCGTGGAAACCGACGACCTCAAGCGTGTGATCGCGGCCTATAAGACGCTGGTGATGCGCTGAGATTGGATCAATCCAATCGTTTGGCGAGCGCGCCCAACGTTGCCGGGATTGCACTGCCCACGCGGTCAGCCCATGTCCGCATTGGGTCAAAAGCGGAAAGGCTCGCAGCGAGCATATCGAGTCCGCTTTACCTCAGTTAGCGACCGGATAGCCGACATCCCGGATCGGCAGGTTCGTGCCATAAGCACTGCAACAAACGACGTCCTATGGAGATGGGCGGGTCGCACTAAACATGACCGGTGACTCGATGATCATTTTAGGAATCGAGATACCCTCGACCGATCCGGTCTTTATCGCAATAATTGTTGGAATCCACATCCCACTAGGACTTGCATGCGTGGTTGCCGGCGCCGTGGCGATGTTGAGTAAGAAACGCCGGGGTCGCCATTCGACGGCCGGTAAGGTTTATTACTGGTGCTTGTTGGCCCTCTTCGCGTCGGCAACGTTTCTGTCTGCGATGCGCTGGTCTGAGAACTACCACTTATTCATTCTGGGAGCGCTGTCATTCTCATCCGCGTGGCTTGGTCGCAGGGCGATTCTGGAGCGCTGGCGCTCTTGGGCTAGGCTCCACATCACTGGGATGGGCCTTTCATACGTTCTGATGCTAATCGCCTTTTACGTGGATAACGGAAAGCAGTTGCCGATTTGGAAAGACCTTCCTCTCTTTGCGTATTGGCTATTGCCTCTTGCTGTCGGAGTGCCGCTCATTGTCCGCGCACTGTTGCGGCATCCGCTCGCACGCGATGTCCCTACGCACTAACGCAAGGGGGCATGTTGGCTTAGGAGCCACGCAGGACCTATTCTATGCTGCGATTGGCCTCACGTCGCAACAGCCGGCTGTGGCTGACGCAGTTCGCCAAGTGACTGCCGCAACACGGTGGATGCACCTTGCGGGGCAGGGGCTGCCATGCTGGCGGCGACCACAATGTCCGGCCTTCCCGCGCCCGTGCCGAACACGCCAAGCGCTGCGAGCCTATTTGCGGCTGAAAGCCTATTATGCGCGGGCCCTGGGGCGCCCGGCCTGGCAGCGCACCCTCAGCCTCCACTCAGAGCGGCTGGGCGTGACCGTCACCGACATTCGTTGAGGTTGCGCACCGTTGAGATCGCGCCACCGGGAATTAGCCCCTAGGCGGTGCATTTAGGACGACGTGATGTCGCCCACTCGCTCGACAAGATGCGCACGCGAGGGGCCGGGGTCAAACCGGTCGGCGAAATATTGCGTTTCGTGGGCCACCAGTCCTTCGCGGAATTCCATGATGCTCACCGAGTAGGATGGTACGCCGTCATAGGTCAGTATGAATTCAGTGACCCAGAGATCGCCGCCGTCGATAATTCGCCGGACGGTAAAACGCTTCTTGCTTGGCTGGACGGTTCGGCTCTCTTGAATGTTGCGCCGGCCGCGGATCCGCTCGCCCGATTGCGGATAATCAAGCACGGCATCCTCGCGGTAGATTTCATGTTCGACCTTGAAATCGCTCGCGTCCGAAGCGGCCCAATGGCGCTCCAGCGCCGCCCGCACGGTTCGATCATCCATCTCAATCTCCCACCTGCGCTTCCGGCTATCATTTCGGAACCGCTGAATTCATTGTGCTGTACGCTATTCTGAAACGTGGGGCGCTCTTGCCGATCGCGCCAGTCGTGGGTCGCCTCACGATCCGGGCGATTGCGATTTGGTATAAGGATACGCCCGTGGGGAGCCCCCCGACAATGTGCGGGCTTCTTCGGCCAGTGGCGCGAAGATCGTTGGCTGCGAGCTTGTCGTATCGGGTCGCGACACGTCGGCATGACGGTGCCTGCAGCGCTGACGGTGTGTCCCGTGC
>Ga0070672_100001579_pt1 | contig 14113 bp, 10 predicted proteins | sample KBSM13metaG_FD_66151 | JGI IMG/M metagenome (GOLD analysis project Ga0070672, IMG submission 66151) | Miscanthus rhizosphere microbial communities from Kellogg Biological Station, Michigan, USA - KBS M1-3 metaG | ecosystem: Host-associated > Plants > Roots > Rhizosphere > Soil ... | reverse complement strand
CTTGCCATGAACACCGCCGACCTGATCGCCATCGACACCCACACCCACCTCGAGGTGTCGTGCCGCAACCCGTTCGACAACTACGGCGAGGAGTACGACCGCGCCGCCGACAAGTACTTCCGCTCGAGCAAGCGCCCGACGATGGACGAGACGATCGCCTACTACCGCGAGAAGAAGATCGGCTTCGTCAACTTCACCGTCGATGCCGAGACGCAGATGGGGCGCCGGCGCATCCCGAACGAGGAGATCGCCGAGGCTGCGCAGGCCAATCCCGACATCATGGTCGCGTTCGGCTCGATCGACCCGCACAAGGGAAAGATGGGCGGCCGCGAAGCGAGGAAGCTGGTCGAGGAGTACGGCGTCAAGGGCTTCAAGTTCCACCCGACGGTGCAGGGCTTCGACGTCACCGACCGGATGGCATGGCCGATCTACGAGGTCATCGCCGAGAAGAAGCTCCCCGCCGTCTTCCACAGCGGCCACTCGGGAATCGGCTCGGGGATGCGCTGCGGCGGCGGGCTGCGCCTGCAGAACTCGAATCCGATGCTGCTCGAGGACGTCGCGATCGCCTTCCCCGACATGCAGATCATCGTCGCCCATCCGTCATGGCCGTGGCAGGACGAGGCGATCTCGCTCGCCATGCACAAGCCCAACATCTGGATCGACCTCTCGGGCTGGAGCCCGAAGTACTTCCCGCCGCAGCTCGTCCAGTACGCGAACACGCTGCTCAAGGACCGCATCCTCTTCGGCAGCGACTTCCCGCTGATCACGCCCGACCGCTGGCTGAAGGACTTCAAGGAAGCCGGCTTCAAGGACGACGTCAAGCCGCTGATCCTCAAGCAGAACGCGATGCGCCTGCTCGGCCTCGGGTAGCGACGGCGCTCCCAGGCCAAGGGTTCCGGAGGCCCCGGGTTTCGGGGGTATGCGCGACCGAGCACGAGCCTACGATGCGGCACCGTCGCGGGCTGGGTTGGCCGGGCCGGATTTCCCCCAACCCCGAGGAGTCGCGATGGATACCTTACTCTCGCCGGCGGCGCGTGCCGTCGCCGTGGTCTCGCTGGTCTGGCTGGCGGGCTCGGCCCAGGCGCAGACGTCCTACGACCTGCGCGAGTTCAGCGTAGACATCGGCTTCACCGTCGCCAACGACCATCAGGTCAACCCGACGGCGCGCTTCGAGGACCGGTTCGCCAACCTCGATCCGCTCACGGGCGGCCAGTACATCAACAAGACCACGCCAGCGCCGATCTACACGCTGCGCAACAACGGCTTCTCCCCGGGCTCCGAATCTTCGCCCGGCGACTTGTTGCAGCAGCAGTTCGGCGTCGGCCGACTGCGTTTCGCGCTGGCCGACGCGGTCGCATCGCCCAGCATCCTGGATGCCCCGGGGCAGGTCGCGATGGCCAATCGGATCACGCTGCGCGATCCGACCGAGGGCACCTTCATGACGAGCGCCAGCTCTTTCTCGGTCGACAGCGCGTTCATGTTCCGCACCCCAGACGTCGGCAGCTACTACGGGATCCGGATTAGCGACGGCACCGCCGTCGGCGGCGCCTTCAACGACCTGATCGACCTGCGGGTGACGAACAACGGCGCGGGCGCACCGATCCTGAACCTGCGCAGGCTGACCTCCGCCGGCGGACTCGACCTCGCGGCGACCGGGCTGGGATCCGCCGCCATCAGCAGCTTCCTGATGCCGGGCAAGACCTTTGCCGACGTCGTCGCGATCGTGTTCGAGCTGAGCTACGTGCCGGGCGCGGCCAACGGCGTGCGCGCCGGCGCCGAGCTGATCGATGCGACCGGCGAGGGAATCGGCCTGTACGACTTCTTCGCCGCATCGGGCGGGGCGATCTATCCGCTGATCTTCCACGGCGAGGATTTCACCCACGCCAGTGCCGGCGCGACCTGGACTGCCACGAGCGTCCCGGAGCCGGAGACCTGGGGCTTGCTGCTGGGCGGCCTCGCGGCGGTCGGCGCGGCGGCGCGCCGCCGCCGACACGGCTGACCCCGGCACGATCGCCCGGTCGCCCCAGCGCCTGCCGGGGCTGACCGAGGTCGACGTCAGGGCTTGACGGTCAGCTTGTTCTCGACCGACTTGACGCCGTCGGTGCCCTTGGCGATCGAGACCGCCTTGTCGACGTTGCCGGCCTTGTCGGCCGAGCCGTTCAGCGTCACGACGCCGTCCTTGGTGTCGACATCGATCGCCAGGCCCTTCACGTCCGGATCGGCCAGGAGCTTGGTCTTGACCTTGCCCGTGATCGCAGCATCGACGGTGGCATCGCCCGCCTTGTTCATCGCGCTGGCCGTCGCGGCCATCGCGTTCGAGGCTGCCGTCGACGGGGCGACGGTCGTCGTCGTCGAGGTCGTGCCGGCCGGCGTGTCGGTCGTCGTCGTCCGCTTCTCGCAAGCGACAAGCAGCGCGGCGGCGGCGATGACGGAAAGAGCGGCGGCGTGGGTTCGGGTGGCTTTCATGGTTTTCTCCTGAGCGCGCCAAGTGATTGGTGCGGCGCGAGCCCGGATTGTGGGCATCCGGCGTGCGCCGACGGGGTCTTGGAAGCCGGTCGCGCCATCGACCGACCCGGGCGCGGGAACCTGTCTTACGCAGGAGTCGGAGCAAGCGGCGCGAGCCAGGCGCGCTCGCGCAGCCAGGGGCTGACCCGGTAGCGCTCGCCGCGGTAGTGCGCGTCCAGGTGACCGAGCAGCGTCGCGACGGCGAGCGCATCCCAGCGGGCGAGAAACTCGAACGGACCGGCCGGATGGTTGACGCCCAGCTTCATCGCGAGGTCCGCGCCCTCGGGCGTGCAGACGCCTTGCTGGACCGCATCGGCGCCTTCGTTGATCAGCATGGCGACGGTGCGAGCGACGATGAGCCCGGGGGCGTCGCCGACGAGCTGCGGCTGCCAGCCGGCGATTCGCAGCCACTGCGCCGCCTGCTCGCGCCACTCGGCCGAGGCGGTCGAGGCGAACGCCAGCGCGAGCGGCGTGCCGGGCGCGCCGCCGGCCGGCTCGATCGCCAGATCGAAGACGGCGAGGTCGCGAACGCCCGATTCGGCGGCGGCCTGCGTCGCCGAGCGCCCGTCGCCGAGGCGAAGCTCGCCGGCGTCGGTCTGCAGGCCGTTCCAGCGGCTCGACGGATCGGCCTCGAAGCGCACGGCCGCCGCCTCGAGCCGCGCCGCCCAGCGGTCGACGGCGACGCCGCGCCCGTGCAGCGCGACGATCGCGCCGGGCGGCACCGGCGGCGCGGTGAACGGCGCCGCCGGAGCGGGCGTCGCGGGCGCGCCCGCACCGTAGACGAAGAAACCCCGGCCCGACTTGCGTCCGAGCAGGCCGCCGTCGACCATCTCGCGCTGGACCAGCGAAGGCACATAGCGCTTGTCGCCGAAATTGGCGTCGTACACCGACTGCGTGACGGCGAAGTTGGTGTCGTGGCCGATCAGGTCCATCAGCTCGCACGGGCCCATGCGAAAGCCCGCGCCGCGCAGACAGGCGTCGATCGGCGTCGGCTCGGCCCACCGCTCGTGCAGGAGCGAGAGCGCCTCGGCGTAGTACGGGCGGGCGATGCGGTTGACGATGAAGCCCGGCGTCGAGCGCGCATGAACCGGCGTCTTGCCCCAGCGCTTGCTCAACTCGAAGATCGCCACCGCCACTTCGGCATCGGTCTGCAGGCCGGAGACCACCTCGACGAGCTTCATCAGCGGCACCGGATTGAAGAAGTGCATGCCGACCAGCCGGCCCGGCCGCTTCAGGCCGTTGGCGAGCGCGGTGATCGAGATCGACGAGGTGTTCGACGCCAGCACGCCCTCGTCGCCGACGAGGGGCTCGAGGTCGCGAAAGAGCGCGCGCTTGGCGTCGGCGTTCTCGACGATCGCCTCGACGACCAGGCCGCAGCCGGCCGCGTCGTCGAGCCGCGCGGCCGCGCTGATTCGGGCTGCAATCGCCTTCGCCTCCGCGCCGTCGAGCTTGCCCTTGGCGGCGAGGCCGTCGAGCGTCGCCGCCAGCTTCGCGCACGCGGCCGACGCGGCGCCGGCGCGCGTGTCGAACAGTCGCACCGGGTGGCCGGCCTGCGCCGCCACCTGGGCGATGCCGGCGCCCATGATGCCGGCGCCGACGACGAAGACTGTGGTGTCTGAACGGAGCTCGAGCGCCATGGCAGTCGCGGGTTGTGCGAGGCCGCGCCCCGCGAGTCAGGAGCGCTGGAGCTTAGCGCGAGACGGGCGCCTCGCCGCCCTGCCTTCGCGGTCAGCGTTTCGTGGCAGTTCCGCCGGCCGCCGTGGGACCCGACGCGCCGGCCATGGCGCCAGCCGATGGCGCCCCGCTCTCGGCCTTGCCGCTGCCGCCACCGCTCTCGGCCTCGCCCTTCGGCGTGATCGAGGCCGAGCCGCCCGCGCTCTGGCCGGTCGAGGCGCCGGATCGCGTTGACGCGCCGCCGCCGGGCGACGAACCGGCGCCGGCGCCGCCCGAGACCGCGGCCGTCATCGGACGGCCGGCGCCCGATTCCCCGCCGCGGACCTCGATCCTGCGGCTGCGCTCCTGCGGCGCGCGCTTCGGGATCCGGACCTCGAGCACGCCTTCGCGCACGCTCGCCTCGACCTCGTCGGGATCGGGCGCGAACGGCAGCTGGATGCTGCGTTGGAAGCGCCCGTGGCTGCGCTCCATGACGTGGAAGTTCTGCTCGTTGCGCTCGCTCTCGGCCTTGCGCTCGCCGCGGATCGTGAGCACGTCGCCGTCGACGCGGACGTCGAGGTCAGACGCCTGCACGCCGGGCAAGTCGGCGTGCAGGCGCAGCTCGCCTTCGCTGTCCTGCAGGTCGATGCGGGGCGCGTTCATCATCGAACCCGAGCGGCCGCCGGCGTTGCTGCCGCTGCCGCTGCTGAACACGTCCTCGAAGACGCGATCGATCTCGCGCTGGAGCTGGAACAGCGGATCCTGCATCCAATGGCGCGTCGACGAATAGGGAACCAGAAAACGGGAAGCCATGACACGACTCCTTTCGACCGGGTGATGACGCAAGCCGGCATCCGCCGTGCCTGTCGCCCCTCGCTCGGACCCCGACTGGAGCCCCTTGGGTCCCTGGCTGGCGAAGCGTCGCCGCGATTCCCTCAGGCCGCCTGCGCCGGCGCCGTCTCGGCCGCCGCGCAGGGCTCGGCCAGCGCGGCGGCGGCGTGCACGACGTCGCCGACGACGATGATCGCCGGCGCGCCGAAGCGCTTCTGCGCGACGACCGCGGCGAGCGTGTCGAGGCGGCAGATCGCGTGGCGCTGCTCGGGCCGGCTGGCGTTCTGGACGATCGCGACCGGCGTCGTGCCGGCGAGCCGGCTCGCGAGCCCGGCCTGCAGCGCCTCGGCGGTCGCGATGCCCATGTAGACGACGACGGTGATGCCGCTCGCCGCGGCGGCGGCGATGCTCGGCCAGTCGATTGCCGCCGCGGCCGAATCGTCGCGTGCATGGCCGGTGACGAAGAGGACGCCGTGGGCATGGTCGCGATGGGTCAGCGGCACCTCGATCGACGTCGCCGCGGCGAGCCCGGCGGTGATGCCGTTGACGACTTCGACCCCGAGCCCGAGCGCGCGCAGGTGCGCGACTTCCTCGCCGCCGCGCCCGAACACGAACGGATCGCCACCCTTGAGGCGAACGACGCGCTCGCCGCGCATCGCCTCGGCCGCCATGAGGCGCTCGATGAAGGCCTGCGGCGTGCTCGCGCAGCCGCCGCGCTTGCCGACCTCGACGATGCGCGCCGAGCGGCGCGCGTAGCGAAGCACGCCGGGACCGACGAGGTCGTCGACGAGCAGCACCGTGGCCTGGCGGATGGCGCGGATCGCCTTCACCGTCAGCAGCTCCGGGTCGCCGGGGCCGGCGCCGACCAGGTGGATGAGGGGAACGTCGCGTTCGCGGCTCATGAGATCGCCGCGGCGGAAACCTCTGGCGTTGCCGCAGGGCTCGGCGCCGCGTTGCGGACGAGGCGGCGCACTTCGGGCAGGCACGAGCCGCACTGGGTGCCGCACTTCAGCGCGACCTGGACCTCGCGCAGCAGCGCGTCGCTCGCGCCCGGATCGCTGCCGCACTCGCTGGCGCCGGCAAGGGCGGCGGCGACGATGTCGCGCTCGCCGACGTCGAAGCAGCTGCAGACCTGGCGGCCTCGCGACGGCGTCGCCACGGGCGCGTCCCGCCCCGCGACGAGCAGCGACCGCCCGTACGCGGCGGCCGGCAGCTCCTCCTGCAGCAACGGCCGGATCCAGGCTTCGGCGGCGATGTCGCCGGCGAGCAGGAATCCCTCGACGCGCATCGACTCGCCGCTGCCCGACAGGCGCACCGTCCGGTGCTGGCCGCGCCGCGCGTCGGCGTAGTGCAGGCGCGCGCCGAGGGCGTTGCCGTCGAGGCCGAGCAACGCCTCGATCGCGGCGAGCACGCCGGGCGCGATTGGGGCGGCCGCGGCGGCGCGGAACAGCACGCCGGTGCGCTCGCGACCGAACGGCACGCAGCTCGCGAACGCGAATTCGGCCATCAGCGGCCGCAACGCCTCGCGCACGGAGAGCGCGCGCTCGTCGCCCAGCCAGGCCAGCGCGAGGACGCGCGCGGGCAGCTCGGCGCGCTCGACCTTCACCGCGGCGTGCTTGAGCTCGGGCTGCTTCGATTGCGCGCAGAACGCCGGCTGCGTCAGCGCGTTGACGCCGGCGCGGATCGAGTCGCCCCGATGAAGGTCCCTGGCGCCGCCGCTGACGCGCCCGGAAACGAACTCCTCGCCCCAGTGCATGGCGATGAAGACCTGGGCCGGCGCCTGCGCTGCGCTGCGCTGCGCTGGAAGGACGATCGCGCCGCGCCGCGAGGTGACGCTGACGAGGTCGCCGTCGACGAGGCCGAGGCGCGCCATGTCTTCGCCGTTCATCTCGACGACCGGCTCGGGCGCGTGGCCGAACAGGCGCCCGATCGCGCCGGTGCGGCTCATGCCGTGCCACTGGTCGCGCAGGCGCCCGGTGTTGAGCGCGAACGCGAAGCGGGCATCGCGCGCCTCGGCCGGCGCCGCGTAGGGCGCGTCGAAGAAGCGCGCCCGGCCGTCGGGCGTCGCGAAGCGGCCGTCGCCGTAGAGACGCTCGCTGCCTTGGCGCGCTCCCTCGGGCCACGGCCACTGCGCCGGCGCCGCGTCGAGCTCCGCGTAGTCGAGGCCGGTGATGTCGAGGTCGCGGCCGCGCGTCGACTCGCGGTGCTCGTTCCAGATCGACTCGGCCGTCTCGTACGGGAACAGCGACGGCGCGCCGCGCGCTGGCCCGCGACCGAGGCGATGCTCGAGACGGCGCGCGAAGCCGGTCGCGATCGACCAGTCCTCGCGCGCTTCGCCGGGCGCCTCGACCGCGGCGCGGACGCGGCTGATGCGCCGCTCGCTGTTGGTGACGGTGCCGTCCTTCTCGCCCCAGGTCGTCGCCGGCAGCAGAAGGTCGGCATAGGCGCAGGTCGCGGTCGTCGCGAACGCTTCCTGGACGACGACGAACTCGGCGCGCTCCAGAGCCCCCCGGACCATCGCCTGGTCGGGCATCGACTGCGCCGGGTTCGTGCACGCGATCCAGAGCGCCTTGATCTCACCGTCGGCGACGGCCTCGAACAGCTCGACCGCGGTCTTGCCCGGCCGCGCCGGCACGTCGTCGACGCCCCAGAGGCGGGCGACCTCGGCCCGGTGCGCTGCGTTGCCGAGATCGCGATGCGCCGACAGCAGGGTGGCCATGCCGCCGACCTCGCGCCCGCCCATGGCGTTCGGCTGGCCGGTGAGCGAGAACGGGCCGGCGCCGCGCCTGCCGATCTGCCCGGTCGCCAGGTGCAGGTTGATCAAAGCCGCGTTCTTCGCCGTGCCGCTGGTGCTCTGGTTGAGCCCTTGGCAGTAAAGCGAGAGCGTCGGCTTACGCGAGCCGGCTGCCGCCGCGTCGACGTTGGCGAACCAGCGCGCCGCCTGGACGAGATCGGCCTCGCCGATGCCGCACAGGCGGGCGACGTCCTTCGGCGTGAAGTCGCGCACGCGCGCCTTCAGCGCGTCGAAGCCTTGGGTGTGCGCCGCGATGTAGGCGGCGTCGAGCCAGCCCTCCCAGAGCATCACGTGCAGCATGCCGTGCAGCAGGGCGACGTCGGTGCCGGGCTGGATCTGCAGGTGCAGGTCGGCGGCGGCCGCGGTCTCGGTGCGGCGCGGGTCGACGACGACGATCTTCAGCGCCGGGTCGGCGCGACGCGCGTCCTCGATGCGGCGAAACAGGATCGGGTGCGCGAACGCGGTGTTCGAGCCGGCGATGAAAAGCGTCGCAGCAGCGGCGAGGTCGTCGTAGCAGCACGGCGGCGCGTCGGCGCCGAGCGTCGCCTTGTAGCCGGCGACCGCGCTCGACATGCACAGGCGCGAGTTGGTGTCGACGTTGTTGGTGCCGACGAGTCCCTTGGCGAGCTTGTTGAAGACGTAATAGTCCTCGGTCAGGAGCTGGCCCGAGATGTAGAAGGCGACGGCGTCGGCGCCGTGCGCCGCGATCGTCGCGGCGAAGCGGTCGGCGGCGAGGTCGAGCGCGGCGTCCCAGCCGATCGGCCGCGGCGGCGCGCCGCGTTCGCTTCTGAGCTGTGGCCGAAGCAGGCGCGTCTGCATCGTCACGGCGTGCGTCGCCGTCAGGTGCAGCGTGCTGCCCTTGCTGCACAGGCGGCCGAAGTTGGCTGGATGGTCGGGGTCGCCGCGAACGCCGCTGATCGCACCGCCCGCGGTCTCGATGATCACGCCGCAGCCGACCCCGCAGTAGGGGCACGTGGAGCGGGTTTCGCTCACGTCAGGCGGCGGCCTTCGCCGGCGCTTCGACCGACGCCGCCGCCGCGTCGTTGCCGCCGCGCACGAGGCTCGCCGTGCCGGGATCGGCGTCGCGCTGGGGCAGCGCGAGCTCACTGAGGTCCAGCGCGATCGCTCCGTCGTCGACGCGGACGCTGAACCGCTGGGCGCAGCCGACGTCGGGCGCGGCGGCGCAGCCGTCGGCGAGGCCGATCGTCCAGTTGTGCAGCGGGCAGGCGACGCTGTCGCCGAAGACGATCCCTTGCGAGAGCGGCCCGCCCTTGTGCGGGCAGCGGTCGAGGAGCGCGAAGACGCGGTCGTCGGCGGTGCGGAAGACGGCGATGTCGCCGCCGCTCTTTCGCGTCACCTTGCGCGCCCCGAGCCGCGGGATCTCGTCGACTCGGCAGATCGTTTTCCAGTTTCTCATCGCACGCCCCCTCAGACCGCGATCGGCTCGAACTGACGCACGTCGATGTGCGCCTTGTCGTGCTCGAACCAGGGATCGGGAAGGCCGTCGAGCGCGAAGCGCAGGCGCTCGGCGAGGCGTGCGCGGTTGGCGGCGTCGTCGAGCACCTTCGCCTTGACGTGATCGAGGCCGACGCGGCCGACGTAGTGCACGGTTCGCTCGAGGTACCAGCCTTCCTCGCGGTAGAGCTGGAGGAACGCCGCCGAGTACTCGAGCACCTCCGCGTGCGTCTTCACCTTGCAAAGGAACTGGGCCACGTCGGTCTTGATGCCGCCGTTGCCGGCGACGTAGATCTCCCAGCCGGAGTCGACGCCGATCACGCCGACGTCCTTGATGCCGCTCTCGGCGCAGTTGCGCGGGCAGCCGCTCACCGCGAGCTTGACCTTGTGCGGCGCATACATGCGCCAGAGCGCGCGCTCGAGCTCCTTGCCCATCGTCGTCGAGTCCTGGGTGCCGAACCGGCACCACTCGCTGCCGACGCAGGTCTTCACGGTGCGCAGCGTCTTGCCGTAGGCGTGCCCCGACGGCATGCCGAGGTCCTGCCAGACCGCCTTCAGGTCTTCCTTCTTCACGCCGAGCAGGTCGATGCGCTGCCCGCCGGTGACTTTCACCGTCGGGATCCGGTACTTGTCGACGACGTCGGCGATGCGGCGCAGCTCGGCCGCGCTGGTCTCGCCTGCCCACATCCGCGGCACGACCGAGAAGGTGCCGTTCTTCTGGATGTTGGCGTGCGCGCGCTCGTTGATGAAGCGCGACTGCGGGTCGTCGAGCGCCTCGTGCGGCCAGGTGCTGATCAGGTAGTAGTTGACCGCCGGCCGGCAGCTCGCGCAGCCGTTCGGCGTGCGCCAGCCGAGCTCCTCGTAGACGGCGGCGATCGTCAGCAGGTGCTGCTCCCGGATCGCGTCGCGCACCTGCTGGTGGTTGGCATCGGTGCAGCCGCAGACGGGCTTCAGCTTCGGTGCCGCGGTGTAGCCGGCGCCGGCGGTCGCCATCAGGATCTGCTCGACCAGTCCCGTGCACGACCCGCACGAGCCGCTCGCCTTGGTGCGCTTGCGAACCTCGTCGAGGGTGAACAGGCCCTGGTCGCGGATCGCCTTGACGATCGTCCCCTTCTTGACGCCGTTGCAGCCGCAGACCTCGGCCGAATCGGCCATGGTCGAGGCGCGGCTGTTGCCGGCGTGGCCGGTGTCGCCGAGGTGCTGCTGGCCGAACATCAGGTGGTCGCGGATCGAGGCGATGTCCCTGCCTTCGCGCACCATGTCGAAGTACCACGAGCCGTCGGCGGTGTCGCCGTACAGGCACGCGCCGATCAGCCTGTCGTCCTTGACGACGAGCTTCTTGTAGACGCTGTTCGACGGGTCGCTGAGGACGATCTCCTCGGTGTCGCCGCCGCCGCTGAAGTCGCCGGCCGAGAACAGATCGATGCCGGTGACCTTGAGCTTGGTCGAGGTCTGCGAGCCGAGGTAGCGGCCGATGCCGAACTCGGCGAGGTGCGTCGCGCAGACCTTGGCCTGCTCGAACAGCGGCGCGACCAGGCCGTAGGCGATGCCGCGGTGCGCGGCGCACTCGCCGACGGCGTAGATGCGCCCGTCGGTGATCGTCTGCATCGTGTCGTTGACGACGACGCCGCGGTTGCAGTGCAGGCCGATCTGCTCGGCGAGCGCGGTGTTGGGGCGGATCCCGGCCGCCATGACGACGAGGTCGGCCTGCTCCTCGCTGCCGTCCTTGAAGCGCACCGCCTTGACGCGGCCGCTGTCGTCGCCGAGAAGCGCCTCGGTCTGCGCGCCGATCCGGAACTTCAGGCCGCGCGACTCGAGCGACTTCTGCAGCATCCCGCCCGCGACCTCGTCGAGCTGGCGCTCCATCAGCCACGGCATGAGGTGGACGACCGTGACCGACATCCCGCGCAGCATCAGGCCGTTGGCGGCCTCGAGCCCGAGCAGGCCGCCGCCGATCACGACCGCGTGCTTGTGCGTCTTCGCCGTCTCGATCATCGCGTTCGTGTCGGCGATGTCGCGGTAGGCGATCACGCCGTCGAGGTCCTTGCCCGGCAGCGGCGGGATGAACGGGTTCGAGCCGGTCGCGATCAGGAGCCGGTCGTACGGTGCCTCGGTGCCGTCGTCGGCGATCGCGACGCGGCGGCTGCGCTTGACGTCGACGACCTTCCTGCCGAGGTGCAGCGCGATCCCGTGCCCGGCGTACCACTCGACCGGATTGAGGACGATGTCGGCGAGCGTCTGCTCGCCGGCCAGGACGGGCGAGAGCAGGATCCGGTTGTAGTTCGGGTGCGGCTCGGCGCCGAACACCGTGATGTCGTACAGGTCGGGAGCGATCTTGAGCAGCTCCTCGAGGGTGCGGACGCCGGCCATGCCGTTGCCGACCATGACGAGATTCATCTTCTTCATCGCGGGCTTCCTGAGGGTTCGCGGACCGATCGGCGCGGGCGGTGGTGCGCTCCTTGCATCGCACTCCGCATGGACCGCACCGCCCCGGGGCGGGGGCCGGCCGTTCGATGACCAGCGCGCTGGTCGTCGAGGGCTCGCCGCCCGCCGACATCGACCTCGTCGCCGACCTGGCCGCCGCCGGCGTTCACGTTCTCGGTGCGACGCCGCGCGGCGACCTGGTGCGCGAGGCGTCTCGCACGTCGCCTGACGTCGTCGTCTGCCACGAGGTCTCGCCCGACGACGCGCTCTTCGCGGCGTTCGCGCTGCTCGCCGAGACCGCGCCCTGCCCGGTGGTCGTCTTCACCCACGACCCGGAGGCGGCGAAGATCGAGCGCGCGCTCGCCGCCGGCATCCACGCCTACGTCGTCAACGGCTACTCGGCCGAGCGGCTGCGCGCCGTCCTCCACGTCGCTCGCTCTCGCTTCGAGCACCAGCGCCGCATCGGCGCCGAGCTCGCCGAGGTAACGCGCCGCTTCGACGAACGAAAGCTCGTCGACCGCGCCAAAGGAATCCTGATGCGCGCACGCCAAGTGTCCGAAGAGGAGGCGTTCGCGGTCCTGCGCGCCGCCTCGATGCACAGCAACCAGCGCGTCGGCCAGGTCTCGCGCCAGGTGATCGCCGCCGCGCACTACGCCGATGCGGTGAACCGCGCCGGCAAGCTGCGCATGCTGTCGCAGCGGCTGGTGAAGGCGTGCGTGCTGCGCGTCCTCGACCGCGGCAGCGCCGGCCACGCCGAGCAGTTCGACGACGCGACGCGGCAGATCGATGCCAACATCGCGGCCCTCGCCAGGAGCGTGTCGAAGCCGACCTTCGGCGACCTGCTCGACGCCGTCGCCGCGGCCTGGTCGGAGCTGCAGGCGCTCGCCGCGCCGGCGCTCGTCGCCGGCGGCCTCGCCGCGCTCGACGGCGCCGCCGAGCGGCTGCTGGTGCAGGCGGAAAAGCTGACCCGCGGCCTCGAAACCGCCGGCCTCGTGACGACGCTGCACGTCATCAACCTCTCGGGGCGCCAGCGGATGCTGTCGCAGCGCTACGCCAAGTCGGCGCTGCTCGGGCTGGTCCTCGAGGGCGACGACGCGCGCGCGGCGCGCGCCGGCCTGGCACAAACCGCCGAAACCTTCGAGCACGCGCTCGCGCACCTGCGCACGGTCCCGCTCAGCACCGGCGAGATCCGCACGCTCCTCGGCGATGCGGAGCGGGTCTGGCAAGACGTCACCGCGGCGGCGCGCCAGGTCGGCCAGGCGAGCGGAGCGCGCGCGCTCGACGCCTCGAGCGACGCCCTGCTCGCGCTCTTCGAGCAGCTCACCGACCGCTACGAACGCAGCATGCAGGTGCTGATGGGATGAGGGCGAGGCCGCCGCGGCACGCGGCGAGCGCCTGAGGAGAACGAGGTGCTTCATGCGGACGCGTGGCCCCGACCTCACGCGGCGACGCGCTCGACGTGGCCGTGGCGCGTGTACAGGAAGTCGAGGACTTCCTTCCTGAAGTGCGTGTAGCGGCTGTCCTCGACCAGGCCGACGCGATCGCGCGGCCGCTCGAGGTCGACGCGCAGGATCTCGCCGATCGTCGCGGCCGGGCCGTTGGTCATCATGACGATCCGGTCCGAGAGCAGCACCGCCTCGTCGACGTCGTGGGTCACCATGACGACCGTGCTCTTCGTGCGGGCGACGATCTTGAGCAGCTCGTCCTGCAGGTGCGCGCGCGTCAGCGCGTCGAGCGCGCCGAACGGCTCGTCGAGGAGGAGCACCTTCGGCTCCATGGCCAGGGCGCGGGCGATGCCGACGCGCTGCTTCATGCCGCCCGAGATCTCGTGCGGCCGCTTGGCTGCGGCGTGCCCCATGTTGACGAGCTCGAGCGCCGCCTGGGCGCGCTCGCGCAGCTGCTCCTTCTTCTCCGTCGCAGCGAAGACGCGCTCGACGGCGAGGTGGACGTTCTCGAAGCACGTCAGCCACGGCAGCAGCGAGTGGTTCTGGAACACGACGGCGCGCTCGGGGCCGGGCGCGGCGATCTCGCGGTTGTCGCAGAGGAGGACGCCGCCCGTCGGCCGCGTCAGCCCGGCGACGAGGTTGAGCAGCGTCGACTTGCCGCAGCCCGAGTGGCCGATCAGCGTGACGAACTCGCCGCGCTCGACCTTCAGGTCGATCTCGCGCAGGGCGTGGAAGCGGCCCTTCTTGGTCGAGAAGACCATCTCGACGTTCTGGACCTCGATGAAGCTTGTCATTCGTGTCTCCGGCTCAGTGGTCGTCGTAGCTGAAGCGCTTGGCGATCGCGATCAGCGTCCACTCGAGGACGAGGCCGACGACGCCGATCACCAGGATCGCGATCAGGATGTGCTTGACGTTGAGGTTGTTCCACTCGTCCCACACCCAGAAGCCGATGCCGACGCCGCCGGTCAGCATCTCGGCGGCGACGATGACGAGCCAGGCGGTGCCG